>Ga0222714_10006070_pt1 | contig 11357 bp, 14 predicted proteins | sample C33_3DmetaG_FD_165048 | JGI IMG/M metagenome (GOLD analysis project Ga0222714, IMG submission 165048) | Estuarine water microbial communities from San Francisco Bay, California, United States - C33_3D | ecosystem: Environmental > Aquatic > Marine > Unclassified | place: USA: California... | reverse complement strand
ACCTTGATAAAGAGGCTTCTTCCTTGTTTAGAACGATATATGACGTACTATATACTAGTTTAGATAGTAAATCAATACCTCAAGCGATATTAATTATTGCTGGGTATCAATATAAATCTGCGTTTGTAGCGGACCAAGAAATCAATATGGTTGCTTGTTTAACTGAAATAATGGCAGGTTGTAAATTTAAATAATGCCCCTTTAGCTCATCTGGTAGAGCAACTGATTTGTAATCAGTAGGTGGCCTGTTCAAGTCGGGCAAGGGGCACCAAAAATGAGAATTATATTATGTATGAATTACGAGATTATCTAAATGCAATCAACTTCACAAAAGAAAATCTGTTAGATACTGACGATTTAACTTGGGAAAAAAAGTATCCTCCTTTTATTATTAATAAGTGTTTATCTATGCATTACGACTGTATCGCAGCGGCGAATGAGATGAATGGATATCACTTCTTAGATAAGAAAATACAATTTCATTTTTACATAAATAGTATTAGAAAAAGCAAACGATTTGGCGGTAAGTGGTTATCACAAACCAAATTAGAGCATTTGGAGTATGTAAAAGAATATTATGGTTATAGTAATGAGAAAGCTAAACAAGCTCTTAACATACTAACTAAAGAACAAATTGAACAAATAAAATTGACCTTATATAAGGGCGGGAGAAAAAAATGAGTGAAGAAACAATACAATGGTCGCCTGATAGTATGTTAGAAGTAACTATCAAACAGCCAGATGACTTTTTAAAAATTAGAGAAACCTTAACACGAATTGGTGTTGCTAGTCGTAAAGATAAAACATTATATCAGTCTTGTCATATCTTACATAAACAAGGCAAGTATTACATCACACACTTTAAAGAACTATTTGCGCTAGATGGTAAAAAAGCAACTTTAGTTGCCAACGATATTCAAAGAAGAAATACAATTGCAATCTTATTACAAGATTGGTCTTTAATTGATATTGTGGACAAAGCTAGAGCTGAAGATAAAGCACCATTAAGTCAAATCAAAGTATTACCATTCAAAGAAAAAAAAGAATGGATCTTATCAGCAAAATATAACATTGGAAAAAAAATTGAAAATAAAGATGAGAAATAAATGCAAGTTCCTAAGTTTAGAGATTTTTTAACAGAACAAGATATTGAACGTAAAGATAATCCTATTACGGTCGCTATCATAACTAAATCAAATCCTAATATTAAAAAACAAAAAGCAGGAGAAAATCCTAAAAAAGAACGTACTATTTCTTTTATACAAAATGCTTGTGATAAAAAAGGTTTTAAGTGTGTTATTATTAATACGAAACACGCTATTATTACAGCAAAAGATGAAGATAAAAATACTTTAACTGTTTACAACTATGACGGTAAAGATAGTGAACACACCTTTGTAGGCAAAGATACTGTTTGTATTACAAGAGCAGGTTCTATTGAAGACGAAGCTGGATTATCTTTAATATCAGCATTTCAAAATTCATCAGCGTTTATGTTAAACACAAGAGCAGCAATGTTGACGTGTGATAACAAATTAACAACAGCATTGTTATTTGAAAAGTTTGGTATACCTACACCAAAAACAGCTTTTGTATCAAATGAAAAAAATATAGATGACGCTTTAAAATTAATTGGTAATAAGTTTCCTGTTATATTAAAAACTCTTACAGGTACTCAAGGTATTGGAGTTGTTAAAGTTGAAAGTTATGAATCTTTAGTATCTACGGTGCAAGCATTATGGAACCACGATGCAGAAGTATTACTACAAGAGTTTATGGAAGTACCATTTGATGTAAGAACTTTTGTGGTAGATAATAAGATATTTGCCTCAACAAAAAGAATACACTCTAAAGAAGATTTTAGATCCAATATTCATAGAGGTGGTTCAGCGGAACCATATAAACTATCGGAAGAAGAAAAAGAAATTATTTTAAAAGCAAGTAGAGCTTCAAAGGCATATCTTGTTGGAGTTGACCATATTATTTACAAAGGTAAACCTTATGTGTTAGAAGTAAATGGTAGTCCAGGTACAGGCGCTAATTACAAAGAATATACTTACAAAGATTATTATTCTGATCCTGAACCAGGTAATGATATTACAGGTGAAAAACTTGTTTATAGATTTATAGATTGGGTTTCAAAAAGAAGTCATTGGGATAGACAAGCAGCAAGTGAATGCGGCTGGTTAGAAACAGTGGAAGTAGATGAAGTTGGTTTAGTAAGAGCAAAGTTTGATACAGGTAATGGATCAGACGCTTGTGCCCTACACGCTGATGAAATTTTAGACGATGGTAAAATTATGAAATGGAAATACAATGGTAAAACTTTTTCTAAACCAAGACACGGTATAAGTAAGATTTTTAGAGCAAACGCAGACGGTGAAGAACCATCAGAAACAAGACCAACTATTTTAATGGATATTACCTTTAACGGTTTTACTTATAAAGATATAGAATGCGGATTAGACGCAAGACCTCGTTCAGGTTCAGATTTGCTCATATGTAGAAATTTAATGCGACAGATGAATGTTAGTGTCAACCCTAATAGAACTTTTGTATTAAGTAAACGACTAAGACCAGTTGACAAAGAAAACAACATTGACAAATAAGTCAATTTGTGTTATATTAAACAATAAGGAGATATTATGTCAGAAGTGAAAATTATACGATTAACTACAGGTGAAGACGTTATTGGAAAGATTGAATCAAAAGATGCATCTTTTACCCATATCAAACAAGCATTTGTAATCATACCAACTCAATCAGCTCCAGGACAACCTGTACAGTTGATGTTAACACCCTATATGCCATATTCGGCAGATCAGATTATAGTAATTTCATCAGATAAGATTGTAACTACAGTACAGCCTAAAGATGAAATCATATCATCATATCAACAAAATACAAGTAGTATTTTAACACCAGGAAAAAGAAATTTAATAACAGAAACTAAACTACCTAAGTTATAAAAGTGATAACAGTTTATTTTGTACGAAATGGCTCTAAGATTAGAGTTGAAGTACCAGTAAATACAACATTGATGGAGGCGGCAAAGTTTTATGCTAATCCAGCAATTGAAGAAATACCAGCAACTTGTGGAGGTTGTTGTGCGTGTGCCACTTGTCATATTCATTTAGATTATAAATGGCAAGAGAAGTTAGGTCATATAGACTATCAAACTCCAGAGGTTAACTTATTAGAATATGAAAAGAAATACAAAGAAGGTGTGAGTAGATTGGCTTGTCAAATAGAATTGAAACCAGAACACGATGGTTTGATCGCTCACTTATTAAGTGATGAACTTTTATAAAAACGTAATAGAACACAGAGGTAAACTTCTTGTTAGAGGTATCTTTAATGGGGAAGATTATAGAGAGAAGATTGATTATAGTCCAACTCTATATGCTATTACGCAAGATGAAACAGAATTTAAAACACTATCAGGTCAACATTTAAAACCAATACAGTTTGGTAGTATTTCAAAAGCAAGAGATTTTAAAAAGAATTATAATATGGATAATTCTCCTATCTATGGAATGGATAGATTTCAATATCAATACATCGCAGATCAATTTCCTAACGAGATACAGTTTTCAAAAGACCACATTAAGATTGTTACACTTGATATAGAGTGTGGTGCCGAAAGTGGCTTTCCTGATATAGAAAACCCAATAGAAGAACTACTAGCAATCACAGTTAAAAATCAATCTAATAAACAAATCATTACTTGGGGTACAGGTGAATTTAAAACAGATAGAACTGATGTAACTTATGTAAGATGTAAGTCAGAAAAAAGTTTGATTATGGAGTTTATGAAGTTTTGGATTAAAAACTATCCAGATGTTATTACTGGCTGGAATACAAAGTTTTTTGATTTACCGTATTTGATAAATCGTATTCGTCATTTAGTAGATGAAAAAGTAATTAAAAGATTTTCGCCTTGGAATTTAGTTGAACGTGAAACAATCGTAGTACAAGGTAGACCACAAACTCATTATAATATATTTGGTGTTGTGATGTTAGATTACCTTGACTTGTATAAGAAGTTTATTCCAGCAAGACAAGAAAGTTATAAACTAGATTACATTGGCAAAGTAGAACTTGGTATACAAAAAGATGAGAATCCTTATGATACATTTAGAGATTGGTATACAAAAGATTATCAATCGTTTATTGATTACAATATTAAAGACGTTGAAATTGTTGACAAGCTAGAAGACAAATTAAAATTAATTGAACTTGTCTTAACTATGGCTTATGAAGCAAAAGTAAATTATAGTGATGTATTCTCACAAGTTAGAATGTGGGATATGTTAATCTATAATTTTCTTAAAAAAGATAATATTATTATTCCACCAAAAGAAGATAATGTTAAGGAAGAAAAATACGATGGCGCTTATGTTAAAGATCCAATGACAGGAATGCATAATTGGGTTGTATCATTTGATATTAATTCACTATATCCACACTTGATTATGCAATATAACATATCACCAGAAAAAATCATTGGCGTAAAATCAGCAGGTATCTCAGTAGATAAGTTACTCAAACAGGCGACACCGCTAACTTATTTAAAAACTGAAGGTGCTTGTATTACGCCAAATGGTGCAATGTTTAAAACAGATAGTCCTGGATTTCTACCTCGTTTATTAGAGAAGATGTATAATGATCGTGTGACTTTTAAGAAACTTGAATTTGAAGCAAAACAAGAATATCAAAAGACTAAAAATAAAGAACTACTAAAAAACATTGCAACATTTCATAATATACAATGGGCTAAAAAGATTGCGTTAAACTCTGCTTATGGTGCTATTGGTAATCAATACTTTAGATACTATGATGTACGACAAGCAACTGCGATAACATCATCTGGTCAATTTGTAATTCGTTTTATTGAAAGTAAAGTAAATGAATATATGAATAATATTTTAAAGACACACGATAAGGTAGATTATATTATTGCGTCAGATACAGATTCCATTTATCTTTGTTTAGATAAACTTGTAGAGCAAGTATGTAAAGATAAACCAAAAGATCATATACTACGATTTATTAATAAAGTAGTTGAAACAAGAATACAACCTTTTTTAGATAAGTGTTTTAAAGAACTTGCTGACTATACTAATGCTATTGAAAATAGAATGGTGATGAAACGAGAAGTTATTGCTGACAAAGGTATCTGGACTGCGAAAAAAAGATATATGTTAAATGTGTTAGATGAAGAAGGTATTACATTTGATGAACCTAAACTAAAGATTATGGGTATTGAAGCTGTTAAGTCATCAACACCTGAAGTTTGTAGAGGTAAGATTAGAGAAGCAATCAAATTGATTATGACTAAAGACGAAGATACGTTACAAACATTTGTTGCTAAATTTAAAGATGAGTTTTATAATATGACAGCAGAACAAATATCTTTTCCAAGGTCTTGTAATAATCTTGCTAAATATAAACACGGTAATAATATTTTTATTAAAGGTACACCCATACACGTGAAAGGTGCTTTGATTTATAATCATCAACTAAAAGAATTTAAATTAAGTAAAAGATATCCACTAATACAAGAAGGTGATAAGATTAAGTTTTTAAAACTAATAGAAGCAAATCCATTTAAGTTTGATGTAATCAGTTATGTAACCAAATTACCAAAAGAATTTAAACTACAAGATTATATTGATTATGAAACACAATTTCAAAAGACATTTTTAGATCCATTAAGTTTTATCTTAAACTCTATTGGTTGGTCTTACGAAAAGAAAGCAAGTTTAGAAAGTTTTTTTGAATGATAGAATCAGTTTTATTTTTAATTATTTCTATACATTGGGCGTTTAGTCTAGGTATATTTTTGGCTATGAGAACACAATTTAAAACATATCAGGTATGCTTTTTTGTCGTAGCTCTAAAGATTTTTTTGATGAGTTATGGTGTTAAATAGTTTAGATAATATAAAAGAACAATACAAGGTAATTTATGCAGATCCTCCGTGGTATTTTAAATCATATTCGGACAAAGGAGAAGGAAGGAACGCCACTAAGCACTATCAGTGCCTTAATCTTAGTGACATTATTTCTTTACCTATTGGCGACATCACTCAAGGCAATTCCACCCTTATAATGTGGGTGACCGATCCGTTTCTACAACTAGCATTTAAAGTTATAGAAGCGTGGGGTTTCACTTATAAGACAGTTGCGTTTACTTGGGTCAAACAAAATAAAAACAACAACAACTACTTTAAAGGGTTGGGTTATTGGACACGTGCCAATCCTGAAATGGCGTTACTTGCCACAAAGGGTAAACCAAGAAGAATATCAAGTAACGTAGATCAACTTATCGTATCTAATCGTAGAGAACACTCCAGAAAGCCAGATGAGTTATATGAACGTATCGAATCATTACTAGAAGGTCCATACTTAGAACTATTTGCGAGAAATCGAAGAAAAAATTGGGACAGTTGGGGTAATGAGGTTGACAAACACGGCTAAATATGATATAGTATAGTTAAATTATGTTTATAATATTTTCATTTTTATTTGTGATATTATTATTAATTATGTGGAACAATGAACGAATATAAAAGATATACCTTACAAGATACATTAGATAGTGAAAAAAGAGAACTATTTAAAGTAGTATCTACTTTCGCTGGTGGCGGAGGTTCATCAACAGGTTATAGATTGGCTGGTGGTAAGATACTAGCGATTAATGAATTTGTTGAAGAAGCCCAAAACACATATAGAGAAAATTATCCAAATACGTTAATCATACCTGGTGATATTAAAAAATTAACAGGACAAGATTTTATGGAGAAGACTGGTCTTAAACCAGGCGAACTTGATGTCCTTGATGGATCGCCTCCTTGTTCAGCGTTTAGTATGGCTGGTTCAGTATCACACGGTAAAGGAAATACACACGCAGATGCTTTTGGTAAAACAAAACAATATAGTGATATCAAAGGTGTAGAAAATGTTGAAGATTTATTTTTTGAATTTTTAAGAGTGGCAAAAGAAATTAAACCAAAAGTAATTATTGGTGAGAACGTTGAAGGTCTTACAATGGGTGAAGCAAAAGAATACTTCCATAAGATACAAAATACATTTGAAGAAATAGGATATCTTGTAGTCGCTGATGTATTAGACGCAAGTTACTTTGGTGTACCTCAATCTCGTAAAAGAACTTTCTTTATTGGTGTAAGAGAAGATGTTGCTGAAAAAGTAGGTGTTAATTTTATGACAATGTATCAATTGTATCCAGACAAAAATAGTGAACGAACTAATTTAGGACAAGCAATTAATGATGTTGTCAATGATGACCAAGACGAACTAAATTATTTAATTGAAAAAATTGGACCAGATAAAGCTGTTGGTAAAACATTAATGAAGATGCCAAAAGATCCTGACAAAGTATTAACAGGTATGGATTACCACGATAAAGGTCATCACTTTAATTTAAAGAGATCAAGTCTAAGAAAACCTTGTCCAACAATTACTGCGATGGGTAATCTTGCTGGTATTGCTGGTACTTGCCATCCATTAGAAGATAGAAAATTTACTATTAAAGAATTAAAAAGAATTATGACTTTACCTGAAGACTTTACGTTAACAGGTGAACATAAAAAAAGATCAGAAAGGATTGGTCGTATGGTACCACCATTGATGATGAAAGCACTTGCTGAAAGTGTATATAATAAAATATTGAAACCATATAAGGAGATAACTAATGACTAAATTTACATTTGCTACCTCAGAAGAAGGATTTGATAATCATATTGAGAAGTCAGTAAGAGGTTATAATAATCTATGGGGTGATGTATTATCTTTATCAAAATATTTTGTTGAAGATTACACAAATGTGGTTGACCTGGGTTGTTCAACAGGTAAACTATTAAAAGCTATGATAGAACAAAACAAATATCATATACCACAAGTTAAATATGTAGGTATTGAAATTGAAGAAGACTTTTTTAAAGACTTCAAAAAAGATGAAGAAGAATACGGACACTTACAATACTTTAAAGGTGATGTAAGAGAATATGATTTTCAAAATTGTAGTTTGGTAACTTCTATCTTTACTTTACAGTTTATGCCACCAAAAGATAGAGAAGATACTATCAAAAGAATCTATAAAGGTTTGAATAGAGGTGGCGCATTTGTATTTTCTGAAAAGACTTTTTCTTGTGATCCAAGAATACAAGATATGATGACATTTATGTATTACGATTACAAAAGAAAAAACTTTACTGATACAGAAATATTAGATAAAGAAGTACAACTAAGACATATGATGAAACCAAATACAAAAACTGAACTATTTAAAATGTGTACAGATGCTGGATTTGAACTTCATACGTTTTGGCAGAACTTTAACTTTGTAGGTGTTATTGCTATTAAAAGATAAATAATATGGTAATGCCAATCAATAAAGCTGAATATAATAATTTAAAAGAATATTGGGACTATCAAAGAAAAGTCCAATATAATAAAGAAGTTATATATAGAATGGCAGAACAATTTGAAAACAGATTACATACTGACTATGGAGTAATGTCTTTAAACGATATTAAAGATTTACTTTGGTCCAGAATTAAATCTGAAGAATATGAAGAACCACATACAGGTTGGGTACCAAGTGACCCTACATTGAGGTTTGAGTGGGAAACAGATCCAAACTTACCTAAAGAATTACCAAAACCCAAAGGTAAACCTGTGGTTGTAAAGGCACGTGAAAAATGGAAAGAAGACTTTGAAAAGTATATTAATGATGATAACAATATATAAATCTCACAACGAATACCTAACACATAGTTTTCCAGCAATAGAACTTGACAAAATCAAAAAAATATGTTATGATATAGGTATTAAATGGTATACAATATCTTACACAGAACAGGAGTATAAAGAGTATGAGCAATTTTCTAAAAGAAATAATTAAAGAAACAGGTAATGAATATGCTACAATCGTAGCAGACGGTGTTGACAGCGCTGATGTAACAAGTTTTATTGACACAGGTTCATATTCGTTTAACGCACTACTATCAGGTAGTATCTATGGGGGTATGCCAGGTAATAAGATTACAGCAATCGCTGGTGAAGCAGCAACAGGTAAAACATTTTTTGCGTTAGGTATTTGTAAACATTTTTTAGATACAGATAAAGATGCTGGTGTGATTTACTTTGAATCAGAAAGTGCGATATCAAAAGATATGATTGAAAGTCGTGGTGTAGATAGTAAGAGAATGGTTATTGTTCCAGTTGCCACAGTACAAGAATTTAGAAATCAATCTATAAAAATTTTAGACAAGTATATTGAACAACCCGAGGCAAGTAGAAAACCTTTAATGTTTGTATTAGATAGTTTAGGTATGTTATCAACTACAAAAGAAATGGAAGATACAGCCGCTGGTAAAGAAACAAGAGATATGACTAGATCACAAATAGTCAAATCAACATTTAGAGTTTTAACATTGAAACTAGGTAAGGCAAACATTCCTATGATTATGACTAATCACACGTATGATGTTATTGGTTCAATGTTCCCACAAAAAGAAATGGGTGGTGGTTCTGGCCTTAAGTACGCAGCATCCTCAATCATCTATCTCGGTAAACGAAAAGAAAAAGACGGTACCGAAGTCGTTGGTAATATTATACATTGTAAAAATTACAAATCACGTTTAACAAAAGAAAATGCTCAAATTGATGTAAAACTAACTTATAAACACGGACTTGATAAGTATTACGGTCTTATTGATCTTGCTGAAGAAGCTGGTATCTTTAAGAAAGTATCTACTCGTTATGAAATGCCAGATGGTAGTAAAGTGTTTGGTAAGAACATTAATGATGAGCCTGAAAAGTATTTTACAAAAGAGGTATTAGATAAGATAGATGAAGTCGCAAAACGAAAATTCAGCTACGGATCAGACGAAGAAGACGGAAAATAAAAGATACGTTTTTGCTCAAAGAGAAGGTGATGACTTTACTTGTTTAAAGTTAACCGAAGGCAAATACAAAAACGTAGTTTATAAGTACAACGAAGTAAAGTTTGCTCCTATGGAAAATGAACAAGGGCAAATACCTTTGAAATTTACTTATGATATATTTTTTAATCCTGATAAAGTTGATGTAGAATGTCAGGACTTTAGATATTATATCGGTGACATATTAGTAGAACTAGTAGAACAACAATTAGAAAATGGAACACTTATCATTGACAAATAACGAGAGAATAGAAATAACTATATTAAGAAATCTTTTTTTCAATGAAGATTTTACAAGGAAGACTTTACCTTTTATTAAATCTTTATACTTTAACAAAAGAGAAGAAAAGATTTTATTTAATGAATTAGATATCTTTATTAACAAATATAAAAATCTACCTACTAAAGAAGCAATCTTAATTGAACTTAATAGTAGAAAAGATATTAACGAAGAAGAATTTAAAGGTGTCAAAGAACTTATAAAAACTATTCAACCTGAAGAAGTTGATTTACAATGGCTGATTAATACAACAGAAAAGTTTTGTAAAGATAGAGCAGTACATAATGCTGTACTTGATGGTATTAAGATATTAGACAACAAAGATAAAACAAGAACTGCGGAAGCAATACCAAGTATTCTTGCTGATGCTTTGGCTGTTTCTTTTGATAATCATATCGGGCACGATTACATTGAAGACGCAGAACGAAGATTTGATTGGTACCATACTAAAGAAAAGAAATATCCTTTTGATTTAAATTACTTCAATAAGATTACTAAGGGTGGTGTACCAAGTAAGACTTTGAATATCGCATTGGCTGGTACTGGTGTTGGTAAATCATTGTTTATGTGTCACGTTGCTTCAAGTTTCTTAACACAAGGTCAAAATGTATTGTATATTACTTTAGAGATGGCAGAAGAAAGAATTGCTGAACGTATAGACGCAAATCTATTTGATGTAACCATAGATGATTTACACGTGATGCCTAAAGAGTTGTACGATAATAAAGTATCTAAACTTCAAAAGAAAACAACAGGTAAGTTAATTATTAAAGAGTATCCGACAGCATCTGCTCACGCAGGTCATTTTAGAAGTTTATTAAATGAACTATCGTTAAAGAAAAGTTTTAAACCTCAAGTTATCTTTATTGACTATTTAAATATTTGTGCTAGTGCTAGATTTAAAGGTGGTAACATATCATCTTATTTTTATATCAAAGCAATCGCAGAAGAACTAAGAGGTCTTGCTGTTGAGTTTGATGTACCAATCTTTAGTGCAACTCAAACAACAAGAACAGGTTTCGTAAGTACAGATATTGGTTTAGAAGATACTTCAGAATCATTTGGTCTTCCAGCAACTGCTGACTTTATGTTTGCTCTTATGTCAAA
>Ga0222714_10006069_pt1 | contig 11359 bp, 17 predicted proteins | sample C33_3DmetaG_FD_165048 | JGI IMG/M metagenome (GOLD analysis project Ga0222714, IMG submission 165048) | Estuarine water microbial communities from San Francisco Bay, California, United States - C33_3D | ecosystem: Environmental > Aquatic > Marine > Unclassified | place: USA: California... | reverse complement strand
GTCTTTTTCTTTAGCAGCCAATTCTTTTTTCTTTTGTTCTAAATCTCTTTCTGCCATTCTTTTGCCTTCTGGGCTTGTGGCGTTATTAACTTCATTTTCTAACTTAGCTATTTCGGCTCTTATTGCGGATAGCTCACCACCAATTCTTTTTCTCGCAGCATCAGACACGCCACCAGAAACTCCTGTTGGTGTATTCTTGGGACCAGCCACATTTAATGGTTTTCCTTTTTTGGTTTTAGCATCTAAAGCAGCTTTTCTTGCTGCTTTCCTAGAAGCAAAAGAGCTATCTGCTTCGGTTATCAATTTTTCTAATAAGCCAGATTGTACAGCTTCAGCCAGAGGAATATTTCTTTGTTTTAGATAATCAGCTATTCTTTTAGAAAGTAATTGTGCTGTTTTTTGACTAACGCCTAATTTTTGCATTTGTGTTACAAGTGGCATTTCGTTCTCACCACCAGCACCTGTCTTAAGCTTTTGTTGTCTTGTAATTGATAGTGGAGTGTCAGAAGACAATACTGCACCGCCGCCGGGCCCTCCTCCCGCTTCTCCTCCACCTCTTTCACCGCCACCGCCTTCACCGCCACCGCCTTCACCGCCACCGCCTTCACCGCCACCGCCGCCTCTTTGAACAGAAGATTTAGAAAGATTATCGGACTGTTCTTTTTTAGCAACTATAGCGGAAAGCATATTAGCATATAATTTAGCTAATTCTGTTCGTGCGGCAATGAAGGTTTTCTCACCAGACCCAAGAACAGCAGTTCTTAATCCACCAAGAGTACCAGTTTTTCTACTAGAAACTGTTTCTGCTGCCTTACGAACAGTTTCTAATCTTGGTTTAATCTGTTGATTAATTTGAGACATATACTCCCCGTAAGTATAATCTGCTGAATTTATTTTATTTTTTTCATTTAAAAACAAAAGTGGTAATATGGTAGCTTTATAAAATTCTTGTAATAATCCAATTAAATCTTTTGGATTTAATTTACTTACATCGTCTGTAGCGGAACCAAAAGAATTGAAGAAAGATTGAACATCTGGGTCTGTTTGTTTTACAAAATCTATAAACGACTCATTTGAAATTGCGCGGGTATCGCGTTCAATTTCTTGAAGTGAGTCAGTAAAAAATTTATAATTTGCTGTATTACCAAAAGGAGTGCCAGTAGTATATTTTTTATCAATTTTTATTTTTTCCCAAACAGATTTAATTTTTTCATCTGAACTGGTTTGTAGCATTTTTTCTAGTGCTAAAAATTCTTGAAACTGGTCTTCTCTACCAGCAAAAACGCCACCCTCATTTAATAATTTTTTATTTTCACTTAAAACAATACGGAGCTTTCTCATTGATAATCCTCTTTCTTTATAAATAGCTTACATATTCAAACTTTCTCTTGTTTTGTTAACAATTTCAAGAGAAATGACTAATATTTCCTTTTCACTACCACCATCGGATAGTTGCAATACTTTGGCTAATGCTACTTGTCTATCTCCACGATAAGCAAGATATAATGAGCTTATAACACCAATTTTCTTTATTTTCTCTGGTAAAGCAAGTCCGTTATAATCTGTCAACTCTGACCAACTAACTAGGTCACCAACTTTTAATTTGACGTATTGAGAGTAACCAAAAATATTGTTTATTGAAAACATAAAGCCACCTACAGTAAGTAGGTGGCTTTATAGTGTTATAGAGTTTTATTTACTTTGAATGTTTATCGGCTATAGTAGATGCTGCCCAAGCCTCTGGCTTAATCTTACAGTCAAACCCAGAAGCCTTTACATATCCAGAGAGGCTATCTGCTAGTTTGCTGCTAGCAGCCTTTCTATCTGAGTTAACATCTAGGTGTAGTTCCAATCTAACATTTGGAATTTCTTCACTTATCTCCATACCTAGCTGAATAGAGTTGGTAGCTTCGTGGATAAGTCTTGTGGTTAGATTAGGAAAATCCCGTCGCAATAAATTCTCTTTAGAGTAAAAGTAAATACCACCAGTTCTTTGTTCCTCGTTGTACAGGCAAATTACTGAGGATAAAATACAATTCTTTTTATGTACGAACGAATCACTTCCAATATAAACTTTACCATTCGTTTTAGAATGTTTTTTAATTGCATTATGAATCGCATCTAGGGTAGTTGGATTCCCATTTCCTGTATACCATCGTTTCATTAGTTATATCCTATGTCTTCTATTAATTCTTGTGGAACTAAAATTGGTTGATTTTCTGCAATAACAAGGTGATATCCACGTTTATCTGGATAGTTTGTTGTTCTCATAATTTGTTTACCTAAAGTAATTTTGACCATTTGTTTCGTTTCAAAATTAACGAAGAATCCCCATCCTTCGCCTTTAAGTCTTTCATAGGGGTATGTTATTTTAAGCTTAGATTGAGATTGTAAGATACTTAGAGCATGAGACTCTTTAATCTTTTCAAAAGCTTTTGACATTATTCTCCCTCCTACATAATATAAGAGCTATGGAAAAAATGTCAAGTTATTAACGTTCGCTGATTCTCACAATTGAAGTTAACTTAACAATGTCAATTTCGTCAACAAGTTTAAGTCTTGGCAATATTTTTTCGTTTAATTCGTCTTTAATCTTGACAGTTGGTTCCAAAGCGACTTTAATAATCAAATCTCTGTACTCATAACCAGAGAGTATTTGTGTTTCTTCTGTGGTTTTTACTACAGTTACATTTTCAATTGAACGAATCTCGTCTTTAACCTTCAAGAAATTGATTGAAGATTCAGAAGCTGTCTTGTATTGAATCAAATATGTAACTTCATAAATAATTTGTTCTGTTGCTTCGTTAACAAAGCTATACCATTTATAATTGTTCATGTATTAATTAGTGCCTTCATCTTTTTCTAGTTGCTTTTTAACATCTACAAGTGTTTCAAAAGCTCCACGAATTGCTACAATATCGCGTTCAATAGAAATACACGATACCATAACAAAACAAAGGATAGAAAAGATTCTATCTGGAGTAGGACTAAACCACTCAGATACACCCAGATAAGTAAAAGCAAATCGAGCGACAAGAGAAAAAACAGTAGAAATATTATGCATGAGTTACCTTTTTGATATAGGGTAGAAATTTGTCAGTAATTATAAATAATTGACTTTCTTTATGTGGAAAGTTTATGCATGTGGCATATAGAGAGAATTTATCCGTGTTTGTTATTATAGCTAAATGTTTATCATTAATTTTTATGAAATCGCCTATCTCATAATCTTGTAGTTTTAATTCCATGCCTCTCCAAAAGCTCTATACCAGACTTGTCTCTATACTCATTAGTATATCTCACTTCGCTAATCCCTGCATTGATAATCGCTTTGGCACACATATAACATGGTGAAAGTGTAACATACATTACTTTTCTTTTTGGATTATTATAATCTAGTTTAATAAGAGCGTTTATCTCTGCATGAATAAAGCCAGAATGACCAGACTCTTCTGAATCTCGCACATTTGGTCCACCTTTATGGTCACCATTATATCCGAGAGCCAATACAGACGTATTATCCTCTGGTACTATAACGCAACCTACTTTATAATTTGGGTCTGTTGACCTCTGAGATATTGTATAAGCAAAAGAGGACCAAACACTATCCCACGTTGGGCGCATCATTTACTCCGTGTGGTTGTAGAGCGAATTCTTCATGGTATGAAAATGGTTGATAATCGGAAGTTTTTTCATCAAACCAATAAACTTCATACATATTCATATTAGTTTTATTGTCAAAAGCAATTTCTGACACATATCCATAGAAAGTTAAGTCTTCTTCGCAATCGTATAGACTTACTAAGTCACCAATTTTATACTTGAAGTTGTTCATTAGTATATCTTATCATTAATCCCATGAGAATCAAGAATGTTCTTTTTCAGTTTCCACGTATCTATACCATCCATCTTACCATTTGCATGATAAAACCAAGTATGATTATAAATATTTCCTTTCTCAAATCCTGTAGAATCAACAAAGAACCAAGAGTTTTCCTCAAGCATATCTTGAATTAAAGTAAAGATTGAGTGAGAGCCATTATAATCATTCTGTTCTTCTTCGGTTTTATACTCGTCTTGATTAAAACCGTTTATGATAGTATCCCAAATATCTGGTCCACCATCACAATATCCGCCTGTATGAAGAGAAAAAGCGTTTTCTCCGAATTGTTTTAGGGTAACATAATGTTCACTTGAGTAATATCCAGAACCAGTATTACTTTCATCGCGTAGAAGGTCAACCAATTCTTTGAATCTTTCTACTTTATCTTTTTTGATTAGGAAACGACTAGTCGAAAAATAATCAACCTGCACAGACATACTCACCTCATAGTTAGTATATCATATACAGGTTCGATTAAGAAGTCAATAGATAAGTTTGATTTAATATCGATAAGTTACTGGCATTTTACCTTCTTCTGGGGTATAAGCAAAATACAATGAAATAGCTCCATTAATTTGTCCTTTTTTTGCATCTTCTGCTGGACTATAAGTAATTGAATATGCTCTTATATTACTAATTTTACCAGCAGTTTTTCCTTCTGGGTGAGTAAAAATGGCTCTATCATCATCTTTATAAACAACTGCTAATGCATCATTAACTTGTGTTAACTTATCACTAATGTTGCCAATATTTTGATTAAATAATTCTTGCGCTTTCTGGCGAACTTCTTTTATTGTATCCAAAAACTTTCTACCACCATCATCTGTAAATGTTCCAAATTTTGCTTGTAAATCCCTATCACTAATTCTTCCGTCTGGATATCCATTTGATTTAGTAAAACCATCTTCTTGGGTGGTTTTTTTTGCGTTATTCATTAAAGGTCTTAAATGCTGTCCTAAAGCAGCGTCTACCTCTTCTGCAATAAGAACTTTTCTCAATTCTTCTTTGACAATCTTTCTCAATAAAGATTCTGTTAATTTTGCCATTTTATAAACTCCTAAATTTATTTATTCCACCAATTCTTAAATTTATCAACCAAACCAGAAACACTAGAGCTTGCAGACGAAGCAATTTTTCTACCACAATCTCCAATAATATCCATAATTTCTGTGAATATTATTTCAGCATTTCCTTTGACTGCTTTCAAAATTTCTGAAATATAATGTGTAAAGTGCGTTGTTTTTTCTGCCTTTGCGACAGAAGCTGAAGTGTCTATTGCGTCCGCAAGAATTGATTTTAAACTTGCAATATCTGCTTTGACACTAACAGCAGATGTTACTTTCATTGCGGTGGAAGCATTATCAATTAGTTGGTTGGCACTAGCTAATGCACCAGTAGCACCAATAGCTGCTGGAATTGCATATGCATTTACAAGATATATCGCACCAGCAGCGATTAATGCACAATAAAAGAATAAACCAACTTTTTCAAATGCTAATTCCATAGCAACTTTCTTTTCTTCTCTTTCTTGTTCATCTCTGCAAAGACGGTTCAAGCCTGTTCCAAACAATTGACTAATTTTTATCATTGCTTTTTTAACCAAGTCTTGTATCCATTGTCCAAATTTTGTTGAATTCTCGGATAAATTTAATACAGCAGATACAGCCTTTCTTTGAAATGGTGACATTTTTGATAAAGAACGAGCAATTTTTTTGTTAAATTCTAATTTATCTTTTGCTTCATCTGGCGATAGCTTGCTAGTATCGCCTATGTTTGAAGCGGATTTGCCCATTACACTTTTGTATAAAGCATTTCTCTCTCTAGTTACTGCCTTACCCAAATCTGCATCTGATGGGTCTGCACCTCTGCCAGCCCTAGCCGCAACAGATGGTGCAATAGTTGGGTCTACCATCTGATTGGCAATTTCTTCGCTAGAGCTTAATCTTGCTATATACTCTTCCGATGTTTCGTCAAACCCAGAAACATACATGGAAATACCTGTTTTTAAGACCCATCCAAAAAATTTGGATAACAAACCTATTGCAGTTGGGATAGAAGCCAAAGTTAATAAACCAGCTTCATCTAATCTTTTTGGATTTCTCTTAATCTCTGCTAGAATTTTGGAGTTCTGTTTATCTCTATTAAGTCTTTTTTCAATTAGATAACATTCTTTGCTTTCCAAAAGAATACCACCAGAAGAATAATGTTCAATAAGTTTGGAGAAATCTTCTAATATTAAACTTTGCTCGTTATATGCTTCATTCAAAAATCTATCAAACTGTAGTTCTTGCTGTACTGTGAAGCCTTCGATTGTCGAAGCATCGGTTAAATAACGATTCCAACTTTCTAGTTGTAGTTTCATGATTATCTTCTTTTCTTATTTTCACCAAGACCAGAGAAAGTCATAGCAGTTGGGTCAGATGGAGCATCTTCTAATTGAGCTTGTAGTTTCATAAGTTTAGATACCAAACGATTATCAATCATTCCACCAACTTTATAAGTGCTGAGAATTTCATCAACGATATCAGCAGGATTGCCAGATAGTTCTTCTTCTGTTGGAATGTGTGGGTTGTCGTGCATAGTTCCCATAGCGGTCATACCGTCTGTGGCACCCATCATTTCTTGAAGCGTGTTGCGAATAACTTTTCTCAAATAAGACTCTGTGATTTTCATTGAATTGATTCCTTAATCACTATAAATAGAATGATATCATAAGAATAACGAGAAGTCAAGCAAAATTATCAAAATTACTCTATCTTATTGAACTACCACCAGAAGATTTTGGATTAAATTCTTGCTCATAATCTTCAAGTTCATCTTTCTTGATTTCTTTTGGAGCTTTCTTATAAACACCGTGTCTTTTAAACAAAGCATTTATTTGGGATATATCGCCTTTAATAGCATTTTCTTTTGCCACTTCTCCGTCCATACCCTGTCTCTTTTGATTGTTGATATGTCTAACCAACTCAAGTTTATTTTTCTGTCTTAATTCTTGCTGCTTATCGGGAGGCACAAGTTTTGTTAATTGTGTGCCTACCATTCCCAATAAACTATCTTTATCTGCATATTTTTGTGGTATCTTCATAATCCATCCCGATTCATCGATACCATATATTGGAAACCAACTACCTGCTGTGTCTTCTGTACCTTCAACACTTTCTCCGCGACTAGTATAAAAACCAAACTTCATTTTTGGTCCACCGACAAACTCTTCAAACTCTGCAACTAAGAATAATCTCCCACCTTCAGCAGAGTAGTACAATATTGGAGAAACTATTTTTACTTTCTCTGGGTCGGAATATGCTCTGGTATATTCAACTAAATATTTCTTCCAAGATTCTAACAATATCTTCATCATAGTTTTACCAACTCTTTGTTGATGATTTGATATCCATCAACCATTCCAACTTTATAATAATCAAATCCATCCAATAAACAGATTTTCTGTTCTGCAAACTTGTTTCCATTTGCATAGAAAGCACATACTTGTCCAACAATCTCTGTAAAGAGAGCGGGTACAACAGCGGGGGGAGTTGTGTGCAAATGAATGTTATAAGATTGAAGCTCTCCAAATAGATTAAATTCTGTACCTCTTGATTTGATTCCTGTGTGGTGAGAAAGATAATCGTGGATAGCTCTAAATTTGATGTTGGTATCAAGGTCAAATACATCATGCTCAGAATCAACTGTAGCCACTTTTAATCTTTTCGTTCTACCAACATCAGTTCGTAACTCACCAGCCGTGCTATAAGCGTGATATGGTACTGGTTCGATATCAATCTTACCAGCAACTCGCTTATACATTTTGTTAACAAATGGAATCATTGCTTCAAAACTAGGCAAAGCACGCTCTTCAAACTTTGGAGCAGCAAGATAAGCTTCCCCAACCAATTGAGCATATAGCTCCCAGCCGTTTTTTCCGGGCTTGAGCATGAGAGATTCATTGAGAAAGCCTCTCCAGTTTTCAAATATTAAATTCATTTGAGAGTTCATATATCAAATCCTTTGATAATAAGTAGTGAAAATATGCATAAACATGTTATAATAAAGAACAAAAACTAATTAAAGATATGAAAATAAAAGAATCACAACTCCGCAAAATAATTCGTCAAGAGTTAAAACTGGTGTTAGAGCGGGCACCCGAAATAGAAGACCTAGAGACAGTACCAGAAACGGAATTGTGTTTCTATAACTTAGAGACAGAGGGTGTCAAAGTATTTTTTACACTACCAAGTTCTGCTAAAACAAAAGAGCAGTTTAGAAATCGTATGCTTATCCAAGGCAGAGATATTATTAGAAACTTGTTTAAAGGCAATCTATCAGCCGCATCTGTACATCACGTAGGATTTGTATTCAGCGATAAGACAACTCTAGAGCCATTAGCGTTCGTTGCAGAGAACCCAGACGTAGCTCCAGAGAAGTGTATTGTGTTGGTTCTTAAGGGAACAACCAATGCTCAAGAACAATTGATACGTCAACGAGGAGAAGAATTGGTAAAGTTCCATGAGAACATGGGTAATAAAGATAGCTATAGCAGATACAACTACAATGGCATCATTCAAAAAATTCCATTTATTGGAGACATTCTAAAGAACACATATCCAAGACAATTAAACACCTACTATTGCTCTCAACTTGTAGCAGACTTATTAGCTTCTGCTGGGATTATAACGGTTGATGAATTGAAAGCGGCACAAAGCCTAACCGAAAACCAAAACGACATATACGAGAATTCCGCTCTATCCCCATCAGAGCTATATGACTTGATAAAGGATAAAGCGGAACTGCTTGTGCCTAAGTGCTTATAAAAAACCCCCAGAAATTACTCCGGGGGTTTTTTATCTTAATAAATTTACTTTACTTGTAGTAATACATAAATTTTGGAAACTGTAATTTCTCCTAAACCAAACACCTCTTGTTCGCTAGAAAATGAAGCTAGGTTATCAATTTCATAAAACCCAGCAGCATCAAGGAAACTTCCATCATTTAAATCAGTTTCCGCTTCCATGATAACCATATAGGTTCCTTTTGTTGGGGCATTTGTTGAGGCAAAATCTGCTGCAACCTTTGGGCTTGTTGTCCAAGAAGACGCAAAAGTTTTTCCTCTTGGTTTGAAAGTGAATTGTCTTTCAATAACTTTTGCTTTTCTTCTTCCAAGCATATCCTCTATATTTTCTTTTCCAAGTTCTTCATTTAATTCATTTGGGTTTATTCCCAGATTTTGAATATATTCTTCTGTTACACCCATACCACGATAAAGTTTATCAACCGTTGGTGCTTTAAACACATCTTTATAAAGTCCTTGTTCAAGGAGTGTCTTGATTATTTGTGCTGCATTGCTTGACATTGGAGTTGTACCAGCAACATGCTTTGATAAACTTGCCAATATCATGGATTCAATCTTGGTATTTTTTTCTTTTGGTGGAGGATTTATGGTGTTTTGTCTTTGAGGAGAAAAAGCATATTTTCCAAGAGGAGCATCTTCTGGTGCTGCTGTCTCTTCCCATTCTTTATCAAATTTTTCTCTATTGGCTCTGTTATAATCTTTAAGTTCAGTATTTTTTCCAGAATATACTTGTTGAATCTTTCGTTCTGCATTTCCCATTTCATATGCAATAGCATAAGGAAGATTCTTTTTATTTTTATTTCTTTGTATCATATGATAAGTGACGAAAGCCAGCTTATCTCTATCAACAAAGGTAGAAGGAGAAGAGCCTTCAAAGGATAAATCAAATCCTAATAATTCTTTTAATTTATTATTATATTCTTCTACTGTAGTATTGTTAGCGTCTTGATATAAAAGAGAACCCATCTTGTTATTTGGCATTGCATTTGACATAAACTTTGCTATTTCTCTTATGGCATATTCCATACCATTCATGTTGTGCTTATCACCATAAAAGATACCATCTACAGTATTACTTTGAATAAAATCACGTACTTTGTTTGCCCAATCAGAGTCTCCAAGTGCCCTTGTAACATAACTTACTTCATCAGACATATTTGTTTGAGTATCGTCTTCAAATAATATTTTTTTAAGTTCTTGTTTGACTATAGAGCGTATTTGTGATTCTAATAGGCGCATATGTTGGTCCTTTTACCATAATATATAGCTTGTTTGTGGTATAATATCAAGTTTTATTACCAAAGCTGAAGGATTGTTGCTTTTGAATTATCAGAAGGAATTGAATCTACCCAACTTTGGCAAAAATCAACCATTCCATTTACAAACTCTTCTTCCTCTGGAGAACTTGTTAATGCAAGCATTTCTTCACGGGTTATTTCTTCCAAGATGATACAAGCAAATATATCATAAAGCTTATCAAAATCGTCAGAGGCATTTGACACTTGAACACCCCTGCTTCTTAGAAGACTGTGAATTTTTAATATCATTGTCTTTCTAAAACGTTTTTCGGTTATCCAATGCCCAGCACCTTGAGTATATCCCAGATTATCAAGATATTTCTTTCCAGACGAATGACCAAGAATATCATGTACTATCCAAGTTGGATGTGTTAAGTCGCCAGCATATGCATGAGAACCAACAACGACAATCTTAGAATTCGCGGGATAATTTTTCTCCCTCAACCAGTTTCTAAAATAAGAAGATTCAATTTCTCTTTCTATGCCATTCAAATTTCCAACCGTTATAATAACCCAACTATCTTTTGTTTTACTCATAATGCCAGTAATATCTCTAACAAAAGTTGGTTGCTTGTTCTTTAATCCATAGCCAACGCTAGGACTATAAGGTTCTGGTTCGGGGCTATACTCAGCAAAGTCGTCTAATGGACCTTCTTTTAGGTATCTCCTCCAGTTTTCTAATAGTGTTTTCATCATGATATAAATAGTAAAAACCCCCAGAAATTACTCCGGAGGTTTTTTGAGTTGAAAGTATTATCTAATTTTTATAAACCATCATCAAATGGTTCCTCGGTATGTTCTTCTATCCAATCTGCCACATCCCAATACTCGTTTGCACCGAATGGGTCGGGATATTCTTGGTCCAGAATCTTTTTGATGCTGCCGTGCTTCTTCAGCCACTTAGCGACAGGGTGAGGACCACCGTTCATGTGATTGTCCCAAGCACGCTGATTACCAATTAAAACGCTTGTCAGACCCGTAGGTTCGCCGCCTGTCTCACCCGCTACAAATGCGTCTATGTTATCTTGGCTACCCACATAATATTCAACATAACCATCATCATTCTGGTAAACGAGGAGTGTGTCTCCGTTATAAGCTGTTGGTGCGGGAGGTGCAGCGGCCTTAACTTTTGCTCTACTCTTGTTAAGAACATTCTTTAGTTCTTCTTTGATAATCTTCCTCAACATTGATTCAGTCAATTTCATAGTTTTGTAACTCCTTAACAATAATATATAGTCTTTTTGTGTTATTGTGTCAAGAAATGTTGAAAAGTTTGGGAATTTTTCTGTGTGTGTCGTTTGTGTATCTAGCGCGGCGTCGCGACTCGCGATA
>Ga0222714_10006068_pt1 | contig 11359 bp, 8 predicted proteins | sample C33_3DmetaG_FD_165048 | JGI IMG/M metagenome (GOLD analysis project Ga0222714, IMG submission 165048) | Estuarine water microbial communities from San Francisco Bay, California, United States - C33_3D | ecosystem: Environmental > Aquatic > Marine > Unclassified | place: USA: California... | reverse complement strand
ACGCACTGGCACTCAAAGTGGTGACATAGCCGCGTTCACGACGATGGCGATCGCGATCACCCTCGACATCCGGCGCCAGATTTTCATTGGCCACGCTATAGGTTTTCTCGACGACGAGTGAGCGGCACTGACAGCAATAGCCAAAAGCCTCATCCAGGAAAGCCGGATCCTCTTCCCAGATCTCACAGAGAAACTGAAACAGCAGGGGCCATTGCTCGTCGTCTTTCGGCATGACACCGAAACGATCAAAGGTGTCCACAAAGCCCGACACGCCGATTTTGAAGATGTCCACGACGACCACATATTTGTCGAGGGTGAGGGCGAACAGCTGTGCGCCGAGATTGCGCAGCTGGGTGCAGAGCTGCGTCGGACCGGCGTCGCTCCAGAGCTCGATCCACTCCAGGAATTTTTCCGGCGAGAAAGTCTCCTCTGCTCCCGGTGAAGGGCTTTGCCAGGCATCGATCTCTATCAAATCGGTGATTTGCTCCGGTGTCGCATACTGCAGAATGGGCTGGGCATCTTCTTTGCCAAGATGCTGCACCAGTTTGGCGAGAGAGTTGCCCTCAAGCCGTTGGATGTAAGCGGGAAGTTGCGGGTTTTCCAGGAGAGTGGAAACGAGGTTGGAAGTTTTTGACCGAACAGGGTGTTTATGCGCCATACTCATCCGCCTTCGGTGAAAAGGACGCGCATTCTAAGGGCGGACTCAGAAAAAATGTAGTCTGTTTTTTTCGGCAAATGGGGTTACTATTAATAACACTGAAAGTTTACTCGCCCGCTGCACCCCTCCCTTTCCCGATTGTCTCGCTCACTCTCTCCCTGATTTTCTGCTGCGCGCTTTTCGTGTGCCCGGTTATGCGTCAGGGATTTGGACCGACTAGCACCAGCACAGCATCGATCGCCGTATTCAGCATCGCCTCTACCTCCGACGTGAAATACTGTGCGTGAATGGCGTGGATGCCGGCCATCAAGGTGTCGATATCCGATTTCACCTGGGTCAGTTCGGCGGCGTCAGCCGCCGTGTAGGCGACGTTGTAATCCGGGATGAGTTGCTTGAGTTGTCCCCGCAAGGTCAGCGCCTGGTCGCGTACGGACTCGGGCAGCAGGGCATAGTAGGCATCGAGGAATCGACCGGGGGCAGTTTGCGGATCCGGTGCTTCGATAATGCCGATCCGGTCCCCCTCGAGCGTCAGTAGCGTGAGCTCAGCAGCCTGCAACTGCGCCGAGAGGGCGAGGCACAACCCGACGGCGCAGCTGATGTGCTGCACCTGCGAATGCGCGAAGTAAAGCATCGACATAGTCTCATTCCGGTAATGGCCTGGCTTTCGCGATGGTGCCGGCAAGATGAACGCACGACCGGCGCGTTCAGGTTGGAACCAGGGTGCCGGTTAAGAAGACTATCACATCGCACACACGTATAATTCGCGCCATTCAATTACTCCCACGTGTCCGCCGCGCCGCGGGGGCCACCAGACGGAATAGCCATGAGCGATTTGCCTCCCTGTAAGAACTGCAACTCCACCTTCACCTATGAGGACGGCGATTTGTTCGTGTGTCCGGAATGTGCCCATGAATGGTCGCGGACCGAAGTGGACGCAAGTGTCGAGACGGTGCGAGTCGTCAAGGACAGCAATCAGTTTTCTTGCGCTGATCTGTATTGATAAGCCGCGCAAATTCTTCTCCCTTAAGGTTTTGCTAAGGCTATTGCGCCATCTTGGCCAGTCTAATAACGGTGGCACAGCGCAAGGAATTGATACATTGCGATACGCAAGATCTCTGATTTCCCATAAGACTTTGTCTTGGGCATCTTGTCTGCTCAGTGTTGTAGCGAATGTTGCGCTGGGCGCGCACGCCCATGATGAGGACGCAGAGTTGGCTGTAAGCAACAGCCTGACTCTGGCGGAAGTTGTTATTGCGGCGCGAGATTATGCGCCAGAAGTATTGCTCAAGGCGGCCCAGAGTGATCAAGCCGAAGCATATGCCGAGCTTGCAAGAGGGCTGGTTCCTGGTCGGATTAACTGGCAAGCGTCCTACCTGTCGGACGCCTGGAACAATAACAAAGGCATCAGCGAGACAGAGTTTGGCGTTGAAGTCGGTTTATGGCGTTTGCGCGAGCGTCAGATAACCAATGCTCTGGGCCAGGCCTATGGTCAGAGAGTTGATGACTTCGAGATCTATTTGCATTGGCTTGCGTCGGGCAGGGTTCGATCGGTGTTGGCAACAATTGCGGGTGCTCAACAAGCACTCGCCAGAGAAGAGGCGCTCTCGGAAAAGCTGGAAGAAATCAGGCAGTCAGTAGAGAAAATTGTATCCGCTGGAGAATTGGCCGACATCGAATTGCTGCGACTCGAACAAGAGATTTTTGAACAGCAACTGGCCGTATTAACCGCAAGCTCACTACTAATTGACGCGCAACGAGAATACCGAGTCGTCACCGGTTTGGAAATTCTACCAGCGTCCTATGCGGAGGAGCAGGTCGCCGAAATTGACACCATACCAAGTACACATCCCTTGTTACGATTGCTGGCTTCTGAAGTCGAAATAGCGAAGAGAGATTCCAGACGCCTGGCCCTGAGCTCGCGTGAGCACTCCACTATAAATCTGGGAATTCGACGAGAGAAAACCGGCGACATGTTGCCCTCAGTCGACACCCTTGGTTTTGGTGTCACTATTCCTTTAGGCGGTAAACGCCAATCCCTACCTGTTGTTGCCGATGCTCGCGCAGAGGCAACAAGGGCAGAGGTGGAACTGATCAACAGGAAGCGAGATCTGGAGCGAGAGCTGCATGAAGCCGAGCACGAGCTAGGTGTGAATAGTGAGGCACGTGGTATCAGCTCTGCCAGAGTCGCGCTTGCTGAGCGCCGAGTGGCGATGTCTTTAGCAGCATTCGATGAAGCAGAAATGGACCTCGAGCAGGTATTAAGAGTGCGTCTGGAACTGGTAGAAGTAGCGCGGGCACACGATGCACTTCTGCAAGAACAGCGCTCGCTAATCGCAAGATACAATCAAGCCGTGGGGGAGATTCCATGAGTTTCGGAGACAGCAAGTCGCAGCAATACACCGCAGTCATACGCAGTTGTGTTGCCATAATGGCAATACTTCTTGTAGGCAGCAGTGCTGAAGCACAAATCAATTCGACGGCAGACGCAGAAATCAGCTTGAGTGACCAGGAGCTGATAAACCTGGGTATTCGTTTTGCTCCAGCGATTGCTACTACGGGGGAAATGGGGATAAGGGTGCCCTCCCTGGTAATCGCTTCCCCTGAGAAAGGCTCTCGTCTGATATCTACTGTTGATGGTGAAGTGCATGACTGGCGAGTCAGTTTGGGAGAAACGGTCGACCAAGGGGACATTCTCGCCGTTATTTCCAGCGCGATGGCATCAGAACGGCAGTCCGCATGGATCGAGGCTCAGGCTAATCTGGAAATTGCTCGTCTGGAGTCTAGTCGAACCGACAAGTTATTCGCAGAGGGGGTCGTAGCACAACGACGCCAACAGGAGGCGCGCATAGCGCTGCAGAATGCTGTTCGGCAGGAGGCGGCGGCAGCTCAGGCGCTGGACAGGCTCGGCTTTGATAGCGCATCGCGATCAGAACTTGCCCTCAATAATTCCTACCTTGGCTTTGCGCTGCTGCGAGCGCCCGACGCTGGAAGGCTTGTGCATCAGGCTATTCGTAGTGGTTTGCCAGTGGCAATGGGGGATGTCCTCGGAGATTTGGAACCGAGCTCGCCGAAATGGTTGGCAATAAGCCTGAGTTCAAAGCTGGCCGCCGACCTGGAAGTGGGGAGCCATCTGAGAGTGGCTGATTCTTCATTTGGACTGACACTAAGACAACGCGAATATTCCTCAGATCCGGAAACACAGACAGTGGAATTGTTAGCGGAATTTGATGGTGGTGTTGATTTTCCTCTCGGTACAAACCTGCAAGTTATCCTGGAGCCGCCCAGTGGTGGGGTGCTGGTGCCGGCATCAGCGGTCGTGTACAGCAATGGTCAAACTCAGGTTTTCATTCGCCGCGATGGCAAAATTCACCCACGTGCGCTTGAGCTGACGCCAATCGGGCGGGATTACTCGGCGGTATCCGGTCTCTCGATAGGCGAGGACATTGCTGTTGACGGCACGGCGCTGTTAAAGGGTATGCAGCTGGGACTTGGCGGAGATTCATAGTGTTATCTCGCCTTATTCAACTGGCTCTGAGCCAGAGATTGCTGCTTGCTCTTTTATCGCTGCTTCTGTTTGGGCTTGGTACGCGTGCCATGCTCAATCTTCCCATTGACGCATTTCCTGATATCTCGCCCACACAAGTGAAGGTGCTCATCAAATCACCTGGTATGACTCCAGCGGAAATTGAGGCGCTGATTACCCAGCCAGTTGAAGTGGAATTGCTTGGCATACCGCAAAAAACCGTACTGCGTTCACTGTCGAAATACGCGTTGAGTTCAATCACCCTCGACTTCGAAGAAGGCACCGATATTTACTGGGCCAGACAACAGGTTGCCGAAAGGTTGAACAGTGTCTGGGGCAATTTGCCAGTCGGTATCAGTGGAGGACTGGCGCCCATGAGCACGCCGCTGGGTGACATGTTCATGTTTACGGTTGAAAGTGATTCACTGACACTGGAAGAGCGTCGCTTCCTGCTGGACTGGACCATTCGTCCTGCGCTGCGAACTGTGCCGGGAGTTGCGGATGTCAACGCCCTGGGCGGTTTCGTCAAAACCTATGAAGTCAGACCTGATCTTGCCGCGATGCGGCAAATGGGTGTCAGTGGGGCCGCGATTGTCCAAGCCCTGCAGTCAAATAACAAGAATGATGGGGCGGGGCGTATCGAGCAGGGCGAAGAAGCCATGCTGGTGCGTATCGAGGGTGCACTAACTACTATTCCCGACATCGAGTCTCTTCAGGTTGAGACACACAACGGCAATACGGTTCGGCTCGACCAAGTAGCCAGCGTAAATATGGGCGCGCTTACGCGATATGGAGCAGTCAGTGCAGATGGTCAGGCCGAGGCAGTGGAAGGAATTGTAATCGGTCTGCGAGGTGTTAATGCAAGGGATCTGATCATCAATCTGAATCAGAAACTCGAAGAAATCAACGCCGCCCTGCCTGAGGGAACGCATACGCAAGTCTTTCACGAGCGAAGTGTACTTATTGACGGTGCTGTTGAGACTGTTGTGAGAGCGCTTATAGAGGCTGTTGTCCTGGTAGTCGTACTACTAATCCTCTTTCTCGGCAGTTGGCCTGCTGCTTTGAATGCAGCCATTGTGTTGCCATTTGCGGCACTGGTCACCTTTCTCCTTATGGACGCAAATAAGATGAGTGCGAATCTGATGAGCCTGGGAGGGCTGGTCATCGCAATTGGCATGCTGGTGGATTCGTCGATAGTGATTGTTGAAAATATAATGGCGACTCTTGCCTCGCATGCACAATCAAAGTCAGGCAGCGGCGAGAAGTTGCCGTTTCTGCATATCATTTATCGAGCAACGCGCGAAGTAGCCATGCCTGTCACTGCGGGTATCGCAATTATCATCATCGTGTTCTTGCCATTGCTCACTTTACAGGGACTCGAGGGCAAGCTTTTCGGCCCAGTCACCTTGATAATCGTGTTTGCACTGATTGGATCACTGTTTGTTTCACTCACCTTGGTGCCCGCACTCGCGTCAATAATCGTGGATGCGGGCAGCCACACCGACCCATGGCTCGCCAGAAAATTGTCTGCTTTCTACCGACCAACCCTGGAGTGGGCTCTGAATAACCAGAAGGCAGTCGCACTCGTTGCCGCTGCCCTGCTACTGATCACTGCGGCTGTTTACCCCAGAGTCGGAAAGACCTTCATGCCAACTATGGATGAGGGTGATTTGATTATCCAACTCGAAACCATACCTTCAATAAATCTTGCGGCGTCGATGGAGATCGTCAGGACTGTTGAGAAAGCAATTCTGGAGAATGTGCCGGATATCAGGCGCGTCGTGTCCCGGAGTGGGTCTGATGAAATCGGTATGGATCCGATGGGTCTGAATGAAACGGATATGTTTCTGCAGTTGAAACCCGCAGATGAGTGGCTCTCAAAAGACAAGGCAGACCTGGAAGAGAGACTGCGTGCAGTGTTGGAAAAATTTCCAGGCGTCAATTTTGGATTTACCCAGCCGATCGATATGCGGGTCTCCGAGATGCTTACGGGCTCGAGAGGCGACGTCGCCATAAAGCTTTTTGGTGATGATCTGGAAGCGCTTAATGCCGGCGCTCAACGAATCGCTGAAATCGTTTCGCAGATTCCGGGAGCAGTTGACACGACGGCTGCCCTCAACGAGGGTGCTCAATATCTGCAGGTAAGAATCGACCGGGTGCGGAGCGGTCGACTCGGAATCAATGCCGATGAATTGCAAGCACAATTGCGTGCTGAGCTCGAAGGGTTGCTGGTAGGCACTATTCAGGAAGGAAGCGCCCGTGTTCCTCTCGTAGTTCGATACGATTCCTTGCAAGGCGATGGGCTGGCCGCTTTGGAAAACCGCTTCATCGTTCTTGAAAGCGGTGAATCGATAGCTCTGGGCGAGATTGCCACGATTGAGCGCACTGAAGGACCCGTGTCGATCTCCCGGGAATCCGGTCAGCGTTTTGCGGTAATTAGAACCAATGTTGAGGGAAGAGACCTCGTCGGTTTTGTTGCGGAAGCGCAGGAGAGCGTCAGTCAAAAGGCCAATCTTCCCGCGGGCAGCGTATTGGAGTGGGGAGGAGAATTTGAGAACCAGCAACGCGCGGCCGCCAGATTGACCCTGGTTATACCAGTCTCGCTGTTATTGATTGCTTTTATTCTGTTCCTGACTTTTGGCTCGCTGAAACAGACTGCATTGGTCTTGTCGAATATTCCATTCGCCATGACTGGTGGTTTATTGGCGCTGTGGATTACCGGAAATTTTTTATCAGTGCCTGCTTCGGTAGGATTCATTGCCTTGCTGGGTATCGCTGTATTGAACGGCGTCGTTTTGGTGTCCCACTTTAATTATCTGCATGCAAAAGGAATGGACGTTGTGGAAATCGTCAAAGAGGGAGCGCAACGCCGATTGCGTCCCGTGATGATGACCGCAAGCATTTGTGCGTTTGGTCTTGTGCCGCTATTGCTGGCGACAGGTCCTGGCTCAGAGATACAAAGGCCGCTCGCCATCGTAGTGATTGGGGGTCTGATCAGCTCAACGTTGCTGACGCTCTATCTGTTGCCGATTGTGTATCTGAGAACGACACGCAGACTTGGCAATGCCGCCTGATGGGAGGGTTCTGAGAGTGATTTCTCGAGTAACTATAGATATCGTGCCATCTCTGGAAGAAGACATGATTGATTGCCTGCTCGCATTTGACCAGCTTATTCGCTTCTCTTCCTATGAAATTCGGCGACATGGTGATAGTGGCGCCTTGAGTGCCTTGGAAAAGGTTACCGGAAGGGCGCGCGCGCTGAGATTTGATGTTTTGTTGGAAGCGCAGTTTGTGGATACTCTGCTCTCGGATGTAAGAACCACCGTGGGCCTGGGTGCTCCCTACTCGATAACCAATTTACTGGATCATGGTGTGCTGTAAAGGCATCAGGTTAGTTCTCACTGTTGGGCATCAGAAGTGAGTCGCTCTTCTTTTTTGTTGTTCATGCAGAAAGGCTGCAGCGAGAGCTGCCAATCGAACTCCAGCCGCCCCGCGGCAGTTCTGCTTGACCTCGGGCGGCCTGGGAAGACCGCTTCGAGTTAAACCTTTCTTTCGCGTATCAGCAGCTTCACAGTGATCCTGCGCGGCCTTCCTTACCGCTGTGAGCCGCAGCGCGGCCGCAAGTGTTCAGATAAAATACTTTCTCTGCAAAACGCATCGCTTTCAGGCTGATATCACTGCACTGTGATCGATCGCTCAACGCTGTTGCAACCTTCTTCCCGTCATTCGGGTCTGATTCGTGGCTCTGAACCCAAGCACTTGATGTGAAAGGCTCAGTTACTCAAGTCCAGTGTGGGTATTGGTTTGACTCAGGCCACGGGTTCGTGCGACAACGGTGCCCTCATTGAAAACTTGGGGGTTGATGTTGTGAACAGCCTATGCAGAGCTGGATCGGCCGCGCTATTGCTTTGTGCCAGCTGCATTACTACAGGGGCCGAGGCCCCGGACGGGCATAGCTACAACCTGTCTATGGCGGGGGCCCTGATCAATGACTGGTGTGGCAGGCAATGGCAGGCGGCGGGCTACATCAGTATTCATGCGTGTACATACGAGGTGGCGCAACTGTACAACCTGGAGGTCTCGTCCGGGCATTTCACCGCCTGCGCAGAGCAGAGCGGGGGAGACATCGTGCAGATCGCCGACTGCATGGTGAATCGCTTCGGCGCCTGGGCACAGGTCGAACTGGCCCCGCCTGCGCAGTAATCCCGCCACCGGCATCGACGCCACCAGCCTGCAATCATCACTTCTGCCTGATGTGATTCGGTGGCATTAGACATCGCCCTGATTTGGGGATACTGTTCATGCTTTGAAAACAAGAAGAAAGAGGGCGTGACATGAGCAAAGGTAAAATTACCAAGATCGCCATCGCGGTGGTGCTGGTTGGGGGAATTCTGGGTTGGATGTTCACTGCACCCTACCTCAGCAATGAGGGACTCGGCCGGACACCCGGTGTCATTATCGGTGGCACGCCGACTCCGGCGCTGGCGGACTTCTCGACCCTAAATGGTCAGATCCAGGGTCCCATGATGATGAAACTCGAAGGCTTTCCCCCCTTCGTTAACTACCTGTCCTGGGTTGGGACTCCCACCGGCGTAATTTCTGCTACTCGTCCCGATGGTGGCTACTGGGCCCAGCGTGTCCGCGATGACGGCGGCAATGGCTGGTTGCGAATCGGCGATGCCACTTATCGGATGAAGGCTACCGAGGTGTTGGGTCCAGACAAATTGCCTCTGATGGCGCAGTGGGCGGCGAAGGCCGGTCGCAGCCTGGATGAGCCTCTGTACCCCGGTTCTGAGCTGCTGCGCGACTGGGAAGTGTTCTTCTGGACACCGAGGCCCTAATCGCGCTGCCAGCAACACGTTGAAGCAGAGCCAACTGTTTGATGAGCGTCGACCGGCAAACCCGGATCGGCGCTCAGTTTTACTCGTGCCTTCTCACGGGTCGCCCTCTCCAGTAACTCAACCTGCAGCTCAGAGCGACGGCATACGCCCCAGGCGCGCAAACGTCTCCGAAACAATCTGCAGATCCAGCAGGAACTGATCAACGGTCTTGAACTCGTTGGCATTGTGACCGGTGTACTTGAGGTCCGGCATGGCCAGACCAAACTGCACGCCATTCGGCAGATTGTGGATGGACGTGCCACCTGCAGACGACCCGAATTGTCGCGTCATGTCGAGATTTTCCGTCGCGATATCCAGTAACGCATTGACCCAGGCTCCTTCCGGATTGCGTGACATGGGTGCGCCAGCGTTGTAGGTGAAGCTTACCCCGATGCCTGTTATTGCCGCCCATTGATCGAGTTTGGTGCTGATGTCAGCCATCAATTCATCGGGAACCCTGCCAACGGGCAGTCGCAGATTGACGGCCAGGCGCAGACGTTGCTCGTCAAGATTAACGAACGTGAGCGCCGTGGTCAGCGGTCCCATGAAGTCGTCAGCATAAGCGATATCCAGTACCTCCCCGAGATAATTCAGTCCCCAGTTTTGCGTAGCGTAGGTGGCGGCGTCGGTGATGTGATTACTCTGGAGCAATCCTTCCTCATTCAGGTAATTGAGAAACCCGAGCATGCGGGAAACCGGATTGATGCCGTTTTGGGGTTCGGAAGAATGGGCTGAGAGACCGAGCACTGATAGCGTGACCGTGTCGCCGTCAGCGACGGCTGTGATCTGGAAATTGTCGCCATGCGCCGCGCGATAGAGCGATCCGACTTCATTCAAGGTGGTGGCTAGTCGGGTCGGCGCCGTCGTACGCAGTCGTGCGATCGAGGCTGCGGGAATCTGGTTCGTCGCGAGACCGCCAGTGATGCTCAGCACTTCGGCTCCTTCTCCCGAGCCCCGTCGCACCGGAAAACTTGCCATCACGGAGCCGTATCCCTTCTCGGCGATAATGACCGGGTAGCTGCCATCCAGCGCGATATTGTAGTTCGGCACGGGATTGCGTTCGAAGTAGTAGGGGATCGCGGTCGACGCCGTCTCTTCCGTCGTGTCCACCAGCAGGCGCAGAGTACGCAGCAGAGGCAGGCCTTCTTCCTGTATCACTCGCATCGCGTAGAGGGATACCACGATGCCGTTCTTGTCGTCCTGGGTGCCGCGGCCGTAGAGTCGATTGCCAATCTGTGTCACCTGGAATGGATCGAGCCTGGTGCCGTCTTTCAGCACCCACAACGCCGGATTCACCGGCACGACATCGCCGTGGGCGTGGAAACCGATGAGTTCGTTACCTTTGCCTGGCAGTGTGAATTCATAAACGCGCTGATCGACATTGCGAAACATCAAACCAAAATCGTCGGCAATTGACTCGAGCGTTGTTGCGAGACGATGGAAATTCGGATTCTCGTGTTGAGGCACTCCTTCAACCTCGAACGTGGGAATTGCCACCAGCTGTTTGAGGGTTTCGATCGCCTGCTCACCGTATTTGATGCGGGTGTAGATGCCCAGCAAGCGGTACAGGCTGTTGGCTTGTTCAATATTCAATTCGCGCTGCATCAGATAGGATTCAGCGACAGACTTAACTGCGGAGTCGATCCGAGTAGAGTCTACTGCTGCGGTAAGAAAGTCCGCGAAATCTGTGAACTGGCCTCCGTCGAACTCGGCGTGAATTAGTTGAATCTGCTGGCTGTCGAGATTGGCCAACGTCGGTGGGCTGGCACACAGGACGAACAGACTCAGGGGAATAAGGAGAATACGGATGGAACGGGGCATGATCTGATTCCAGTAATCTTTTGAGAGAGTCAATCTAACCAGAATCAATCAGTGGATAAAAGCAGAAACCGAAAGTGATTGTCGATAGCAGGGAATATTGACTGCAAAGATTTGTGGAGGAGAACCATGCTAGCAAAAACTCAGTCGCCGAGAATTACCACGCAATGAACTGGATTAATGAGTGTTGGGGTTCGAACCACATCGGTGATTCTCATCCAACCCCTGAACGCCATGCATAAAAAACCCCGCATTGCGGGGCTTTTTTATGGATGGTGCCCAGGGGAGCGATACCAGCAAGTGCTCTGCCGCCAAGAATTATCAAGCATTAATCTGGATTGAAGTGCGTTGGGGTTCGAACCACAGTGGTTCTGTTTGGGCTAAGGTTGACTAGCTAAGGGCAGGGATTTAAATCAAATGATGGTGCCCAGGGGAGCGACACCAGCAAGTGCTCTGCCGCCGGGGATGCTCAAGCATTAA
>Ga0222714_10006065_pt1 | contig 11361 bp, 19 predicted proteins | sample C33_3DmetaG_FD_165048 | JGI IMG/M metagenome (GOLD analysis project Ga0222714, IMG submission 165048) | Estuarine water microbial communities from San Francisco Bay, California, United States - C33_3D | ecosystem: Environmental > Aquatic > Marine > Unclassified | place: USA: California... | reverse complement strand
TCAAGATGATTGAGAAGATCGTTGCTTCTGGCAAGTTCTTCCCTGTGTTCATCTCTGGTCACTCAGGCAACGGCAAGACGTTCATGGTCGAGCAGGTGTGTGCCAAGGTTAAGCGTCCGATGATTCGTGTTCAGATGTCGCGTGAGACTGACGAGGACGATCTCATCGGTGGCTTCCGTCTCATCGACGGTGAGACTAAGTTCATGAAGGGTCCAGTGCTTCGCGCGATGGAGATCGGTGCGTTGCTTCTCATCGACGAAGCTGACCGTGCTGATCCTGGCAAAGCGATGTGCTTGCAGGGTATCCTCGAAGGCAAGCCCTACTACATGAAGAAGACTGGTGAGATTGTCGAAGCTGCTCATGGCTTCAATGTGATTGTGACTGCTAACACGAAGGGTCGTGGTTCTGACGACGGTCGTTATGTTGCGGCTACGATGCTCGACGATGCTTGGCTTGAGCGCTTCCCGATCACTATCGAACAGGAATATCCGACTGCTGCTATCGAGAAAAAGATCTTGACAAACTATCTCAGTGATGATACAATTACTGAAGATGATAAGGCGCTCATTGAGCATCTTACTGTTTGGTCGGAAATCATCCGCAAGACTTTCACTGAAGGCGCGATTGACGAGCTCATCTCAACTCGTCGCCTTGTTCATATCGCACAAACGTATCGCATGATCGGCGATCGCATGAAGGCTATCCGTTTGTGCATCAATCGTTTCGACGAAGAGACGAAGACTGCGTTCCTCGATCTCTATGCTAAGGTTGATCCTACGATCAATCCCGTCCCCGAGACTCCGGCTGCTCCACCCGCAGCGGAGAACACTCAGGAAGTTTCTTTCTGAGTGTAATTCAAACCACCAATGGAGTATATTGTTATGACTAAGACTGCATCCGTTCTCACCGCTCTCCAGAATGGTGAGGAACTGACCGCTGCACAGATTCGTTCGCGATTCGGTGCAGGCAATCCTCATGAAGTGATTCGTTCGCTCCGTGAATCTGGTCACGCTATCTATCTGAACGAGCGCACGAATTCAAAGGGTGAAGTCACCCTGAAGTATCGCCTCGGCACGCCTTCGCGCAAGATGGTTTCGCTTGCTTATGCTATGATGGGCAACGAAGTTTTCACGCACGCAGCGTAAGCTATATAGAGGGGGGATGGACCATTACGTCTCCCCTCTTACTTCTATGGAGTTATAATTGGCTACTGATAATCGTGAACCTTGGGAACACCTCAAGGGAATTTCTGTCACTGTTCGTAATAACGATGTGAACGGTGCTCTTCGCATTTTGAAGAAAAAGGTTCAGCGTGAAAACCTTCTGCGTGATCTTGCTGAGCACGAACACTATACAAAGCCTTCTATCAAGCGACGCATGAAGAAGCAAGCTGCTGTGGTTCGTTGGAGAAAAAAGCAGGCTGAGATTGCTGAAACGCTGTAAGCCTAGCATACATAATATCATCATTTCACTTTGGAGTAATCATGGCAGCAATTGAAATTTCAGTATCTATTGAAGAACTACGCAAAAAGAAGATCTTCGTCGCTACGCCAATGTATGGCGGTATCTGTGGTGGACAGTATTGTAAGTCAACAGCTGATCTTGCTATGCTGGCTGCTCAGTATGGTATGGACGTTCGCTTCTTCTATCTCTTCAATGAATCACTCATTACTCGTGCACGAAACTATCTCGTGGACGAATTTTTGCGTTCAGACTGCACTCACCTGATGTTCATTGACTCGGACATTGGCTTTGACCCGAACGACGTTATCGCTCTTTCTGTTATCGCAGAAGAAGGATCAGACAAGCATATTGTATGCGGTCCTTATCCAAAGAAGTGTATCGCTTGGGAAAAGATCAAGCGCGCAGTCGATAAGGGATTTGCAGACAAAGATCCTGGCGTCCTTGAAAAGTATGTTGGCGACTATGTCTTCAATCCAAAAGAAGGAACTGGATCTATCGCTCTCGATGAACCAGTTGAAGTTCTTGAAGGCGGCACTGGCTTCATGATGATTCAACGCGCTGCGTTGGAAAAGTTCCAGGCTGCATATCCACAATACATGTATAAGCCAGATCACGTTCGCACAGAACACTTCGATGGTTCGCGCGAGATCCTTATGGCTTTCCAAGCTGAAGTTGATCCAGCATCTAAGCGATATCTATCAGAAGACTACTGGTTCTGCCAAAAGGCTTGGGATATCGGTATCAAAACTTGGTTGTGTCCTTGGATGAAGCTCCAGCACATGGGTTCTTATGTGTTTGGCGGTTCGCTTATTGATCTGGCTCAGATTGGTGCTGGCGCTACTGCTGACGAGAGCTCTAAACCAAAGAAGCTGAAATGAAACACTTGACAACTGCACACAAACGTGATACTATTTACATCTAGGAGGTTATATGATGAAGCTATCTAAAGAAACTACGGAAATCCTCAAGAACTTCGCTGCTATCAATCCATCCCTGATCTTTCAGGCTGGTCAGATTCAGAAAACTGTTTCGCCACAGAAGACAGTTCTTGCTAAGGCTAACGTCAGCGAAAACTTCGACAAGGAGTTTGCTATCTACGACTTGTCTCAGTTTATCTCTACTGTTTCAATGTTTGATGATCCTGATCTGAAGCTCGGTGATGAGTCCATCGTCATCAGCAATGGTAAGGCTAAGACAACTCTTCGTTATGCAAAGAGCGATTTGATCCAGTCACCTCCGTCTAAGGAAATCAATCTTCCTTCTACAGAGATCAGCTTTACTCTAGAAGACACCGCACTGCAGAGTGCGCTTCGTGCAGCTGGTGTTCTTTCTCTACCTGAGCTTGCTCTTGTCGGTCGTAACGGTAAAGCATATCTTGCTGCGATTGATTCTCGCAACGAAGCATCAAACTCATTTGAGTATGAAGTTGGTGAAGCTAAGGTAAACTACAAGATGATCTTCAAGATTGAAAACCTGAAGATCCTGAATCGCAATTATGAAGTTCGCGTTTCCGCTAAAGGTATCGCGCACTTTGCTTCTAAGACTAATGATGTTGAATACTGGATTGCTACTGAACAGAGCAGCAAATACGGTGAGTGATTATAAGGGGACTTCGGTCCCCTTCCTTCTTTTTGATATGGAGCCAAAATGCGCGAAGAATTCCTCTGGGTTGAAAAGTATCGTCCTCGTAAGATTGCAGATTGTATTCTGCCTGAAGATCTCAAAGCAACATTCCAACAGTTTGTGAACGATGGTAATATTCCAAATCTTCTTCTCTCTGGTAGTGCTGGTGTTGGTAAAACTACAGTGGCTCGTGCCATGCTCGAAGAAATCAACGCGGACTACATCGTCATCAACGGATCGATGAATGGTAACATCGACACGTTGCGAACTGACATTCGAAACTTCGCTGCGACCGTTTCATTCACAGGCGGACGTAAGTATGTTATCCTTGACGAAGCCGACTATCTAAACGCAAACTCAACTCAACCTGCTCTTCGCAATTTTATGGAGGAATATTCGTCCAACTGTGGTTTTATCCTTACATGTAACTTTGTCAATCGTATCATCGATCCTTTGCATTCTCGATGCTCTGTAATCGAGTTCAAGATTGGTGCGAGTGAAAAGGCAGAGCTTGCAAAGCAGTTTCTTTCGCGCGCATGCGGGATCCTTGATCAGGAGAACGTAGGCTACGATAAGAAGGTTCTTGCTGAAGTTATCATGAAGCACTTCCCTGATTGGCGTCGAGTGTTGAATGAGTTGCAGCGATACTCAGCTAGAGGTCAGATCGACTCTGGTATCTTGGCTTCTGTTGATAACGTAGAGATCAAGGAACTTGTTAAGTATCTGAAAAGCAGAGAATACGAAGCTATGCGTAAGTGGGTTGGTCAGAACTCTAGCATGGATGTGAATGTTCTGTTCCGCAAGCTCTATGACGCAGCAAGCACCGTTATGAAACCTGAGTCTATTCCTTCGCTCGTTATGGCTTTGGCTGACTATCAGTATAAGGCTGCGTTCGTTGTGGATCAGGAGATCAATTTGGCTGCTTGTATGACTCAGATTATGTTGGACTGTGAGTTCAAATAACATCTTGAAATCTGATGGAGATATATTATGACTGCTGCAAGACGTGAAGGTAAAGGCGCTAGAGTTTGGCGCAAGGTTCCAGATGAAACTGAAATGTTCGTGAACACACTCGACGGCAAGCAAGGTATCCGTGCCAAATGCTGTCCGTCTTGTGGTGAAACAAAAGCTCTAGGTCAGTTCTACTACAAAGGCATATCGAAGCGATTCGATAAGGTCACCGACCTTCATGAACGGATCTGTGTCGTATGCTGGGATGAGAAGAAGCTCTCTCAGAGGAGACGTAAAAACGAAGTTCCCGCTAACACTGTTATGAACTTTATCTCAAATGAGTAATCCATTCGTATACGTCGAGAGTGTCACTAACTCTAAAAAGAACCTGATGCGCGGGTCGGCGAACGACGAGCTATCAGAAAAGCTGTATAAGCCATTTCTGACGAATCGTTCGCTATCCTACTTTCAGGATTGTGTCCTTTACGCCAACGAGATGAATATGCGTTCTCATCTCGAGAACAAGTTGCAATATGAGTATTTCCTAAATAGCCTGCGGAAGCGGAAGAGGAAAGGCTCCAAATGGGGCAAAGATAAACCCGACGCGACCGTCGAAATGATCATGGAGTATTTCGGCTATGGTCGTGCTAAGGCGGAGCAGGTGCTCAGAGTCTTGACCGATGAACAGCTAGCCATGATCGAGGTAGCACTCGATAAAGGTGGAAAAGGATGAACGCATCGGTTGAAAACATGGTCGAAGTCAAACTTCGATCAGCAGAAGATTTCCTAAAGATTCGCGAAACACTAACTCGTATCGGAGTCGCATCTAGACGCGATAAGGTATTGTTTCAGTCATGTCATATCCTGCATAAGCAGGGTCGTTACTATATCGTTCACTTCAAAGAATTGTTCGCCCTAGACGGTAAGCCTACAAACTTCTCAGATGAAGATAAGGCTCGTCGTAACACAATCGCCAATCTGCTTGCCGAATGGGAGTTGATTGATGTTGTTGATACAGAGCGAACTAAGGATCCTGTTGCGCCACTGAATCAAATCAAGATTCTAGCGCATAAGGAAAAGCATGAATGGAAGTTGGAAGCCAAATACAATATTGGTAAAAAGCGAACCAACGACTGATCGTGCTAAATAGAACGTGATGCCTTCGGGGTCACATAACATAATCTCGCTTAATAGGAGACATTACTATGAACGACTACGCACAATTCACAAAGATCCCATCACTCTTCGATAAGTTTGATCCTATGTCTGTCGGTTTCGACAAGACATTCAAACTGCTTGCTGATCAGCTCGAAACTATCGGCAAGAATGTTCCTGGCTATCCGCCATACAACATCAAGAAGGTTGATGAGAACAAGTATGTCATCGAAATGGCAGTCGCTGGATTCGCTAAGACGGATCTGGAAGTCACGCTGGATGGTGGTAAGCTAACCATCACTGGTAAGACAAAGGACGCCAACGACGTGGATAATGCTAATGCGTATTACTTCTACAAGGGAATCGCAGAGCGCGCATTTACTCGCACGTTCACTCTTGCTGATTCTGTAGAAATCAAGAACGCAGAAATGGTTAACGGTATTCTTAAGGTATGGCTCGAGAACTTTATCCCTGAGCATAAGAAGCCTAAGAAGATCGACATCAAGGACTAATTCCTTTATTGAGATTTTCATTATGCGCTGGGCGGCAGCAGTCGCCCAGCTTTTTCCGTTTGCACAGGAGACACACAATGATCAAATGGATCAAAGATACATACAGATACTATAACACAATCATCGAACTTTCTAAACTCACAGACAAAGAACTGAACCATCTTGGTCTCACACGTTTCGATATCGCACAGGTAGCACTCAAAGAATACTGGAGATCAAATGGTATCCCTTCTCAATCTTTTCGCTGAATTCAAATCTATGCTCCGTTCCATGATGGGTAATCGTTTCTACGGCTAAATAGGCTCCGAAAGGAGGCGCTCATGGCATTAGTAACTTTTGAGCAATTAAACGAGTTCTTTGAAGACACAGACGAAAACATCATCGAACCGTTTGTGGAACCCCTGAATGAAGTGATGGAGTTCTACGAGATTAATACGCCACAACGTATTTCTATGTTCCTCGCTCAAGTTGGTCATGAATCAGGTGGATTAAGAGCAAGAAAAGAAAATCTAAACTACCGAGCAGAAACGCTCGTTAAGGTATTCCCGAAGTATTTCCGTGGTAAGAATCCAAACGACTATGCGAAGCAACCAGCAAAGATCGCCAATCTCGTCTATGCAAATAGAATGGGTAACGGTTCTGTTGAGTCTGGTGATGGCTATCGCTACTGCGGTCGCGGTCTTATCCAGCTGACGGGTAAGAGCAACTATCAAGCATTCGCTTCTGACATGAACATGGATCTTGCTGAAGCGACTGAATGGTTGGAAAACGAAGAGGGTGCAGCTTGGTCTGCTGGTTGGTTCTGGGATTCTCGTGAACTAAATCAATGGGCTGATAAAGGTGACATCCTTACAGTAACCAAGAAAATCAACGGTGGAACAATCGGTCTCGAAGATCGTAAGCATCATTATGAAGCAGCCTTAGAAATCTTTGGAGGTTAATGATGCCACGTTTCTCAATAGAGACAGACGAACCAACGCCAAAACCAGCGATGGATCAGCTACCACCTGCTACGAAAGGTGCAGGTGCTTCTATTCAAACTAATTGGGTAGATCCTTCACCACGCAGCAGCTACGGCGCTGCACCAGCTGCTCCTCAGTTGTCGGAAGCTGCTCAGCTCGCTAAGATTGAACTTGAAAAGAAGCAGTGGGAAGCTGAAAACGCAAAGCAGAATGAAGACTGGATGGTCAAGAAGTGGCGTCCCGCAATGGGATGGTGCTATATGGTCATCTGCGTTCTTGATATGGCTATCTTCCCTGTTCTGTGGTCTATCGTTCAGGTGATGACTAAATCACCTCTAACACAATGGAATCCTCTAACGCTGCAAGGCGCTGGTCTATTCCATCTCGCAATGGGCGCAGTCCTTGGTATCGCCGCATGGTCCCGCGGCCAAGAAAAGATGCAAGGTGTAACAAAGTAAGGAAATGATATGAACGTGAATCCTGTGAACGTGAATGAAGTTCAAAATGCTCAACTTGAAGTTATGATGCTTCGTCTATTGAATGGCGATGAAATCGTAGGGAAAGTCGGAGTGGTGGGTAACATGATCAAGGTCGTGAAACCCGCCGCTGTTATGGTTCAACCAGGAGCTGCTGGCAAAGCACAGATGGCGTTGGTCGATTTCATTCCTATGGCTAAAACTAAAGAGATCATCCTTGATCCCCGTAATGTTATGTTCACCTACGAGCCAGACGGTCAGATCGAGTCTGCGTATAACCAAAACTTCGGTTCAGGCTTAGTTCTTCCTAAGAAAGGGATCTTGACAACTGCGTCCTGATGTGGTAATATATCATCATGACAAAGTTTTACACAAACGCCATTGAGTATGGTAACAATATTCTCGTTCGCGGTTACGATCGCGGACGAGCCTTCAACGAAAAGATTCCATACAAGCCAACACTCTATCTTCCATCTAAGCGCGAAGGCGCAGAGTGGAAAGACATTCGTGGCGCGCAGCTCGACCCGATGCCGTTTGAGTCCATGCGTGATGCCAAAGACTTCCTAAACGATATGAAGATGTCAGCAACTTCAAGTTGTATGGTATGCCTCGTTTCATGTATGCGTATCTGAACGAAGAGTATCCAGATGAAATCGTTTATGATCGTGAGCTCATCAAAGTAGCATACATTGATATCGAAGTCAGTTCAGAGTTTGGTTTCCCTACAGTAGAACGTGCATCGGATACAATCACTGCTATCACTCTCAAGAAAGATGGTATCTTCCACGTTTGGGGATATGGTGAGTTCAAGACTGATCGCGCAGACGTTCAATACTATCAGTGCAATAACGAGAAAGAGCTTCTCATCAAGTTCCTCAGCGAATGGAGCAATGAGTATCCAGACATCGTGACTGGTTGGAACGTCACGTTCTTCGATATTCCATATCTTGTTCGTCGCATGAATACAGTTCTTGGTGAAAGTGAAGCTAAACGTTTCTCTCCTTGGCGTATGTTTAAGGAACGTCAGGTTCGCACAAAGTTCAAAGACGAACTCGCATATACTATCTGCGGTGTTGCAACTCTCGACTATCTCGAGATGTATATGAAGTTCACATACTCTCAGCAGGAAAGCTACAAGCTAGATCACATCGCGTTCGTTGAACTCGGTGAGCGAAAGTTATCGTATGACGAATACGAAACGCTGCATGAGTTCTATATGAATGACTTCCAGCGATTCATCGAGTATAACATTCGAGATACTGAACTTGTTGAAAAGCTCGATGATAAGATGAAGCTGATTGATATGGCTCTCGCGCTCGCATACGACGCGAAGGTTACTCTGCTTGACGTATTCACCCAAGTGCGCATGTGGGATGTTATCATTCATAACCATCTCTATAAGCAGAAGATTGCGGTTCCTGTCGAAGGCGGTGGATCAAAAGAAGAACAGTATGTTGGCGCTCACGTTAAGGAACCTAAGCCTGGTGCTTATGATTGGGTCATGTCGTTTGACTTGAACTCTCTGTATCCGCATCTCATCATGCAGTATAACATCAGTCCTGAAACTTTGCTTCGTGACAAACGAGGTAATGCGATGAAGGTTGAGACGAGCGTCGATGAGTTGCTAGATGGAGTGTTCCCTGAAGTTCCTGAAGGATATGGACTAGCAGCGAATGGATGCTTCTTTGATAAGTCGCATCAAGGCTTCTTGCCTGAGATCATGGAACGTATGTATAATGATCGTGTCGTCTATAAAGAAAAGATGATTTCTGCTCAGAAAGAGTATGAAGCAACCAAGTCAAAGCAAGCGTCTAAAGATATCTCACGATACAAAAATATGCAGCTTGCTAAGAAAGTTCAGTTGAACTCAGCTTACGGTGCGATCGGTAATCCATACTTCCGCTTCTTCGATATCAACCAAGCAACTGCGATTACACTCGGTGGTCAGCTTTCCATTCGTTGGGCTGAAAACGAGATGAATAAGTATTTGAATAGGCTATTCAAAACAAAGGACGCAGATTATGTCATTGCTGCAGATACGGATTCGTTATACATCTGCTTTGATCGACTTATACAAATGGTCTTTGAAGAACGAGGAAAGAAACTTGATTCTTCTGAAGATTCGAAGCAGATGGTCGTTGACTTTTTGGACAAGGTGGCTCGCGAGAAACTTGAACCTGTTATTGATAAGATTTATCAGGATCTTGCTGATCGGATGGCATCGTTCCAACAAAAGATGAACATGAAGCGTGAGGTTATCGCTGATCGTGGTATCTGGACTGCGAAGAAACGATACATCCTCAACGTTCATGATTCTGAAGGCGTGCGTTACGCAAAGCCAAAACTGAAGATCATGGGAATCGAAGCAGTCAAGTCATCGACTCCTGCTGTGTGTCGTGAGGCTATCAAAGACGCTCTGACTATCATCATGACTAAAGATGAAGAGGACTTGCATAAGTTCATTGCTGAGTTCAAAACGAAGTTCTCTCAACTTTCGTTTGAGCATGTAGCGTTTCCACGATCTGTTCAGGATCTAGCTAAATATGAACGCGAAACAAAAGGTATTCCTATTCACGTTCGTGGTGCGTTGCTATACAACGGACTTGTAAAGTCGATGAAGCTCCAAAAGAAGTATGAGCTCATCAAGGATGGCGAAAAGATTCGTTTCTCGTATCTTAAGATGCCAAATCCGCTCAGAACAAATGTCATATCATCGTTTTCATCGTTGCCCGACGAGTTCGGTCTGGAACAGTATATTGACCACGAAACTCAATTCGAGAAAGCGTTCATGGCTCCGCTCAACGCTATCCTTGAAGTTATCGACTGGCACGCTGAAAAGCAAAGCACCCTAGAGGATTTTTTCTAATGGCTATCAAAGTTCCACAGGAATACGCAGACTTTGACTTCGGTTTCACTGGAGTCGATGAGCATGAGATCAAGCAAGACGTTCTTGACGCACTTAGCGAAAAGGATCAAGCTCTAACTGAAAAGGAACAGGAGCTTCAGCAGAAGATCAAAACGCTAGAAGCTATCATCGTTCCTCTTCTTAACAACCTTATCAAGACATCAGACCGCGCATATATTCACTGGCCTAATCGTAAGGAAAAATGCACAGAAATGCTTGACCTTGTCCTAAAGACTACTCGTGGGTTAGAATAGAACATCTTCTAATAACTCTACGATGAACGTTGTTTTGTTCTGCGGCATTTTTTATCGAAGGATAGACAACGCCGTTGTATAGAACAGGTTTACACAATACTTCTGTTCTTTTACCTTTAGCGTTTTCGCTGCGTCGCTTTTTCCAAAGTTCGCTTTTCGGTTTCTTTCTTCGACCATCAGACAACGTTTTCGACATCATTCGTTTCGATTCTTCAGTATGTTTTTTACCAAAGAACAAACTTGGAAGTTTTTCTTGAGAATCAGATCTGACTGGATGAATGTTAATAAATTCTTGATCTGATATGAAATATTCGTGGGGAAGATTGAGCGCTTCGCAAAGCGACTTTTCTATAATATAAGTATTCATGCTGGACCTCCTTACAGGTTTAGAGTAGGTGGGGATGCCAGTCCCGCGACCTACAACTATTTATAAAACAAGAGGTTTGTAATGAATAATATGATTCAGCTAAATCCACCTATCCCGATCATGACGCCGAAAGGCAGAGCTATGGCTCACTTCATTATCGACTATGGTATGGAAAATGACTTGATGTGGGTTTGCTTTCAAGATGATACGGGCGAGTGCTGGACTTGGGAAAACGCTCATATCCGCGCTCGTATGAATCAGACTATCGGACGTAGAAAGATGAGTAAGATTGATGTATGAAGTTACTAAAGACAACTATCATACATTCCTGACGTGGCACGGTATGGATCCAGAAGTTGCAGAGTGGGTTGTTCAAACTTGGGCTGATACTGAAGGTTACAAAACAAACGGTTCTGTTCGTTTGTGGGTAGATGCGTCCAGAATGCTACTCAAGGAAACATATGGCAATCAATCTAGATAGAGTTCTAATCATGACGACGGGGATAGCACTCTCCGTCGTTGCTGCTTGGTATTCAGTTACAGGTCTCACAGCTATCTTCGCTGGTGCATACTGGGCTGTCGTCATACTAGGTGGAACTCTAGAGTTCGGTAAGATCGTTCTTGCTTCTTGGCTCTATAGAAACTGGAGTCATGTTCCACTTCTACTCAAATCATACTTTACTATCGCGCTT
>Ga0222714_10006063_pt1 | contig 11362 bp, 12 predicted proteins | sample C33_3DmetaG_FD_165048 | JGI IMG/M metagenome (GOLD analysis project Ga0222714, IMG submission 165048) | Estuarine water microbial communities from San Francisco Bay, California, United States - C33_3D | ecosystem: Environmental > Aquatic > Marine > Unclassified | place: USA: California... | reverse complement strand
TTTTGTGTCTTTCTTTCTAACAATGATATTTCTACCTGTGTAATTTGAAAGTTCTGCAATCATTCCCTCAATCCACATTTCTTCATCACCTAGGTCATACAATCTACAAATTGCTTGTGATGGTGGACATAATAGTATATGTTCACCATTCTTTTGAAATGGATGTGTTATGATAGGTTTATATCTTTTAATTCTATCATAATCTTCTTGTTCTAAGTCAACAAGTTTATTAAGTTGCATTTGTGATTTTATAATTCTATACTGAATATCGCCACTATAATTTCTTGTAGCGTGAAAGTATGCGTGGTCCATATAATAAAAAGTATGTTCTCTCTTTTGGGATTCCCATATAATAGTTTCTGTACCTCTTAAAGTACCCACTACTGCAACAGGATTTGTAGTCCACTTTTGCATATCAAAAGTAGGCCATCTGCCCACACCAAAGGCTGCTATATCACTTACTTCATTTTTATGAGTTATATCACAAAATGCTCTTAGTATATTATCTTTAGCGTTTCTATTTGTTTCAAAGCCTTCAATCATTACCAATCAACATACATTCTTTATAATTATAAAACCAATCTTGTGAATAATCTACATCTTTATACTCTTCAAACCAAGGTCCACCCTCAGTGTAATGTACATTATTTACATCTTCTTTATGGTCATACTCACCCACTAACCAATTCCATTCTAAAGGCAAATCTCCGATAAGGTGGTCGCCTTCCAACCACTTAAATTGATGTAGTTCTAAACCTGTGGCTGAATTAACATAGTCTGGTGTTAATGCACTACACTTAGCACAATTCATTAACATAAAACTAGACCAATTCTTTTTAGGATAGGCTGTCTGTGTCTGGCCTAAAAACTTAGTAGTATTCTTAGGTGTATAATCGTGTTTACACACTTGTACGGCATACTTGTCATCTCTTAATCGCCATAGTTCTGCAATATCTTCAAACATTAACATATCACAATCCATAAACAATGCCCAACCTCTATAATTCATAAGGTGTGGTATGATAAATCTACTAAAAGAAAACTCAGTAGAAGATAGATTATTTCTCTCTCTTACAAAGTCATCTTTTATATTGTTTAAAGCAATAGGTGTTATTGCAACTGGTTTTGTACTGTTCTGTATGATACTATGTGACAATACATTATAGGCTACTCTTTCTTTACTATCGTATCCAATAAAAACATTAATCATTGGTTATTACTCCACTCTGGACTGTGTAACTCAGATTTTCTCTTACCTTTTCTATGGTCAATATAAGGATTCATCACCTTATCTCTTGCCATAATATGGCCACCATTGCCGTCACCCCATTTTGTTTCTGAGTAATGAATATCGTCCATCATATTCTTTCTGGTTTCATCAAATGCGTGACAATCTGTCCAATTTTCTAAATTGTATATGGTATCTTCTTTATACAAATTTAAATAGTGACCAAAAAACTTTTTACTAATTAATTTATTATTATTAAAACCTATAAAACCTGTTTCTGTATATTGATTTGGTCTATCATAGAAACCAACAAATATATCTTTTGGTAAAATAGTATCATATGCTTCTAATGGTATCTGTTTGTTAAATACCATATCTGCATCTACAAAAAACATTCTATCTGCGTATTCTCTAGCTGCATTTTGAGCAAATACTTTATATGAAAATCTTACTGCATCTTTAAAAAAACTATCTGTAGGTTTATGTTTGTTTCTTTCAATAAACTCTTTTAAATCTGGTTCGTGTTGAAACAAATCTAAGTAAGTTACATTCTTAACAGCAGGATATAATGCAACATTATCCTCTACAAAAACATACAAGTGTAGTTTTTGATTGGTGTCTGCATATGTTTTGATTAGTTGATGTGCATATTCATCATATAATCTTTTATTGTATGTTGTAAATAAAATACTAGACATATCTCTCTAAATCACCACCTATCATATCTCTAATTAAATCACCTAAGTCGTGTTTAGGAGACCATCCTAATTTCTCTTTTGCTTTTGTACAATCACCAATTAATAAATCAACTTCAGCTGGTCTAAAAAATTTAGGATTTGTTTGTACTATAATCTGATTGTTTCTTGCGTCAAAGAATTCGTGTCCTTCTTCTTTGTATGGTATGTCCATATAATCTAAACACTTTCTAATAAACTCTCTAACTGTATGTGTTTGGCCAGTTGATATGACATAATCATCTGCTTTATCTTGTTGTAACATTAACCACATTGCTTCAACATAATCTTGTGCGTGACCCCAATCTCTTTTAGCATCTAAATTACCAAGTTCAATTGGTTTACTTGTCTTAGACCACTCTACTAAACCTTTTGTAATCTTTCTAGTTACAAATTCTTCACCTCTAAATCTACTTTCGTGGTTGAATAAAATACCACTACTTGCGTGTAGATTATAACTCTCTCTATAATTTACTGTTAAGTGGTGTGAATATGTTTTTGCAACACCATAAGGACTTCTAGGATAGAATGGTGTTTTTTCTGTCTGTGGAGTTTCTTGCACTTTACCATACATTTCACTTGTTGACGCTTGATAAAATCTTACATCAGGATGATGGTTTCTAATTGCCTCTAATATGTGTAATACACCTAAAGAGTTAACCATTGTAGTGACATGTGGTTGTTCAAAAGATAGATGTACAAATGATTGAGCTGCTAAATTATAAAACTCATCTACTTTACATTTATCTAATGCCTTGCCGATATTATATGGTTCCATTAAATCAACATCAACAAATTCAATATCACTGGTAATACCTAGTTCATCTAATCGCCAATAACTTTTACCTGTGTTTCTTCTTTGAGCACCATATACTTTGTACCCTTTATCTAATAATAGTTTTGCTAGATAGGCACCGTCTTGGCCTGTAATACCTGTTATAATCGCCTTTTTCATTATATCCTCTCAAATACTAATCCAGTTTCTTTCCAAAACTCTCGTTTCATTGTAGAAAGTTCTTTAGATTGTTTAGTTAAATCTTCTCTATATTTAAAACCATATCTGCCATATAGTTCTAACCAATAATCCAATGGTTCACAATTAACATGGTGATGACCAGGTTTACCTGGTTCTGAATATGTAACAAATACATATTTACCTTTTTGCATTAAGTTCATCCAGTTATCTTCATATTGTTTTTCAACATGTTCAATAAACTCACAACACCATACTAAATCAAAGTTCATATCAATGTGTTCTAATTTACCTTTTGTAAAATCGTGTATTTCAAATATTTCTGGTTTTTCTCTTGTAGTTACAAAATCACCATCAACACCTCTTGCGTCAAAACCTAATCTAATTGCCTCATACACCATACCACCTGGACCACAACCAATATCTAACATTGATTTACAGTTTAGTTGGTCTCTTGCAAACTCTAATAGACCTGTATCTATGTGTGTGACATTACCGTGGCCACCTAAATGTTTTGGTAATCCTTTTATATTACTCATCTAACAACTCCATAATTCTTGGTGTGATAAAGTCTTCGTCTGCAAATTCACTCATTAAGAATTCTGTAGAAGCCATTTGTTCGTACCATTTTAATACTTCTTCACTACTTGCATAATGTAAATTTTCTATCTTTGTATAATCTGTATTACCTAGTCCTACACCAAAACTATGTTGAGTTGTAATTGTAGGTATACCTAATTCTGTTAATTCAAATATACTTGTACTACTATCTAATACAGCACAATATAAATCTTTTGCAAGGTCAGTAAGTCTGGTAGGACCTGTCATCACTTCAACACCTAAATTTTCATAAGTCAGTTTACTATGAGGATGTGCCTTAACAACAATCTTTCTGTTTGTTGCTTTTTTAATCCAATGTACCGTCTGTGCAACAAATTCAGCAACAGGTATTGAGCTGGTAGGGTCATCTTCTAATCCTGGTAAAATTACAATATAACCATCTTTGTTATTTTTCCATTGATGATTAAACACATTTTTAAATGTAAACTTATTTTCTTCTTCTATAAGTTTTAAATTCTTTTCTAGTCTACCTTTGATTGGTTTACACCATTTAGTGTGGCTAAACACCCAATGATTTAATCCCATTCTATAAAATCTTGGTGGTATTACTTTATAAAATTTATTAATATAGTTACACTTCATTCTACTAAGTGTAGCACTCTCTAAATGTATGATATTTTTATTGAAGTGTTTGGCGAACATATTAACCATTTCATTTCTATGGTTCATAACTGCCATTTTATGATTTTCTGCATTTGGTAACCATTGTCTTTTAGGGTGTTTGCTACCAAAGGTACCATTATTTAAAAAGAAGTCACTACTTTTCATATGCCAAAAATGTTCATAACCAAACGCCGTTACATCAGATAAATCAATAATTTCGTGTTTACCTTTTAATGCGTTTGCAATTGCTGTAGGCGCTTTTGACTTATCAAACTTTACTATTTTCATAACCAACCTTTGCTATATAATAACTATCAACAATATCTGATATAGGGTTACCTACTTTATCAGTATCAAAAATCTTTTTTAAATCAATATTTGTTTCTTTTAGGAAAAATTCGTACATCATATCTTTATCTGCATTGCCTTTTCCTGTTGCACCTTTTTTAACAACACTAGGTACAACTGTGTTCCAAGATAATGCCTCTTGTTCAAGTCTGTATTTGAGTATGCCACAATTTTCGGCAATTTGAAAAACGCCTTGGCCTTTAGAACCAAATGAATAACCCTCAATATATATTTCATAGTCACCTTCGTGTAAATCATATAATATATAGAATACCCAATCTGATATTAAACCAAATCTATGCATTGGGTTATCCCACTCATCATGCATTTGTCCTATGATATTAGGACTCATTTTACCATCATACTTTTTCTTACTAGTAAGATAATAAAAACTTTTTTTATCGCCCTCCATAACACATACGGCAGGACTTGTTAAACTATAATCAATTCCAATTATCGTCTTCGTTGTTTTCGTTAGTCCAGATTTCTGGTTCTTCATATTCTTCCTGTTCAACTTCATATCCACAAAAAGGACAAGTTAACGGCTCTAAGTCTTGCTCGTCAATATCCCATGTTATGGTATATTTAGTTTCACAGGAAGAACAATGTTTTTTTGCTTTTTCGTTACTCATTATAGCTTAAACTTCTTAAATTGGTCCTTCGTAACATCTTGTTTAATACCACCAATCACATAACTTTCAATTTCAGTTTCTTGTGGTGCGTTTTGTGTAGACCTGCTGTTCAACCAATGGTCTACCCAAGGCAATGGATTTTGTTTTTGTTCGTATCTTGGTTCTAGGCCGATTGCTTTCATTCGTCTGTTCGCCATATATTCTACAAACTGGTGTAACAGTTTTTCGGATAAACCAATCATACTTCCTTTGGAAAATAGATATGTCGCCCACCTTTTCTCCTCTTGTACTGCTTCGTCATACATTGTATAGACTTCTTTTTCAACTTCTTTTCTAATCTTTAACATATCTTTATCATCATTCTTGTCGTGCCAGTTATTAATAACTGTTTGTGACATTGCAAGGTGTTGACTTTCATCTCTTGCAATAAATGAGATAATCTTTGCTGAACCTTCTAAAAGTTTTAATTCACCAAATGCAAATGAACAAGCAAACGATACATAGAACCTTAGGCCTTCTAAGATGTTTACTGTAACCATTGCTAGATACATTTTCTTTTTCAGTTCATATAAATCCACTTTATCAGGATTTAGATGCCACTTATAACCCATTTCAATTAAATCATCATAAGTCTTAGTAACTGATTGACTACGCTTTTGAATTTTCTCATCTGCCATAATCGTATCAAATACTTCAGCTGGGTCTGAATATAAGTTCTTAATAATGTATGTATAACTTCTACTGTGGATTGTTTCAATAAAATCCCAAGTTACAATACAACCTTCTAATTCAGGCAATGACACAAATGGTAAGAAAGCCAAACACGGACCTCTACCTTGTACACTATCCAACATAGTTTGGTATTTAAGATTACTTGTGAAAATAAACTTTTGTTGTTCGTTCAACTGTAGATAATCATTTCTATCTTTCTGTAAAGATACCTCTTCAGGTCTCCAGAAATAACCTAACTGTTGTTGATTTAGTTTGTCAAAGATAGGGTATTTCATATCATCATACCTTTGTACTTGCAACTCAGGTCCAAAGAACATAGGTTGCTTTGTAAAATCAATACTCTTATCTTTGTTTAGTACGCTTCTTGTCATTACTTTTCCTCTTTCAGCTCATAAAAAAATTCATCACTATCACCTGCTGTCCATTTCTGTTCACTTTCTACAGAAAACTCTTCAGTAGAAACTTTGAAGTCTGGAAACTTCAATTGACTAGGTGTCAGTGACTTGTCAAAGAACAATACTCTATTGTTCGGTTGAGCAGCAAAGTGCCCATTTTCCAGTTTTAAAATATTAAATGACTTATGTTGTGATGGTATTTCACTATAAGTAACATTTCTTTCTATGTTAGTAGCGTTGCAATTATCAATTGTAAACATATACCAACCATTGTACCATTTCTTATTTGGCGACAAATACTTACATCTGTTGCCTGATAACATTTGTTTTTGTACGATTGTGATGTCATAACTAAAACAATCCCACAACTGCAATTCAGTTAGAGGGATATCCTCCTTTACTTCTTTTTTCCACACAAATGCGGATATTGGTAGTTTATCATATAAGGCACCATACTCAGGTAAGTATGTTTCAAAATACAATGCTCGGCCTTGTATAGACTTTGCCGTTACCCAAACACCCTCAACTAGCTCACCATGACCTTTTTGGCCATCATAAAGGTATTCCTTTTTGACAAACACATCTATATGAGGCGTATTGACACATAAAAACGCCATAACGCTCCTTTAGATTGTGCAACTTTCACAAGCTTCTTCATCTTGTGGGTCAGCTGCGGTTGATACTTCTTCTACATTATCTTTCCAACCAACTGGATGTGATGGTTCGTCAATGTCTTTTTTAGCATCATATGTATTCTGATAATAAGAAGTCTTCCAACCGTATTTGTATGTGTTCAATAAGTCTTGAGCCATAACAGATACAGGTACTTGGTTGTCTTCAAAATGTTCAGGATTATATGACCAGTTACCAGAAATTGCTTGGTCAAAGTATTTCTGCATAACTGCAACGATATTTATATATCCCTCATTACTAGGCATATCCCATAATAAAGTATAATTATTTTTAAGTGTAGAATACTGAGGTACAATCTGTTTTAAAGTACCTTTTTTAGACTTCTTCACACTTAAATAATCTCTAGGTGGTTCAATGCCGTTTGTAGCATTTGATACCACACTAGAGGATTCAGATGGCATTTGGGCTGTGAGTGTGCTATGTCGTAGCCCATGTTTTAGAATATCTTTCCTTAAATCTTCCCAATCGTATTTTAAATTAGGTTTAACTAATTCATCTACTTCTTTTTTGTAGGTGTCAATAGGAAGGATACCATCAGAATATTTTGTTCTACTAAAGTATTCACAAGGTCCTTTTTCTTCAGCAAGGTCATTTGAAGCGGCCAATAGATAATATTGGAATGCTTCTGTTAATTCATCAACTAATTTTAATGCATCTTTATCACCATATCTAACTTTATGTTTTGCTAGATAGTGTGCAAGACCAATGTAACCAATACCTAGTGACCGTCTTGCCTTAGTAGATACTTCGGCAGCCTTAACAGGATATTTTTGATGGTCAATAATCTCATCTAAACTTCTTACTGCTAAATCACATAATGGTTCTAATTCTTCTACATTACCAATTTTACCAACATTGATTGCACTTAAAATACACAATGCAATCTCACCCTCACCATCAATGTGTTGAATAGGGTCAGTAGGTAATGTAATTTCTTGGCAAAGATTAGACATATAAATTCTATCTTTGAAACTAGAATGAGTGTTACAGTGGTCAATATTCATAATATAGATACGACCTGTTTCAGCTCTTTCTTTTAACATTGAAAAAATTAAGTCTTGTGCTGATACTTTTCTTTTATCAACGCTTGTCTTTCTTTCAGCCGCTTTGTACAAATCATCAAACGCATCCGTCCCCCAAGCCTCGTACAACTCAGGTACTTCGTGCGGAGAAAACAATGTAATGTCTTCATCATTAATAAACCTTTCATAAAACAGTTTTGATAACTGAATTGAATAATCTAGTTTCCGTACTCGGTTGTCTTCCGTTCCTTTGTTGTTTTTGAGGACCAAAATGTCTTCAATTTCTTTATGCCAAATTGGGAAATGAACCGTAGCGGAGCCTCCACGAACACCATTTTGAGTACAGCACTTAACTGTTGCCTCAAACTTTTTGAGAAACGGGATAACTCCTGTGTGCTGTACCTCGCCTCCCCTAATTCGGGAATTGATTCCTCTAATCCTACCTGCGTTGATACCAATTCCAGCCCTTTGTGCAACATAATTACCAATAGCCATATCACTACTGAAAATAGAAGGAAGAGTATCATCAACATCAACCAACACACAACTAGCATACTGCCTAATAGGTGTTCTAACACCAGCCATAACCGGGGTAGGAATATTGATTTTAAATTTTGAAATTGCGTCATAATACTTTTTAACATATGTCATCCTTTTTCCATTTGAATAGTCTTTGAAAATGGTAGCCGCAATTAACATATACATAAACTGAGGCGTTTCAAAAACCTGTCCATTACTTCTATCTTGTACAAGATATTTGTCAATCACTTGTCTTAGACCTGCATAAGTGAAATCATAATCTCGCTCATGTGTAATCCAATTTTCCATTCGGTCAAAATCTTTCTTATCGTACCATTTTAGAATATCGGGGTCATAGACACCTTTATCCACACCTGTTTTGACATGGTCATAGATATGTGGATGGTCCCAAAGTTTACCCATAACTTGTTTTCTCAAACTAAACAATAAAAGTCTAGCCGCTACAAATTGGTAATTTGGGTGTTCTAATGAAATTAAGTCTGAAGCAGACTTGATTAGAATTTGTTGAATTTCGTCTGTTGTGATGCCATCATAAAATTGTAGTCCTGAGTTCATCTCTACTTGTGAAGCTGATACACCTGAAATATCTTCAACTGCATACTCAACCATTTCGTGTATCTTTTCAATGTTAAGAGGTTCTTTTCCTCTACCACCTCTTTTTACTACCTGTAATTCACTATTTTCGACCATTAATTTCCTCCTAACATTTCTTGTAATAATTTAATTTTGTTAATGCTTCTAACTTGGCAAAGGTGTTGGTACTTATAATAGTTTGTACCTCATTTACACTCATACCTTTCATTATCATTTCATTTACATCTTTGGCTTGTATATGGTCTGGCCATACAACAATATTATAATCTTTTTCAATCACATCATACATTCTTTTTACTATCTCTTTATTTCTTGGTTCGTTATCAAATATATATGTCACCTGATTGGCAGGAACACGGTCAAATAACATATCTGCACCGCCCATTGCTAAACAGTTGTCAACAAACAAACTATCAATCGGACCTTCAACTATGTGTATATGCTCTTGCAAATTGACACGCTCAAGTCCGTAAATCTTTCGTTTACTTTCTTTTAACTTAATTGTTAAGTATTTTGGTTGCTCTTTACCAAATGCACGACCTTGAAAGGCAAACAATCTGCCATCATAATCGTAAAAAGGTATAATCAACCTTGGATGGTCTTTCTTAATAAAAGGAAAGGTTTGAGGCTTTACTTTATTAACAAACTCCATAAATTTATCACAAAGGTACAAAATGTCATAATACTTATCAGGTATCTTTCTGTCTTGTACATATTTAAGTACAGGATGATTTTCTGATAATTCACTAACTTTCGTTAAGTCATCTAGTATGTTAACCTTTGATTGACTTTCTTCAAACTTTGGTTTGAAATCAAAGTTCATCTTAGGTTTTTGCGTGGAAGGAGCTGACCCCTTGTACCGTTCTAACAAATATTGGTCGTGTAGTTTAGGGTCTATAAATTTAAGAAAATTAGCTAAACTTTGACCTTCGCCACAATTGTGGCACTTGAAGAACATATCGTTCTTCACTCTATAAAAATATGCCCTTGCTTTTGTTTTATTCTTCTTGGAATCTCCACAGTGTGGACACCTGAAGTTGTACAAATACTCGCCTTTGCGCTTAAACTGCGACAATCTGGCAGACATATCATTAATAAATTTTAAATCAATATAACTCGACATAGCAAACACCAATATACATTAAATCACATCATTTGTCAAGCCTAAAAAAGGTCCTGACTAAAAATAAGCACCGAGGTTTCCAGCGCTGTTTTTTCTACAAAACTGCTCCAGTCCTGGGGCTACGAAAACATCTTCATTATATGCACGAAATTGGTAGATAATACCCAACCTAAAACAATAGCGCCACCCATAATAATCCATCTATATTTCTCTAGTATACCAACTCTGGCCCCAATGTCAAGCTTAATTGACTTGATTTCGATAAGTAATCTTTTTTCTGTTTGTTGAATTTCTTTTTGAAGGTCACGGTATACCGTATCAATCTCGGTAGCCCTTTCCTTTAGTTTGTCGAATATAATCTCGTCTATTTGTTCCTGTCTGGCAATTTTTTCTTCGTGTACAGCTAACATTTGTTTGATAGATGTAGAAACATCTGTTAATTTCTCAATAGCAACATCTAGTCTATTATTAAGATGATTAACATTTTCTATATCTTTTTTTAGACCTTCAATTTGAATTTTAAGGTCTGTATGTCCATTAAAACTTTCTGCCATAACTCTCTCTTTATTAGGATAATATACAATCTCTCAAGGAGACGAATAGAAACGGTCTCAAAAATTATAACTTGACTACACACATTGGGTGTACTAAACTATATTGACCGTTATATCTATTTATCAATATTTAAGCCGCTAGTTCAAGTGCTCCGCCTCTTAATTCCCTTTCTCTCGTTATTCGATAGAGTTTGGCTATGCATTTTCGCCGCCTTCTATCTTTTTGTTTTCTAATTCGTTGCCATTCTAAAGTGTAAGTTTCAAATCTGTTTTTCTTCGCTCTTCTAAATTGCTTGAATACAAGCTTTCTAAGTTTCCTTAGTTCTAGTTTTGTTAACAAATATATCTCCTATAGTTTATTAGAAAACATAATATAATGATTGTATTTACCTCCTTGCTTTTTCTATATCCCAAAATTCTTGGGGTGTTGTGAATGTTTGTGCCCACATTTTATGTGTCACTCTTGTATCATAATATATGTAGGTCGTCCAAACAATGGCTGATGTGATAATCAGACCACATATTAAAAAATATATTTTTTCTTTTGTACTATAAAGTTCATACATCTAC
>Ga0222714_10006062_pt1 | contig 11363 bp, 10 predicted proteins | sample C33_3DmetaG_FD_165048 | JGI IMG/M metagenome (GOLD analysis project Ga0222714, IMG submission 165048) | Estuarine water microbial communities from San Francisco Bay, California, United States - C33_3D | ecosystem: Environmental > Aquatic > Marine > Unclassified | place: USA: California... | reverse complement strand
AGCAGTATGCAGTGCTTTAGCTATACCCCATGCAATAGATCGATTATTGGCTACTCCCATAACCAAACCTCTTTTTCCTTGCATCAATTTTTGATTAAAATTTGTGTTCATATTTAATTCATACCAATTAATTATTAAATAATATTATTATAATAAAGTAATCATGACAACTACATGATAAGATTAAACTATGAATACTTACCAAGGATTTAATAAACAAGAATTAAACTACTCTGATCCACTTGAACTTTTTAATAGTTGGTTTGAGGAAGCAAAAAAATTGGAGATAAACGATCCCAATGCTATGGCACTAGCAACAGCAAACAAAGAAGGCTTTCCAAATGTCAGAATGGTTCTACTTAAAGGAGTTGACACGGGGCTAGTGTTTTATACCAATAACAACAGTCAAAAAGGTGTTGAGCTAGATCAAAACAGTAATGCAGCCATATGTTTTCATTGGAAAAGTATAAGAAAACAAGTGAGGTTTAAGGGAAAAGTTTCAATAATAAATAGTGCGGAGTCGGACTCATATTTTAATTCGAGACCGCGTGGGAGCAGGATTGGTGCTATTGTTAGCAAACAATCATCAATACTTGAGAGTCCAAAAACTTTTGCTGAAGAATATGAAAAATATTCAAAAGAAAATGAGAATAAAGATCTAACTCGACCAGATTATTGGGTCGGTTTTAGGTTAATTCCATCTGAGGTTGAGTTTTGGTTAAACTCTGAATTTCGATTGCATCAAAGATTAAGATTTAAACTTGATAGTAATGTTTGGACAAAAAATTACTTATATCCATAAGAAATATTATGTTCTGATTGAATAAATATATTTGTTATCAACGGATTTTCTTTTTATAAGTTTTCTAGCGATCATTTCATCTAAACTGGCTTCAACCGTCAGTTCAGCATATTTAATAAGTTTCTTGCTAATTTTTTTATAAATGATTTTCGTAATATCATGTGCGTCCAGATCTTTCTCTTCAAGAATTTGCAATATTTGATTTGATCTCTTATTCCTGTGGTCAATAAGTTCTTTGCAACGTTTATGACCATCGACTATTTTATTTCCATGTCCTGGGAGAAAAATTTCTTTACTATACTCACTAATTTTATTTAAAGATTGAATATATTGTCCCATATCTCCATCGGGTTTTCTTATCATTGTTGTTGACCAACCCATGATATGATCACCTGTAAAAATCACTTCACCTGGGATTCTAAAACAAAAATGATCCGATGCATGACCTGGGGAATATATTGGTTCAATGATAATATTTGCAAATATAATACTCTTATTTAGTATTTTCGTATGATTTTTAATATTGGGATAAACTTCTAATAATTTCTTCAGTTGTATTTTATCAAGATAAATCTTTGCATCTGTTAAGTTACATAAATCCGCTAATAATCCTATATGATCCAAATGATGATGTGTTATGAGAATCATCTTTACAGGCCTGTTGTTAATATATTTTCTAATATTACTAAAATGGGACTCAGATCTTGGACCAGGGTCTATGATTATTAATTCCTGATCTCCTATAACATAGGTATTGGTTCCATTATTGGTTGTGGGTCCTGGATTATCGGCGGTGATCACTTTTATATTTATTGACATGTATTTTTTAATTTATTTTTATTAGAAGATATTATACTAATGTATCATCAATACGCATAGCCAGATTTATTTCTTCTTTTGTAATATGCGAACATTGGGGCGTAGCCAAGCGGTAAGGCATCGGGTTTTGATCCCGTGATCGCAGGTTCGAATCCTGCCGCCCCAGCCAATAATTTATTCTTACACACTAGATCTAATCTATATAATTGTTTGTATAAAGAAATTTTGTTACTCTTTTAATTTTAGATAATATTGAAAATTAAAAGTTTAATGAATTTATTTATAATACTTGGAAATCAACTATTTCCTCTTCATCATACCGCACAATATAAAGAAGATACAATATTCTTTATGGCAGAAGACTATGGTTTGTGTAAGCATCTAAAACCAAGTAAGAAAAAAATATTATTATTTTTATCTGCGATGAGATCATATGCGGATAAGCTAAGTAAGAATGGTTATGATATTACTTATTTGGACAAAGATCATGAATCTTTTGAAGACGATTATATTCGTAAGCTTGACGGTATTATCAGAGAGAAGAGCATAAAGAAAGTATACTTTTTTGAGATAGAAGATAAATTTTTTGAAAATAACATCAAATCATATCTCACAGAAAATAATATAATTTTTGAAGAAATCACTTCTCCGATGTTTCTAAATACACGAAGTGATTTTAAAGATTTTTTATCAAAGAATAGACCTCAGATGGCATCTTTTTATAAGATAGTAAGGATTAAAATGAATCTACTCATTGATAGGGATTCAAAGCCTATCGGTGGTAAATGGAGTTTTGATAGTGAAAATAGAAAAAAAATTCCAGCAAGTGTTGAGATACCCAAATATCCAGAAATATTAATCACAAAACATACTAACGATTTAAAGCAATTTGTTGAACAAAGATTTTCTGACCATCATGGTAGCACAAATAACTTTAAGTTTGCTACAACAGAAGATGAAGTTGAGACTATATTTGATTTTTTCTTACTTAATAAGTTAAATAATTTTGGTGATTATGAAGATGCAGTCACCCAGAGAGATAATATTTTGTTTCATAGTACTCTCAGTACATATATGAATCTAGGATTAATAACCCCTACTAAAATCATTGATAGGACTATGGATTTTGCTTTGAAGCATGAAATTAAGATCAATTCACTTGAAGGATTTATTCGTCAAATTATTGGTTGGCGAGAATTTATAAGAGGAATTTATCAGAATTTTAGTAATGACTTCGAAAATAGGAATTTCTTTCAGCATAATCGATCAATGAAATCTTCATGGTATTCTGCAAATACAGGTTTAGATCCACTGGATCATGCTATAAAAAATGCTTTTAGTGAGGGATGGTCGCATCATATAGAAAGGTTGATGATCTTATCCAATATTATGAATCTATGCGAGATAAATCCCACTGAAGTTCACAATTGGTTTATGGAGGCTTTTGTCGATTCATCTGATTGGGTTATGGGTCCCAATGTATATGGAATGGGTTTGTTTAGTGATGGTGGTATTTTTGCAACAAAGCCATACATTTGTGGTTCAAATTACGTACTTAAAATGATGGATTTCAATAAGGGTGACTGGTGTGAGGTGATGGATGGACTATATTGGCGTTTTATTAATAAACATCGAGATTTTTTTTCAAAGAATCCGAGACTGTCTTTGATGGTTTCATCATACGATAAAATGGACACTTCCAGACGCGATAATATAGTTAGTAAGGCAAATGAATTCATAGAGAATAACACTACGATTTAGGATAATTCATGGCGGTTAATAGAAAGAGATTAATATATTTACTTACATACTCTGGCGGTATTCCTTTCATAATTTATGCGATACATTCAATATTTGATTATCCAAAAAATTATGAGCAAATCATATCAAATTCTATAGATATATATTCATTATTGATAATTTCTTTTATTTCTGGTTCTCACTGGGGCCAGTCATTGAATAATGATAACAAAGTAAATGTTTTAATATTATCAAATCTAATTATTCTGGGCATTTGGTTTGCATATATATTTCAGTTCTACTTTAAAAGTATTTTCCTTGTAGCCTTTACTATTTTGTTATGGATCGATTATGCATATCTATTGATAGAAAAAATGAATCGATGGTATCTCGAATTAAGAAGAAATATATCACTTATTGTTTTGTTATCACTAATGCTAGGACTAATTTTTTGAATATTTTTTCTTTTAATTATATCAAATCCATGGAGCAGTTTTTTCGATTTGATAGGCGAGTTTGAGAAGTTTCAATTCATCACCAATTCCACCCGCAAAATGCATTCCTAACGGAAAACCATCAGAAGTCTTGCCAAACGGAATTGACATTGCAGCACCCCCCGATTGGTTAAAAATGGCAGTAAATGGTGAAAAGGATTTAAATAAAAAATTTAGATGTTTGTCAATATCCGTATGGTCTCCTTTTATGGTCCCAATTTCTAGTTTGGGTATAGCCAGAGTAGGTGATAAAATTAAATCATACTTACTTAAATAATAGGAAATTTTTCTTCCTATTGCATGCATTATGTTTATTGTATTGTGATAATCTAATGCGCTATAGCTTTTAGCATCTTCTATCCATGCCATAGTAAGGGGTTCTATGTTTGCATCTTTGATATCTATCTTTAAACTCATACATTTTTGATTAATTATATTCAGGAGATTTACACCAGGTAGTATTTTCCAAGCTCTAAGAATATCAAAATCTCCCAGATAAATTTCTTCTTCATTGATTTCATGACCTAACGACTGACAGAGTTTTGCAATTTTTATTGTATTTTGAGTTAATTCATTGCTTATTTGTGTTCCAAAAAAGTCTTTAGTTAAGTAAGCAATTTTTAATTTATTGGTTGGTTTATCAATTTCATTTAAGAAAACTTTTTCATCAGTTGTATAATAAGGTTCACCAAGAAAATTATTTTTTGAAATATCAAGTATTACAGCGCTATCTCTTACTGATTTTGTTATTACATGGCTAGTCACCATGCCACCCAATCCCTCTCCAATCAATGGACCTGATGAAATCCTTCCTCTAGATGGTTTTAGTCCAAATAGCCCACAAAGTGCTGCAGGTACCCTAATACTTCCGCCACCATCTGTACCGTGGGCTGCTGGTACATATCCTGCACAAACAGCAGCAGCAGAGCCTCCAGATGAACCCCCTGGGGAATATTTTATGTTAATAGGGTTTCTTGTGGGCGGATGATTGAGTGGCTCTGTTGTTAATGATAAGGCCATTTCTGGTGTTTTTGTGAGCCCAAAAATTACTAGACCAGCCTTTTTATATTGTTCTATGAGATAACTATTAAAATCTGCAATGTTATCTTTGAAAAGATCGCAGGTCATTGTTGTTGGAATACCTTTTATACTAACATTCAAATCTTTGACTAAAAAGGGGACACCTTCTAAGTATCCTCCAGCCAATTCATTTTTTATGTATGACCTTGCCTCTTCATAAAGTTTTGTATTGAGGGCAGATATTTCTGAATCATTTTCTTCTGTAACTTCTATCGCAAGATCAAGTAACTCAGAGGGTGAAACCTCCCTGTTTTTAACAAGATTAGCGAGACCTACTGCATCAAAATTTTTATATTCATTCTTGTTCATTATCTCTATCCTAATAAAAAAAGGGATAGAGTGTAAACCCTATCCCTCATATAAAACAAAAATAATTTTATTTTACATCTTTTTATATTTAGCTGCTTCCTCTGAACCGCTAGTCGCGCTACCTTTGCTGTATGAGTGTGCACCCATTCCTGCTAAGTTACCATCTTTCACAATCAAGTATTCATTTCTAATTGAATTACCATCAAAGAAGCATTCTAGTATTTCTCTAACCCCTGCTGCATATCTCGCCTGAGCAGAGAGAGAAGTACCGGAAGTATGCGGAGTCATACCATGGTTTGGCATTGTTCTCCAAATATGATCGTTTGGAGCGGGTTGCGGGAACCAAACGTCACCGGCATACCCACTCAATTGTCCAGATTCGAGTGCTTTAGCAATCGCCTCTCTGTTACAAATTTTACCTCTTGCGGTATTTACAATATATGCACCTTTTTTCATTTTATTGATTAAAGTCTCATCAAATAGATTTTCTGTTTCTGGATGTAGTGGGCAATTTATTGTAACTACATCACAAACAGACACTAACGACTCAACAGTCTCATGGAATGTAAGGTTTAATTCTTTTTCAACTGATTCAGGTAATCTATGACGATCGAAGTAATGTAAATGAACATCAAATGGTTTCATTTTTCTAAGTGCATCAAGACCAATTCTTCCTGCTGCTACCGTTCCAACATGCATACCTTCAACATCATATGATCTTTGAACTGCATCAGCTATATTCCATCCGCCTTCGTTAACAATTCTGTGTTGGTTATGATAATCTCTAACCATAGATAAAATCATCATTACAATATGCTCAGCAACAGATCTTGAGTTACAATATGTAACCTCAACAACATCAATATTATGATCCATTGCAGCTTGTAAATCCACATGGTCTGAACCAATACCTGCTGTTACAGCCATTTTAAGATTTTTTGCTTTTTCAATTCTTTCTCTTGTTAAATAAAATGGGAAGAATGGTTGTGAAATCACAACATCAGCATCTACTAATTCTTTATCTGCTTGGCAGTTATCTCCATCTTTGTCGGATGTCACGACAAGCTCATGACCGTTTGACTCTAGAAATTTCCTCAAGCCTAGTTCACCAGATACACAGCCAAGTAATTCACCTGGTGTGAAATCTATTGATTTTGGACTCGGTAGAGACATACCGTCTGGATATTTATCAAGTTTTGGTAATTCAGATAAAGCATAATTTTTTGGCATACCGCCCTTAGGATCATCATATAATATGCATAATACTTTCATTTTATTTATTCCATGTGTTGGTTAGTATAATTTTTTATTTAATAACATCTTTGAATAGATGCATCAAACATAAAGTTTCAAAATAATTTGTAGTCTCTTTTAAGTATATAATTGTTTATAACATAGGCTTGAATGATAATTATCAGACAGCCAGAAATAATTGGTGTTAACAAGAAATCAAAAGAATAACCGCCTAAAATCACAATGATTGGGTTGCCACCGGCAGGTGGATGAGTTGAATTTGATAGTATCATAAAGAATATACCCAAACCTACGGCAATAGGTATGACTATCGTTGGCGTTATGTCTAGTTTAACAACAAACATTAAGTAACAGATCAACCCAACAAGTGAAGTTATTGTGTGCCCGAACAATACGTTTCTTCCACTTGCGAATGGACTTTCTGGATACCCAAGAACTAAAACCATAGAAGATCCGAATGAAGCAACAAGAAGAAGCCCTAAATCCGTCATGTTGGTCATATAGGATAATGTTCCTATTATAAATATTGAAAATGAACCTGCAATTAGAGCTTTATAAAAGTTATCTTTTTTCATGTTATTTTATTAGTGCCACATAATAAATATTATACTATAAGTTTTATTATATATTTTTGATATATTCAAATTATTAAATTATAGCAATCAGTTTAGGGAGATAATAATGATATTTGACCATAGAACATATACTATTCAGCCAGGGAAAACTAATGAATATGTAAAGATTTTTGAAGAATTTGCATACCCAATCGCAATCAAAAACGGACTTAATCTTGTTGCATATTTTGTAAGTAAAGTAGGAACTCTGAACCAGGTTGTTCATATTTGGCAATATAATGATCTTATGGAATTTGAAAGACTTAGAGAACAAAGGGATGCTGACCCAGGATGGACACTTTATCGACAAAAAATTGCTGGAATGATTGTGGCCCAAGAAGATAAGCTTATGACGGGTGCTCCTTTTTCACCAATTAAATAATAGATTAAATAGTTATTGGAAATAGAATAATGGTAACAAGTACTGAAGAAATTTTAAAAAAAAGAAGCGCTGAAGAAGGAATGATCTCAGGGGGTCATCTTGTCGCTAAAGCTCTTAAAAACGAAGGTGTTGATACAATCTTTACATTATGTGGTGGTCATATAATTGATATTTATGACGGTTGTATTGAAGAGGGTATTAGGATTCTTGACTTTAGGCATGAACAAACTGCAGCTCATGCAGCCGACGGGTATGCAAGACAGACAGGGAAGCTTGGCTGTCTTGTTACAACAGCAGGTCCTGGGTTCACGAATGCAATTACCGGAATTGCTACAGCATTCAGATCAGAAAGCCCCGTTCTACATATTGGAGGGCAAAGTGCTCTTTCGCAATGGAAAATGGGTGGGCTTCAGGAACTGCCACATATGGAGATTCTCAAACCTATTACAAAATTTTCTTCAACAGTGATGTCAACTGAAAGAATTTCAGATATGGTGGCTATGGCAGCAAGAGAATGTTTTAATGGAGCTTGTGGACCTTCATATCTTGAAATACCAAGAGATGTATTAGATAGAGAAATCCCAATTAGCAGTGCAAAAATACCTGAACTGGGTAAATATAGAGCTTCTATAAAATCTCAAGCTGACATTGAATCAATAAAACAAGTAACAGAGATTTTACATGTATCTGAACGACCAGCTATATTGTTCGGTCAGCAAGTGTGGCAAAGTCGAAGTCAGAATGAGGCTATAGATTTTATCGAGAAATTACAGATTCCTGCTTATACTAACGGTGCAAGTAGAGGGATGATTGATAGCAAAAGTACATATTGCTTTGATAGGACAAGAGGAGATGCTTTCAAGGATGCAGATACGATAATAATCGTTGGCACACCATTTGACTTTAGAATGGGCTATGGATCAAGAATATCAAAAAATATAAACATCATCCAAATTGATCAGGATTATACAAATGTTGGGAAAAATAGGGACATTGATGTTGGATTAGTTGGACATCCTGGTGCCATTATGGCTCAAATCCAGGAATATATGCCTGAATACTCTCATATTACCCTGACAAAACGACATGAATGGGTTGAGACTCTGGCTACAAAAGAAGATGAAAAATATCAGAAGTTATTACCTACATTTAAGTCTGATAATAAACCTATACACCCATATCGTGTAGCGTATGAGATAAATGAATTTTTATCTGATGATACTATTTTTATTGGCGATGGAGGCGATGTCGTTACTATATCAGCACAGGCTGTAAGGCCAAGAAATGCTGGTCAGTGGATGGATCCAGGAGCACTTGGTAGTTTAGGTGTCGGTACAGGATTTGCCATAGCTGCAAAATTAGCAAATCCAAATAAAGAAGTCCTTTGTTATTATGGCGATGGCTCATTTGGAATGACAGCGTTTGACATTGAAACAGCAGATCGGTTTGGTTTACCATTTATAGCTGTCATAGGTAATAATTCAGCTATGAATCAAATCAGGTATGGTCAATTAGCAAAATACGGACAACAAAAAGGTAATATTGCTAATAAGTTAGGTGATATGAATTTTGCAGAGTTTCCAAAACTTTGGGGTGCACACGGGATTGATGTGAAAGATCCTAATCTGATTTCTGAAGCATTAAATGAGGCCAGAGATTATGTTAAAAAGCACAAAAAATCTGTTGTAGTTAATATTTGGGTGGATCCAAATGAATACGCACCAGGTACAAAAGCTCAAACAATGTATAAATAGAGGAAAAAATAATGGAAGCATTAAAAGATGTAACTATTCTTGATTTCACACATGTGCAATCTGGACCAACATGTACACAGTTGCTGGCATGGTTTGGAGCAAATGTTATAAAAATCGAAAGACCCGGGGGAGGAGATATTACACGTTCACAATTGCGTGATAAGGATGATGTTGACTCACTCTATTTTACGATGCTTAACCATAATAAAAAATCCGTTACGCTCAATGTAAAAGATGAGATGGGAAAGAAGATTTTAGATGATTTGATTCTCAAATCAGATGTGTTTGTTGAAAATTTTGCACCAGGAACTCTTGATAGAATGGGCTATGGTTGGGACTATATACATAAATTAAATCCAAAAATTATCCTGGCATCAATAAAAGGTTTTGGCCCAGGACCTTACGAAGATTGTAAGGTCTATGAAAATATAGCTCAATGTGCTGGTGGTGCTGCTTCAACAACAGGTTTTCTTGATGGACCACCTTTAGTAACAGGTGCTCAGATTGGTGACTCTGGAACAGGCTTGCATCTTGCACTGGGTATTGTTACAGCACTTTACCACAGGGAAAAGTCAGGCATTGGACAAAAAGTTGATGTTGCAATGCAGGATGGTGTAGTAAATTTATGCAGGGTTAAATTAAGAGACTACCAAAGATTGTCAAGTGGTCCACTAACTGAGTACAGTCAATACGGGCAGGGTATTCCCTTTACAGACACGACACCAAGGGCTGGAAATGACTCGGGTGGTGGTCAACCAGGTTGGATACTTAAATGTAAAGGCTGGGAGAACGATCCTGACGCTTATGTCTATTTTATTACTCAAGCTCCAGTATGGGATAAGGTTTGTAACGTCATAGGTAAAGATGAATGGATTGATGATCCTGAATTCTCAACTCCAAAAGCAAGACTCAATAAATTGTCATTCATTTTTGATACGATTGAAGAGTGGACAAAAACCAAAACAAAATTTGAAGTAATTAAAATTTGTGATCCACTCGGGATACCTTGTGGACCTATTTTATCTATGAAAGAAATAGCTCATGATGAGTCACTCAAAAAAACAGGTACAATTGTAGAAGTGGATCATCCAACACGGGGTAAGTATATTACAGTCGGTTGTCCAATCAAATTATCAAATTCAAAGGCTGATGTACAAAGATCTCCATTACTCGGAGAGCATAATGATGAAGTTCTAAAAGGGCTTCTAAATTACTCAGATGAAGTGATAAATGAAATCAATAATACGAATGCTATGAAATAAGGGTGATAAAATGAGAATTGTACTTCATGGTCAGCAAGCTTTTGGAAGTGCTGTACTGGATAGATTAATTGAGAATAAAGAAAATATAGTTGCTGTTTGTGCTGCTCCAGATAAGGAGAATGGAAGAATTGACCCACTTGTTGAGAATGCCACTAAGAATAATATTCCGGTATACCAACCATCTAGTTGGAAAACTCAGGAAGCATACGATCTCATGAAGTCATTCGATGCTGATTTATGTGTTATGGCTTATGTAACATTAATTGTTCCAAGTAATGTATTAAATTTGCCCAAATTAGGGTCTATACAGTACCACCCTTCATTATTGCCAATGCATAGGGGACCATCCTCCATAAATTGGCCAATAAATAATGGATCAGATAAAACAGGTATAACAATTTTTTGGCCAGATGATGGACTTGATACAGGGCCTATCCTGCTACAAAAAGAATGTGCAATTCTTCAAGATGAAACCTTGGGTGAATTGTATTTTAATAAGCTTTTTCCAATGGGAATTGATGCATTAGAGGAGTCTATAAAACTTGTTAGAGATAATAGTGCTGAAAGAATAGAACAAGATCTCGACAAAGGATCTTATGAAAGTTGGTTTGGCAAAGCAGAAGCTAAGATAGATTGGTCACAGAATGTTAAGTCTATCTACAATAAGATCAGAGCGAGTGATCCACAACCTGGAGCATGGACTTTGATAAATGGAGTAGAAGTAAAATTTTATGAAGTTGTTTTATTAGATCAAACCACCCAAAATTCTGGTGAAATCCTAAGTTTTAATAGTGACAGTTTAATAATTGGATCAAAAGATGGTGCAATTTCAATAAAAAAAGTTCGTGTGGAC
>Ga0222714_10006059_pt1 | contig 11364 bp, 17 predicted proteins | sample C33_3DmetaG_FD_165048 | JGI IMG/M metagenome (GOLD analysis project Ga0222714, IMG submission 165048) | Estuarine water microbial communities from San Francisco Bay, California, United States - C33_3D | ecosystem: Environmental > Aquatic > Marine > Unclassified | place: USA: California... | reverse complement strand
AATTTCTTTTTCATATTTTTTCTTTTTTGTTTCGAAATCTTTTTGGATTTGTTCAAGTTTTTTTTCTAAAACAAGATTTTGTTCCAAAAGTTTTGTATTCTGACCGTTTAGGGTTTTAATTTCAGTCATGTTTGAGGCTAAATCTTTTTTTAGTGAATCAACTTTGATCTGATTATTTTGAGCCTCTTGAGGTCTTATGGTCAAAAAAAATATGACCAAATATGTTCCAGTGATCAAACCTATCCATGCAAAAAAAGATTTAAGTTTACTAATAAAAGGAAAATCCCATATATTGTATATTGATTTCAGATAACCAAAAATCTTTTCAGAGTTAATTTTCATTTCCTTGCGTCTTTTTTCTACTTGCCAAAACTTTAGCCCATTTGGTTCTGAACTTTTTGTAATAGGTTTGAAGTTTTGTTATGAAATCTAAAAATTCATCGTCAACTTTTATCATGGTACCATTTATATAAACTCCATTGGTCTCTCCCAACGCATAATAGAATTCTAAATCTTGATCGATTACCTTACCACTCCATTCAACTGATGTGGGATAAAAATTTAAAGGATAAAAATCCACCATGTCCGAAACTTCATCAACAAACTCATCCATTGTTTCCTGAAAAGCACGTTTTTCTTCGGTAGTAATTTCCAAATCAGTTTTACTTGTCCCATGCATAACCAATACCCCTCCAGAAATCCTGTAAGCTTGTTGTTTTTGTTCTTTTGGGTTGGTATCCATTTCAATCTCCTGTTCGGTGTCAGCCGCTACATTGGGTCTTGGACTACCCATATTATTAGTATCTCCCATATAACCAGGTCCTCCCATCGGTTGTTCAGAAAGAATATTTTTTTTGATCAAACTCTCCTTGATTTGATCTAATTGTTGGCTTTGTCCCGTCATGTTTCTTGAGGACTCTAACAATTTTTTTATTTCATCATACGAATTGTTCATCTTGTATATAGTTTGTCAATTTTTCGAAGTTGAATGCTGGACTTATATCAGTAAATCTTTTATCAAAATTACTTCTTGATACTATTCCACCCATTTTTTCCACGTCTTTTATTGTCGTGTTATGTCCAACGCATTTTTTTTCAATTTTATGTTCATCAACCAAATCTTTACACAAACCAGCCAAACTTTTCATTTGTCGATCTGTATAAGGATCCCATAAAAAATAATCTCTCCATTTTTTTTCATAGGGTGTCCCATTATAAATATTACCAATCCAATTAGTGAGGTAGTTTTTGACAGGAACTTTTTCCAACCAACCTAAATTTTCCAAACTTATAATAATTGAGTTCCTATTTACGTTAATCTCATCAAAGTAATCCGAATACGATTCGGTCCTTAGTTTTTGAATTATAGTACCATCTTTGGAAATAACAAAATGAGGGATTCTTTTGAATCCCCCATTCATTCTATTTTTCACCATCGACAAATATTCCTCAACATCACGAGAAGTGTGAGATAATATTATTTGTTTTTTCTTCTTTTGTTTACCGCTTATGTTAGAGGAAATTTGTTCGATAATATTATGCATTTTTTGTGTAAGATAATCTTCTTACTCCATCGTTATCTTCTTTAACAATTTGTGATAATGGTCTTGACTGTAATTCATTTAGTCGTTTTTCCATTTCAAGTAATTCTTCAGGAGTTGGATTTATTTTCTCCTCAACTTCAATTTTTGCTTCAACTTTACCCGCTTCTTTAGATATTTCATCTATATCTAATTCAGTACTTTTCGGGATTTCAGTGGTTTGAAGTTTATTAGAGTATACTATCAACATATGTGCAAAGGTAAGAGAAATAAATGGAATTAGACCTCCTGTTAATAAAGCCAATATTCTTCTATGAGAAACGTAGTCTGTAGAATCTACACCCATTGGTTCTAAAAATCCTGAAATCATGTCGACCCAATTCAAAAAAGGTTGGCCTGATGGATCGATATAGGAATAAGAATAAAAGAAATTACCTACAAATTGGATCACAGTAACGATTCCGAAAGGTATGTAAATAAACTTTCCAAATTTTGCTGAGATACCTGCGAGAGCAGCTAATGCGGCAATCTCAACTGCCACAGAAAGATAGATTGCCCAACTGATTGGATTTGAAGTACTATAAAATGTTGTAACGTGAGAAATCGATACAAACGCAACCAATAAAATTGGAATTAGAAAACTCGTAACAATTATGTTATTTAGGTTTCGTTGAATCCACTTTTTCATTTTTCACTTTCTTGTAAATTTCTTATCAGATCTTCGATTTCGGTTTGTCTTCTTACATCTAAGATTTTTCTGTCTGTTGCTTGTATCATTCTCTTCTCAGCTTGTAGACCTTCAATCTTTAGGTCTGTCTTAGTGGGTAAAGAGTGTAATAGGGTTCTTTGTGCTTCAACCTCTTTTCTAAGTTTTTTCAATTCAGTACCATCTCCACATGAACGGAAGAAAAGTAACATAAAAAGCACTAACAATATTTGAGATTGGTATTTTTTTAATGTTTCTAAAAATTTCATTTTTATACTATTTTGGATAATGATAAACCATTGTTATCAATAATAAATATCCATTACATGTAATCAAATAGTTCTGCACTTTCGTTTCTAAGTTTTCGGAGTGCTTTTTCTTTGATTTGACGAACCCGTTCTTTAGTAAGATTGAACTCATTACCGATCTCCTCCAAGGTTCTATTTTCACCCGAAATCCCAAAGTAGTCCTGAATAATCGTTTTTTCACGATCGTCCAAAACACGCATCATACTCATAAGTTTTTCTTTGAGCAATTCTTTGGTGTTGAATATTTCATCTGGCATCATCGCATTCTGGTCAGCAATCATATCAATCAATGTATCTCCCTCTTCATTGATATTACGATCTAAGGTTGTTACCGTAGGTAATGCCGCCATTTTTTCTGAAAGATCTTTTCCAGTTTGTTGGTTTGCCTTTTTTTCCTTATGAAGTTCTTGAACCACATTTACTGGAAGTCGAATAGTACGGGCGTTTTCGTTTAGTGATTGCAGAATTGATTGACGGATCCACCAAACCGCATAAGAAATAAATCGCAGTTTTTTTGTCCAATCAAAATTATTGATTGCCTTCATCAGACCAATATTACCTTCAGCAACAAGGTCTGCCAATTCCAATCCTTGATTCTGATATTGCTTTGCAACTGTAATAACGAATCTTAGGTTTCCTTCGAGAAGTTCTTTGTGGATTGATTCCTTCTCTCTCAAACTTACTTTCCCACTACACATTTTATTAGAAAGTTCTCGTTCTCGTTCGACAGTCATAACTTTGATTTTACGAATATCCTTGAGGTATGTAGAGATCTCTTCTTGATTGATTGGAATTTGAAGATTTTTGTCTTTCATGGTTTTTATTTGAATTGATTTAAGATAGCTTGTTCTTGTATAGATAGTGATGAAACTCCTTTTTCGTGAATTTTTTCCAAAATTTCGTCCAAGGTAGGTTCGAATTCTTTTACCCTATATTTTTGCATCAACATTTGTACCACTTCATCTTTGTCAGACTCTGAATCATCATCCATGTCCTCATCCATGTCCTCATCAGTGAGAACTGGATAAATAATAAAGGGAAATTCTTCCAAGGTAATGTCAGGACCTAAGTTAATAATTCCATCAACTTGTTCTTTTTCGATACCGAAAATAGTTGTGGATGAAATTTGGTTCACAATACAGTAAACACCAAAAGTTTTCATGAGTTCCATGATATGATCCCGTAATCCAGCAGGATCCAAAACCGTATCGAAATGATAAATGAATAGTCCGTTATAATATTGGACGAATCGAGAGTCAGACTCCACAATTGGTTCCATAAAACGATTCAGTTGGACAATAAAGTCCTCGTCTTGGATATCCGTATTTATGACTGTCAGTAAATAATTCATTGGTTATCTTTTATTTTACAAAGGTATGATATTTATAATGTAAAACCAAATATCATGAAAAAAGTTATTCGTTTAAGTGAGAATCAACTCCAAGAATTAATCAAAAAAGTAATTTCTGAAGCCGGTGACGAAAATTTCATCCAAAAAGCCACCAAAGAAATCGAAAAAAAAGGAACTGCTGGTAAATTCGGTAAATGGTGTAAAGATCACGGGTTCGGTGAAGAGGTCACCTTGAAATGTATCAATAAGGGTTTGAAATCTGATGATTCATCTGTTGTTAAAATGGCAAATTTTGCTAAGAATATTGGGGGTTATAAGGGAGCGGAGAAGTAAGTTATGAAAAAAATATCTATTACAGAATCTGAATTGAGAAAAATCATTCAAGAAACCTTGAGGAATCCTTCTAGTCCTCTATCTCTACAAAAGACTGAGTTACAAGGTGTCGTGGGAAGATTTGAACCAGAAGTATCAGATGATGTCGTCAGATATATGAAAAAAAATCCCAAACAAATCATTCAAAATTTAATCGAAATCTACGGTGAAAAGTTTTTTACTATGGTTGATAGAGAAGAGCAAAATTGGATAAGTACTCAAGGACCATTAGATGAACAAGCATGGGATGATGATGATTTTTATGACGATAGGGAAGCCGAAAAAAGGTCAGAAATTAATTCCTATATCAAATACTTGATTCCTGTTGTCAAAGGTGAAGAAACCTTTGATGGATCACATATGATAGAGGTGGATTTTTTTCAGTATGACAAAATTTTAGTAAATTTGGAAGTAGATCTTACTATTCAAATTCCTGACACTGGAAATCCTAAATTCGACCGTTTTATTGCAAAAGAAGTTGTGAATTATTTTCTCAACGAAGCGAACGAGGGTATGGATAGAAATGAATTGAAGGTAAATTCTATAACCTTAAAGTAACTTAGGTTGGTGTAGACCTAATCTTTCAAGACTCTTTTTATAATAATCTTTGTGTAATTCACAACCCACAAAACTACGACCTGTTTCCATAGCTGCCACAGCCATACTTCCACTCCCTGAAAAAATATCCAATACAACACCACCTTTGGGGGAATATGCCGCAATCATTCTTTGTAAAACAAATTGAGGTTTGACAGTTGGATGAAACTTACTTTCTTTAGCCTCTTTTGATGTTGTTGCTAAATTACCCTCCCAAATATTGGTAGGATTAACCAACATTTTATCCTCAGGGAATGGTTGACCTGTTCGTACATTCATTTCCATTTTTCGTTTTACTTTGATTGTTGGGTCATCATTGTTGAAAAGAAACGTCTTACCCTTACTATAATTCCAAGTTGCTTCAAACTTATAAGGAAAATTGGTTTTCTCACGTCCACCCCAGTTATAACTCCAAATGATTGGGTTTTGCGAATAAAAACCATCAATCTTATTTAGGACCTCAATTTTTAGTCGCAAGAATAAATCATTCTTCATTGTCCCCCACACTGTGAACATACCACCAGGTTTCAACACACGAAAACATTCACGAATCCAATCATCACACCATGTAAGGTACTCCTCCTCTGACTCGAAATTATCCCATCCGTCCCCACCATCGTAACCGATATTATAGGGAGGGTCGACATTGATGTAATCGATGGTATTATCTTTGACTGTAGACAAAAAGTCCATACAGTCCTTATTCTCAATCCGATAGGTTAGTTCACTCATTAGTTAGTAGTTCTGTGATTGGAATAATATAGTTGGGTACGTGCTCTAAGTCAAAGGTAATCCAATAAGTTTCAGTTGCATCACCACCACCATGTTGTCCATGTCCATCAACCATAATGTAATTTTTAGCATCCTCTTTAGTACAATAAAAAAGGAGTTCTTCGTTGGGAAGAATGAACTGAAAGATGATGATGTCATACTCTTGGTCTCGGATTTGTTGGAAGGTAAAATTCGTACCTTCTCCCCACATGGTAGATGTTTTCACCTCAGCTCTAAGACCCATTGACTTTAGATACAAATCATAGTTACTCAACTTGATGGTTACATCCACCAATTTTTCTTTACGGGCTTGTTTTGAGGAACAGACATCCACACCATTTAATTCGAGGGATGAACCAACCATTAGCTCACCAGCCTTTCCCTTTCTCTTGGATGACAATCGTTTGAACCACTCATTTCGTGATCCGATGTAGGGGTCCCTGTTGACAACTTCCTTGAAGTCTTCCAACAATGTTACATAACTCATGGAGCTAAGTTACAAAATATCTTCGTAAAAAACAACTTGTACGCCACTTTCTTTGAACATTTCCAAACTTCTTTTTGCATGTTCGTCCCAATGTTCACGATTTCTTGTAGTGTCTTGAGTTTTACAATAAATCTTTCTTATGCCAGATGAAATAATTCCACGAGCACAATCTGAACATGGAATACCACAAGTAAGATACATTGTTGTATTCTTCAGGGAGACACCGATTCGAGCAGCATTGTAGATTGCGTTACGTTCGGCATGTTCAAACCAAAAATATTTTTCTGGTCTTTGTTGTCTTTCAGGAAGATCATCGTTGATACCACGAGGGAATGAGTTGTACCCAGTGGATACAATCTCATTATCTTCCCCCACGATTACAGCACCAATATTGGTCCTTTGATCTTTGGACTTTAGTTTTACTTGTTCGGCAATTCCGAGAAAATATTCTGGCCAGTTCATTGTGACACTTTAGATATATTATCTTCTTTTTTGATTCTAACAATATTATCTGACCAGTTAGCAACCAACGGGTTGTGAGTGATGACAAAAATCTTCTCGAAATATTCTTTGATTTTTGTGAAGAATTCACCAACCATCTCCAAGTTATCATTCGAGATTTTACCGAATACCTCGTCAAAGACAATTACGTTTGGTTTTGGTAATGAACAGATCTTTGACAATACCGCTCTGAGGGCCAGTGAAGCAATTGTCTTTTCATATCCTGAACCAGACACCATAAGTTTCTCTACACCTGTTGAGTTATCAATCATTATAAACTCCACCTCGTTTTTTTCTGAGATACGAATCTCAAGACGGAAATATGCCGAATCCTGAAGAAGTCGTTGTAGTTCTGAATTGATAAGGGGCATCATTGTTTTCATGATGATTTTTGAAATACCGTTCTTACCAAATACATCGAGGAAGATCTTATAGATTTTTTCACGTTCAAACTCTTGAGCAATTTTGAGAATAATCTCACCGTTCTTTTGAATCTGTTTATTGAGGTTTTCGATTTGAGAAAGATTTGCACCTTTTTCTCTTTCCAACTTTGATTCTTCACCACTGAGTTCAGTGAGTCGTTGACCCGCCTTTATGATTGTTTCGTCCAACTTCTTGTTCTCCTCAATCTTCGACTTTTGCTCAAAATATTTCTTCTTTGTTGACATCTTGGCATCCAACTTCAGAATTGTGGATTCAAGTCCTGCTTCGTATTTTTCCTTGATTAGTTTGTTTCTTTCGTATTCATCAAAGTCCTTCTTGAGTTGGGCATATGACTTGTCCTTGGCTTCAAGTTCTGCAATTTCAATTGACAACTTGTTCATTTTGGTAACCAAGTCATCTTTTTCTGCAATTCTTGCTTTGGTGAGTTCAGCATTGATGAGTTCAATACCGCAGTGTTCACACTTAATTCCACCAGCAACAGATGCTGACAACTTATCAATTTCCTCAACCTTAATGGAGATGTGTGACTTGCTGATATTCTTATCACTTAGTTCACCCTTGATCTTATCATGAATATCCTCATGATAAAACTCTTTTGGTTCGACAATCTTTATTGATTTGATTTGATTCTCTTGGTTTTCCTTTTCAGACATCAAACCACCAATCTCAATCTCCAAAGTACCAACATTCAAAATGGCAATCTCTTGATCGATATCGGTGTGTTTTTGTGCAACCAAAGAATCACGATAATCAATTCCCTTTTGGATACGTTCTTTCACATCCTTAATCTCGAGGTCAATCTGTTTGTTTCTTTCTGAGTATTCTTCAATACTTGTCTTGGCTTCTTCGTTATCCTGATTCAACTTTTCAGTCGAATATACATTGGACATCATCGTTTTTGTAAAGTCTGATGCCAGTTCCTTACCAACAGTTTCCTTGACCTTCAAAAACTCCAATCCCAAGAATCGTGACAATACTTGACCTCTTGCCGTGGGTTTTGCCTCCAACAATTCCTCCAAGTTAGAGGACGTTGTTAAAATGGTCATCAAGAAATCTTCTTGAGTACCAATAGAATTTTTGATGAACTTTTCAGTCTCACGACGCTGTTCACCAGTGAAGTTTTGAAGTTGTCCGTCAGCAAGTTTCTTAAAGAAATCCAACTCGGTTTTTACATTCCAATCACCCGACTTGGCTTTCTTTCTTTCAAGTTTACGGACGATTATGTAGTCTTCACCGTCAATTGTAACCTCACCCCTCACCGTTACCTCGTTGTGGTCTGAGAATCGATTAAACACCTCTTCAGCCTTGGTGGTCTTGGTAGTTGTATTGAAGAACAAAAACATTAGAAGGTCCACCGTCAAAACAGTCTTACCACCAAAGTTGGGTGGATCCGATTCGACAGCCGTGATACCATCGCATTTTCCAAAGTCCAAAACCTGATTGAGCCCGTAGGACAGAAAGTTACTGAACTCAATACGTTTGATGTACCATTTCTTGAAAGCACTAACATCATCCTGTTCGGCAGCAATCTTACTCTCTACCAATCTATCGATATCCATCACCTTTTCAGTGTGATCCTCAAGTCCCTTACTCTTTAGATAAGACTTGATGAGCTCCGCCTGATAGTTCTTATCCATGATATTCAAACTAACATCAACGGTCTGCATGACCTCTTCCTCGACACCTTTTAACTTAGTGACGACATTGACGTTGGTGGTTGAATACTTTTTCTGAAAATATTGTTTTACACTCTTGATCCTCTCTTGAGTGAAATTCTCAGGGGTATCCTCCCACACAACTTGTACATAGGGGTTTTCTAAAACTCCTAAATCAATTTTCTTACTCATATTGTGTTTGGGTGGGGGATTAAATAAGTCCACATTTATTCAATAATGTTTGATTCTGTATTTCCTGTTTGAGATTCGCGGACTCGTTCGATCTCTTTGATCATCATCTCATTATACATTCTTTTATAAATCTTCTGAGCCTGATCAATTTTTTGATTACGTTTGGCTACTTTTTTTCTGTGTTCTTTTTCTCTTTTACCCATTTTTTTCTTTTTGTTGTTGTTTATAATCCAAATAAAATCCAATACCTACAATTATATTCATTCCGATCGACATAATCAACTCGTGAATATCTTGATATACTGTAGTCATAAGGTGAACGTGTCCGACCATCCAAAATGGTATGGATAAATTTTGACTAATCCAAATTACTGTAAATTTTATAAATTCTTTCATAATACACAATAAACATCGTTTTCTTCTTCCCATAGAATATATCCCAAATTTCGTAATTTTTCGAGTAGAATATAATAATCTTCAGTCATCTTATTTTGATCGAATCCAGCTGCAGAAGCGTCGTAAATTTTACCAGAGTAATGTACATGTTCGAATTTAATCATTTTTGGTTTCACAACAAAAGAGTAATCCAATAGTACTGGTACATCACTTCCTTCGATATCAATCTTCAGGTAATCAATTTCAGTTAGATGGTATTTTTTTATCAGACTATCTAGTCTCATAGTTTTTACTTGAGTAATAACTCTTTGTCCTTCATATGAATCCCCATACATCGCTCCTGGTGAACCCTCCAAAGAAAACATTCCGGCTACAACGATTGGTTCAGTATATCTCTCAACATCTTCTAGCGTTATAAAATTTTTTATACCTTCACTGGTATCGATTGCAACACATTCCTTGAATAAATTTGGATGAGGTTCAATGATATCCAATGCTTTTTGTTGGGGTTCAACCATAATACCACTCCAACCATTATCAATCAAAGCTCTTAGGGTGTTTTCATAACCAACACCTATTTCAATAAACCATTTCTTATTTGCTTTCATTTTCACTAATTTGCCATTCTTTAAAATGTTTCCTATCTTCTTTGGAAACCCATAGTTTATGCCCACTTAAACTACTATGTTCAAGTTCAATATAGTTTTTTATAAACTTTTTTTGCTTGTTTTCCCATAAAAAATAGGTGGCCTCCTCAACACTCCAATTTTTCAAAAAATTAAGATCTGGAAAATCACGATCGATAATTTGACTCCTGGTTCCAAGTTCGTAAAGATGAGTTTGATTTCTTACAAAAGAATTTCTTGTTGAGTAATCTTTTATTTCTTCCAAACTTTTATACATGAATACTACTAAAACATCATCCAAATAATCAAGCATGTTATGTAGATGAGCGGCCTGAGATGGTGCAAACATACACCACTCTTTATCCTTCATTTGTTCATGATATGTAAACAAACCCACATCAACGTTATCATCATTGTAATCTTCATGATACCAAGTATTTTCACCACGATGATAGGGTATACCTAAATCCTCGGCAATAATATGTGTGGCAATTTTGTTTCCAGCACCGTGAGGTCCAGTGATCAAAACTTTCTTGAATTGTGATATAATTGGTTTTAAATCATTGTATTTACGACTCATGACTTCCACTTCTATTTCCTTCCCAATATTCGACCACAGAGTTGATTAACCATACAACACCTGATGCTAACATTCCATCGAAGAACCATGAAAAATAAGGGTTGAAGTTCATTATCTCCATTGATGGTGAGTAGTAGAAAACACTCATGAAGAATCCTACCCAAGTAGATGTACACATCATACATGCAATAAGACCCGATAAGAACTTACCAACCCCCTGAAAAGGTGCATATTCGTTCATACCCCAAGTGTGAATCCAATTTCTCAGATCTGCAAAAATTGACCCCCACACCAAGATGTTTGTCATACCATATGCCGCTAAGGCCCATAAAACTAATTCCATTTTATCTTCTATTAATTGTTCGGTTTAGATTAGAACCATCCAAATACACACCTCGAGTACCCCCACCTATGGTTTGAATCTCTTTGATAGTATTGTTCAAGTCCTGAATTTCTTTGTTTTTTAATTGTAATTCACCTCGGAGTTTTTGTATAGTCTCCTCGAGAGCTTTTTGTTTAGAGGTATCAACTGTTGTCTTTTCTACAACAGTTGGAATTTCTTTGATGACCTCGACTGGAACTTCGACTTTGACTTCTTTGATGATCTCAATCTCTTTGGTAACTTCCACTATTTTCTCAACAGGGACCTCCACAATGATTTCTTTCTCGATAATGGTTGGGGGTAAATTCCTGAGAGATTCAAGTTCATCTACGAGTTCACGTACTTTGGTTTCGTCGGTGACATATTCGGTACGTGTAACAATTTTTTCAACTGGTACTTCTTTGATGATTTCTTGAATGACAATTTTTTCGACAGGAACCTCTTTGATGATTTCC
>Ga0222714_10006058_pt1 | contig 11364 bp, 19 predicted proteins | sample C33_3DmetaG_FD_165048 | JGI IMG/M metagenome (GOLD analysis project Ga0222714, IMG submission 165048) | Estuarine water microbial communities from San Francisco Bay, California, United States - C33_3D | ecosystem: Environmental > Aquatic > Marine > Unclassified | place: USA: California... | reverse complement strand
CATCTGGCATGAGAAAAGCAAGGCAAAAACTGCTGATAAATTGATACTCAATCGTGTCTACAATCAACTCTGTGGACTAAACATTAAAGAGATTTCTGTTACCCCTTCTGTTTGATTATGAAAACTTTCTTTGCTGGTTTGATTGTTGCTACTGTTGGTTTCAGTGGTGTTGCTAACATTCTGAATGTTGGTCTCAACATTGTACAAACTCATGCACAGCAACTTAATGCACAACTAGAACAAATTGAGTCCAATTAGTGTTAGCATGTGCCACTTGTACTAGTGTCACAAAACACTTGACAAATCCCTGAAAATGCCCTATAATACACTCATGCAAAAAACCAATTCCTTTTCCAAAGTTATCTACAACGTTGAAAATCCTAAGTGCGTTGTATTTGATCTTGATGCTACTTTGTGTCACCATGGTTCACAATCTGGGTTTGATGAGTGTGATCAATTCCCTGCTATTGATGCTGTTGTTGATGTTGCCAAGCACTGCAAATCTAAGGGTTTTGATCTAGTTGTTGCTACTGCCAGACCTGATACTTATGCAGAAGGAACTGCATACTGGTTGCAACAACATCTGCCAGAGTTTGATGCACTCTACATGATGAACGCAGAATCTAACTCTACTGGTTCACAGTGTAAGGGTCAACAACTCATGGACATTTGCAGGTTCTGGGATATTCAATTCTGGGTTGATGATTCTCCTTACAATGCTGCTGTAATTCGTGACCATGGTGTAGATTGTATTCGTCCATCACATAATGATGCTTTCTGGGCAGATTATGGTGATCAGTGATCCAATCATCAATCATTTCATGTTATCAAGAACCATCATGCTGATGTTGATAACAATGAACAACAAACTAATTGAAATAGACCAATGCAAGAATACTACCAAAACTTCTACAAAACTCTGGTTCTGAATGTTGCTACCATCTCCGCAATCATTGTGGGCATTGTATCATTTATGGTGCGGAGTTTCAATGAAAATGATGGCAAAGAAAAGGTCAAGAAGATAAGTCTAACTGTTCTTGCCTTCATTAACAAGATTGTTGCACAAATTACTGCAAATCTTGATACTGATGTGCCAGTTGTGAAAGTGGCACAAAAGCGCTTGCGAAAGTCCTGATTCTGTGCTACCATACATGTATGGAAAAACAAATGACTGACTTCCCCACTCTTCAATCTAAAGATGGCACCATGATTGTGTCATTTTATCCTGTCAAAGTTCCTTATGGTAATGTGTCTGAGAAGTGGACACTTAAGGTGCTAGAATGGCAAGGAATTGAGACAATCTCCAAGAAGTTCATTAACAACTTTGAGAAGAAAATGCAACTCCGTGACTATGCTGGACATGGTTACATTGTGACCAAAGATAACAGCAATCTTCCGCAACTGGGTAATCCTATGGCAGGTGCATGTTGATGGTTGATACTAACACTCAAATGATGATTGATGAAAGATTGAATAAGATTGTCAGGGACATTGAGAAGGCAATCTATGAATCAGAGATGGCAATAGGTGATAGCAACAAAGGTTATCCTTATGCTTCTGGGTATGCAAGATCTGCCCTAAAGTCTGTCCTTGATGATGTAAAGTTTCTGCAAACCTATTTGTGATGATGACTACAGAAGAATTGATTGATGGGTTCACTCAAGCACTGAACATCCTCCAAGAGTATAATGAAATGTGTTTCCACTTTTGGTGCGATGAACTGTTTGTGGGTGAGTATGAATGGAACTGGCAAAGTTTCACTGAGAGCAATCTCAAACTGATCAAGGACGATGTAATGTATTCTACTGAAGATTTGATGCTAGGATAAAGAGAAATTGTGACAGTCAAGGAAGTGGCACAAGCCCCCTTGATTTTTGCCCCAATCCATGCTATGCTTACAGCATGGAAAATCAAGAAAACAACCAAACCACTCAAATGACCAGCAACATTGTTATCACCATCTCTGATGATGTGCAGGCAAAAATTGATGAACTTAAGGAAGAAAACTTCTATGAGGGTGATATGATTGAGTTCATTCAGACCTATGGAAATGATGCTTTCCTTGAGTATTATGAGGAATATGTGCAATCTGGCGAAGACTATTCTTATGAGGCAGTTGATGCTTTTGTAGATGAGTTTGGTATTGAGTGCATTGCACATTTCACTGATGCCTATTATGGACAGTATGACAGTGAGGAACAATTTGCAGAGCAATTTGTTGGAGATTGCTATACCAGCAACCTGCAAGATCTGCCTGTTGTAATTGATTGGACTGCAACTTGGGAGACCAATCTTCGCTATGACTTCTCCTTTGTTGATGGTTTTGTCTTCAACAAAAACTACTGATTCACCTCTTTTTCTTAACACTTTTCACCCTTTAATTTCACTCATGACTGCTACTCTGAACCTGCCTAAAACTGCTGCCATGGTTATGCTCTCCAAGGCACAAGATGGCAACCAACTTCTCACTGTACTTGATGCAGTTGTTGATACTCAAGAGGATCAAGTTCCCATGGTTTCTGATGCCTACATCATGGAGAATGATTATGATGATGACTTTGATTTTTGATCACTAAGTATAGCAATGTGCCAGTCCAACAAACTGGCACAACCCCTATTGACTTTCCTGGTTTTATGTGCTATCATACATGTATGAAAAATCAAACCACACAAACCACCACTCAAACCTATAATGGTTGGGAAAATTATGAGACCTGGAATGTTAGTCTGTGGATGCAAAATAATCAGTTCTTGTATAACACTGCAGTTGCATGTGTAGAGTATGTTTCTGACAATGAAACTCCCTATGAAAAGTTCATCAGAAACATGCACAATGTTGATAAGTTCACCACAACTGATCATGTATATTGGGATGATGAATTGATCAACCAAGATGAGATCAATGAGATGATGATTGATATGCACAAAGAAGAAAACTGATCACCTTAACTAACAACAACAAATGACCATTAAGTACACTTTTGACATCAACACTAAGCAACCTGTGTATGCTATCTGTGAGAATGATGTTTGTATTTTGTTGACCACATCTATCACCACTGCTATTAACAAGATTCAAGGAAATGCTAAACAATTCTGAAATTACTGCACTCCTAAGTTTAATCGAATTCCATGATGATTGGGATGAGATTAGTGAAATGCTAGGATGCAACATTATGTCCCTTTATGATAAACTTCATGCACTCCAAGAGTATAATTGTCAAGGATAAAATGCAATTCCAAATTACACAAATTGAGTTTGATCTTTCCAATGATGGTGATGATATTCCTCCTGAACATGTAGATCTAGTTCAACAAGAATTGCAGGAGGAATACATAGGTCAAATTATCACTGCTGATGATGAAGATGATCTAGTAGATGAGGTCTCATGTATGTCTGGTTGGTGTATTAAATCCATTGATTATAGGCATGTGCTCAGTGACATTTAACCCATAAATGTTCATTCCGCACAATGTTAGGGAAATCAAATAAATGTATAAAAAAATATACATGAGTTTTCCACAGTTTGTGTTAAATCTGTGGAAAAAGTGTGTTAATTGTGTTATATCAGTGAAATGCCTGTAAATGTCTCATAGTCTAGTGATCTTGGCCCACATTGTATCACAAACCCTCAGAAAAGTCAAGCACCCCCAGACACACTCAGAACTGGCACATTGCCCCTTGACAGTATAAGTTTTCCACAGGGTCTCAGTATAAAACAGTGAGAACACAGTGCCCATCTACAGTTATACAAATCACAGTGTAATTTGCCTGTGGAAAACTATAAGAAAACTGTGGAAAACTTGTGGAAAAAGTATAACAAACCTGTGGAAAACTCAGTATAAAACAGTGATGAGATGTGTGGGTCTCAGTGTATAAGGCACTTGACAAAATGCAGTGAGTATGTTATAGTGAATTAGCAGGTATTTTGTGTTATTGTGTTACCTTTTGTGGGGTAATGCGAAAAAACAAGACTCCCCTAACCTACAAAACTTTGAAAACAAGAGAATTATTTCAAGTGCTAAAAAAAATTTTCTGGGGAAAAAAATCCCCTGTGAGGGTTTTGTATAATGATGTGTATGGCACAGAGACAATCCCCTTGGATGAGTTCAGTTATATTGGTATTTGCCTGTGGGAGGGATTAAATATACTTGGGTCCCATTATAAGAAAAAAATTTTCCAGGGTAAAAATGGTCTACAAGTTGATTGCAAGGGACAGGGTGTTTTGTGAGGGTACTCTGTCAGAATGTCAGAAATGTCTCACAGGTGTATCCCAGATGATTAGTGCAGGGTTTTCCACTGATTTTCAAGTAGAAGAATTTGAGATTATTGATCATGAAGAAACTATTTGAACATCAGTGGGGTGGTGAGGAGATGTGGTATCAGAAAGCAGAGAGGTGGGCAAATAATCAAAAGATTCCCATCAATCACATTGCTCTGGTAATCATTGCATGGTTGAAAGAAAAGTGGATTGCCTCTAAGATTGAAGCAGAGATGCAATCAGTAGATCAGCAAGCTCAGGAGATTGTGAAGCAATGGGAGAAGGATGAAGGGAATCCTTTTACAAACCCAGAAATTATTGTCACCCCATCAGAGGTAGAAGGATTAGATACTATAGAAATCAAGAGTCCTTGGTCCAGGGAATAAAGTTATTGTAGCGCCTTATCTCTTTCATTGACAGGGGATAAATAAGGTAGTATCATATGAAGTGATACGTACGTCATCACAAAATTGAACTAATCTTATGGCTAAAGGATTTACAGTAAAAGCAAAAGAACCAGAGCAGCAACCCCTTTTTGACATTGAGCGTTGTAAAGAAAGAATTAGGGGAAAGACAATTGTTTTCTGTTTGCCTGGTAGAGGAGTATCATATACATTTTTGAAGAACTTTGTACAACTGTGCTTTGATCTAGTACAGTCAGGTGCAAGTATTCAGATCTCACAAGACTATAGTTCCATGGTGAACTTTGCAAGGTGCAAGTGTCTTGGTGCAAATGTTCTTGCAGGTCCTGATCAGGTTCCCTGGCAGGGCAAACTACAATATGATTATCAACTATGGATTGATAGCGATATTGTATTCAATACTAATGCCTTCTGGGCAATCTTTGATATGGACAAAGATATTGCCTGTGGATGGTATGCTACAGAGGATGGTAGAACTACCTCAGTTGCACATTGGTTGGATGAGGACGACTTCAAGAATAATGGAGGCGTCATGAATCATGAGATGGTTGATACCATTGTTAATAGAAAGAAACCATTTACAGTTGACTATACTGGATTTGGTTGGGTACTGATCAAGAATGGAGTCTTTGAGCATCCTGAGATGAAGTATCCTTGGTTTGCACCTCAGATGCAAGTCTTTGATTCTGGTGAGGTTCAGGACATGTGTGGAGAAGATGTATCATTCTGCCTTGATGCTAAGCGCAAGTGTGGTTTTGATATTTGGTGTCATCCAGCAATTAGAGTTGGACATGAGAAAACAAGGGTAATCTGATGTCTAAGTATCGTATTCTGTATAAAGGTACTCCCTTACAGAAGCACAGGGATAAACCTCTACCTGATGAGTTGACGGAAGATCAGATGTTCAGTATTATGGATGATCTATCTGAGTCGTACTTTCAGGTAGGGAAACCTGATCCAGCAGATCTTAAAGTTGAAATTATTAAAGAGGAGAATTAATTATGGCAAAGCGTCCTTCACTGACTAACAAAGTTATTATTGAGTCTAAACCCAAGACGACTCGTCAAGGTAGTAGCAAGAATACAAAATATTCTGCAACTTCTCGTAATTCTGCTAAGAAGAAATATCGTGGTCAGGGTAAATAAATAATGTAGCAGAGATCACCTTATGTATTGTCTGGACTCAAAAGATGAGTGGGCAATTATCCATGAGGATGATCTCTGGGTCTATAATAAATTAATACTTGCAACTAAAAGCGGGCATCTCTGTGGACCTACAGGGGTGCCTGTTTCACGTCCAGGGTACTATGTGGTTAGACCTATGTTTAACCTGCTTGGAATGGGCAGACATGCAAGGATAGAGTGGATTAAAGATACTACTGATCACTTCCATCCATCAGAATTTTGGTGTAAGGTCTTTACTGGTGAGCATCTTAGTGTTGACTTTTACAATAAAGAGACTAAACTAGTAGTAAAAGGTCATAGGCATCCATCAGATCCACTCTACAAGTGGTTAAAATGGGAAAAAGTAGATAGAGAAGTAGAATTTCCATCTATTTTGAACAATTTAAAAGGAAATTATGAATGGATTAACTGTGAATTCATAGATGGAAAGTTAATTGAGGTTCATTTTAGACAAAATCCAGACTTTAGGTATGGAAATTCCTTTGCAATTCCTATTTGGAATGAAGAAACTCATAGGGACGTGGAGAATTATAGATATGTTGAGGATGGAGATTACTTAAGGAAAGGTTTTTACATTGATTAAGGGATAGGAACCCCTTAAAAAGTTCTAATTCACACTAGAATTAGCAAATTATGTCCAACTTACCTGTAGATAGAGACTCAAATTACATGTACAACATGTGGGGAACCACAAAATTGGTGACTGATTATGATCAACCACAAAAAATACTAAGAGAAATTGCCCACGAAGACACTATCATTGATCATCATTTAAAAGAACAGGCAGAAATGCATGAAAAAATTAGAAATGATGAGGACTATGATGATTGGGAGTATGGGACTGAACCAATTTATGGAAAACCCCAATAAATAAAAGTAAATATAGACTCACAAAGTGCCTTTAGAATCTGTCTCAAGGGGATTTAAAGATATCAGTCTGTCCTTTAAAAGGAATCCTGTTACTAATGATGTTATTTCACTGAGAAACGAGGATGCCATTAAAAGGTCAGTCATCAATCTAGTGAGAACTAGGATTGGTGAGAGGTTCTTTAATCCCCTTTTAGGTTCCAAGGTTGAAAATTATTTCTTTGAACTTGCTGATATTGGACTTGAAGAACCAATTAGAGATGAAATTAGAACTGTAATTAATAACTTTGAACCAAGAGTGAGATTGAGAAATGTTGATGTCTCACTTTTTCCAGAAGATAATGCTATGGATGTGAGTATTGTTTATGATATTGTTGGTCTAAGTGTACCACAGCAGGCAGTAAACTTCATATTACAACCAACCAGATACTAATGGCATTTACACAGTTCACTAATCTAGACTTTGATCAGATTAGAGCATCAATTAAAGATTACCTAAGAGCAAACTCAACCTTCAGTGACTTTGATTTTGAAGGTTCAAACTTCTCTATCTTAATTGATGTACTTGCCTATAACACTTATCTGACTGCATTTAACACCAATATGGTGGTGAATGAGTCCTTCATTGATAGTGCTACCCTCAGAGAGAATGTAACATCTCTTGCAAGGAATGTAGGGTATGTTCCACTATCAAGAAGAGCAGCAACATCTAGTATTACATTTTCAGTAACAGGATTAAATTCTACATATAAAACTGTTACATTAAAGAAAGGAATAGTCTGTACTGGAAATTTAGATAATACTAGTTACATTTTTTCAATACCAGAAGATATTACAATTCCAGTTTCTCAGGGAGAAGCATTGTTTGAAAATATAAAAATATATGAAGGAACTCTTCTTACAAAAACATTTACAGTAGATAACTCACAACCAAATCAAAAATATATTTTACCAAACTCATATATTGATACATCTACAATCAGGGTATCTGTAAAGGATACCCCAGAATCAACAACATCAAGAGAATATGTTGCAGTAGATAACATCCTAAATATTGATTCAAATTCAACCATTTTCCTCATCCAAGAAATATCAGATGAAAGATATGAACTATTCTTTGGTGATGGAATATTTGGTAAAAAATTACAAACTAATAATCAAATAGAAGCAACATACATCACCACAAATGGTCGTGATGGCAATGGAGCATCTGATTTTGTTTTTTCAGGTACTTTAGTATCAAATACCTCAGTAAATGTATCTACTAATGTTGGGGTAATACTTGGCACTCAGTCTGAAAATGGGGATAATATTCAATCAATTGAATCTATAAGATATTATGCCCCAAGAATGTATTCAACTCAGTATAGGGCAGTAACAGCATCTGATTATGAAGCAATTTTGCCTGCATTATATCCAAATATTGAATCAGTGACAGCATATGGTGGAGAAGAATTAAATCCCCCACAATATGGAAGAGTTTTTATTGCAGCAAAACCAAAAAATGCTGAATACTTATCTGAACAAACAAAAGAAAGTCTTTTATTAGATTTGAAAAAATATTCTATTGCTGGAATTGAACCAAGATTTGTTGATGTTAATGTTGTTTATGTTGAATTAAATTCAACAGTTTATTATAATTCAAATTTTGTAGGATCTCCTGAGAATTTAAAGACTCAAATTATAAATTCACTTAATACTTTTTCAGATTCAACAGACCTTAACAAATTTGGAGGAAGATTTAAATATAGCAAATCTCTTAGAATTATTGATAATGCAAGTGATTCTATTACATCAAATATTACTAAAGTTAGAATAAGAAGAAATGTTGGCGTTTTGCTAAATGAACCTACACAATATATTGTTTGTTATGAAAATAGGTTTGCAGTTTCCCCATCAGGGTATAATATAAGAAGTACAGGATTCTATATCACTGGATCTTCAAAAAGAGTTTACATATCAGATAAACCTAATTCAAATTTAACTTTAGGTAATTTATATCTATTCTCAGTTGATGGAGAATCAATAACTATAGAAAATCAAAGTATTGGAACTGTTGATTATATCACTGGAGAAATCAATATAGATAATATAAATGTATCTTCTACTGTTCTTCCAAATAACATTATAGAGATAGAGGCAACTCCATATTCTAATGATGTTATTGCCAAAAAATCAGTTTATTTAAAACTAGATATTGGCAAGAGCAATATAACCATGGTGAAAGATATAATTTCCTCTGGAGAAAACGCTTCTGGAAGCAGATTTACTCCAGAATCAAGTTACTTAACAACCGAGACTAAGATAAGAAGTTAAGATGGTAGAAAATCAAAAACTAGTAAAAATTAGTGATGTTGTAGAGAATCAAATCCCTGAATTTATTTTAGAGGATAATCCTAATTTTGCAGAATTTCTAAAGCAATATTATCTGTCTCAAGAATTTCAGGGAGCACCAACAAATCTCTCTGAGAATTTATCTTCTTATAAAAATTTCTCTTCCTTTGACTCAAACAACTTAATTGAGTCCACTACTCTATCTTCTGATATAGAATTTTTTGATGATGAGATTTATGTAGGATCTACACTGGGTTGGCCAAGTCAATATGGACTTTTAAAGATAAACAACGAGATTATTACATATACTGGAATAACTACAAATTCCTTTACTGGATGCATTAGGGGATTTAGTGGAGTAGATTCTCTCTCTCAAGAAAATAATCCAGAATTTTTATCATTTAGTACTACAGAATCAGATTCTCATATTTCTGGATCTATTGTTTACAATCTAAGCAATTTATTTTTAATTGAATTCTTTAAAAAACAAAAAACCCTTTATGCTCCAGGGTTTGAAAAAATTGATTTTGATGAAAAAATTAATCCTCAAAATTTCTTAAGTAAAGTAAGAACTTTTTATCAATCAAAAGGAACTGATGAAGCATATAAAATCCTATTCAAAGTTTTATATGGTGAAAATGTAAAAATTATCAGACCAAGAGAATATTGTTTTACCACATCTGATGATAAATGGGTTGTCACAGAAACTTTTATTTGTAGTTTAATAAGTGGAGATCCATTTAAAATTGAAGGTCAAACTTTATATCAACCAAGTGACCCATATAATAAATTAGTATCTGATGCAAATGGATCTATCTATGCAGTTGATTCATTTTTGTTGGAAGGAGAAATTTATTATAAAATAAGAATATTTTCAGGATATTCAAATAATTTAAATCCCAAAGGATCAATATCTGGAACCTTTGTTCCAACATTTAAAACATCTGTTGTTGAATATGTAAATTCTGGGTCAGATACTATTTTTGTAGATAGCACTGTTGGTTTTCCTAAGGAAGGTCTTCTTTATATTGGAGAAAACACATATTCTTATACAGATAAAACTAACAATCAATTTTTAAATGTAAAGTCTTTAAATGAAAATGTAATAACAGAAGATATAAACAGAAAATCTATAGTTTATTCAACTAATTATGTTGTTTCTTATGAAGATGGTAATTTAAACTCTCCAGTGTTAATGAGAGTGAATAATGTATTATCATCTGTAGAATCATTTGAAACATTATATGCAATAGATGGTGATCCAATTAAAATTGAAAATATTGGATACACAGATAATAATGTTTTTGTAAATTCCTTAAAGTTTAATTTACCAACTTCAATTTATGCTGGTAAAGCAGTAACTGAAATTACTGACGGAGTTAGATCTTTTGATAAACAAGGATTTTCAATTACTAATGGACTAGTTTTGTCCAAATATGATCATCTTCTTAGAGATGGGGATCTTGTTGATTTATATGTAAAGAACTTTGGAGAATATTCTTTATATTCTGAAAATCTCCAGGTAGTATCATACCTCTCAAAAGAATTTAGTGTACAAAAAGTTGATGATCCTACCATACTAGGAAAAGATATCCTGTTTAGAAGAAAACTCAAAAAAACTAAAGCAGTTTCTTTTACTAAATTATACAACAATATTCAAAATAAGTATACTGCCAATATTCAAGATGCTTATGCAGATTCAAATTATAATTATGTAACATCAAATGGTCTTCCAGATTATGAAGTCAATCCTTATGTAAAAGAATTTACATTTTCAGCATCTGAATTAAATGATAATACCTTAATTGGATCTCATAATTTCTATACTGGAGAATCTGTAAAAGTAGTTGGATATGCAGTTTCAGGGTCATTTAGCAATAGGGTGGGATTCTACACAGGAGACACTTATTATGTCTATAGAGTAAGTCCCAATGTCATTAGACTTTCTGAAACTAGAGAATCTGTTGGCATAACTTCCACTAATCTTATAGAAATTGACATTAACAATAATATTAGTGGAAAACTAGAAGACATAGTTTTAATAAGCTCTCCACTTTATGGAAATCAATTTTCAACTACAAAAACCTTCAAGAAAATACCAAAGGTTCCTCAGGTAAAAAAAGAAAAAGTTGCCACTAATCCAGGACCATTGGGCATCTTTGTAAATGGAATTGAAATTCAAAATTATAAATCTTTTGATAAAATTCATTATGGACAAATTGATACTGTTGATGTTTTAAATGGAGGATCTGAATACAGTCTTTTAACTCCACCACAATTTAGAATTTTTAATAA
>Ga0222714_10006055_pt1 | contig 11370 bp, 9 predicted proteins | sample C33_3DmetaG_FD_165048 | JGI IMG/M metagenome (GOLD analysis project Ga0222714, IMG submission 165048) | Estuarine water microbial communities from San Francisco Bay, California, United States - C33_3D | ecosystem: Environmental > Aquatic > Marine > Unclassified | place: USA: California... | reverse complement strand
CTCGGTGACGTAGTACACCGTGTACTCGCCGCCGTAATTCAACGCCACCGACCCCGTCGTCACCAACGTTTGTGGTCGACCTTTTGCTAAATACGCCGACCCTTTCGCGAGCGCAGGCGTACCGTCATTTTGCAATCCATCGACAACTTGCTGTACGGTCGGCGCGGTCGACCCGCGCAATTGCAACACGTAATAAAACGTCCCGTCTTCGTCGCCCAACGCCACAGTCATGGCAATTTCAGTCCCCCTAGCCTCGTGCGTAAACGACGACACCACTGGCGCGGTACCATCCGCAGTCATCACCGATTGCGTCTGCACCGTCGATTGCAACGTCGGCGTGGCGCCAGAACTTTCACTCACGACGCTCAACACGTACGCGCGATTCTCCAACAATCCGCGCACCGTCGCGCTCGCCGCCACTCCCGCCGACGTCACACTAAAACTCCCACTCGCCGCCACGGGCGCCCCACTCGGATCCACCCCACCCTTCACATTCGCCGCACTCAACACCGTCGTCGTCGGCGACTGTCGAACGACGTAATACACCGTCCCGGGCGCGTCCAACGCGTGCTCGACGTCAAACCCATCCGTCGTCGCCGCGCGCGCGCGAGGATACCCCGCCGCGTCATTCGGCGCCGCTTGCAACAACCCCCGACCGCGACCGACGCGTCCGCGCACGCGCTCGCGCGCGCCATCACCAATCGCGTCGCGCGACCGGCGCGTCGACCGCGAATGTGACGATGCGCCAACGACCGCATCGCCCATCGCATCCGCGGCGCGCGCCGCCACCACCGCGACGCACACCACCACCGCGACGACGCACGCCGCCGCCGCCGCCGCGCGGTTCGACGCCCGTCGTCGTCGCGTCGTCGCCATGCGCGTCGTCGTCGTCGTCGGCGTCGGCGTCGTGTGACGCATCGTCGACGCGAGGCGAGCCGCGGGCGCGTTTTGGTGACGCCACTAATGTAAACACGTCGGATGGACAAGTGGCCACGTGGCGTGTTCCATGTCCCCGTGCGATGATGTCGCGTCGCGTCACACGCCGCCGCCGACGCCGACGCCGCGGACGGAGACATGGTCGATCGCGCGCGATGTCGACGATCGCGGCGTCGACGACGCGCGTGGTTGGCGTGCGTCGTCGTCGTCGTCGTGGCGTTGGCGTCGCGCGTCGTTCGCGGGGATGCTGACGACGATGCCGACGACGACGACGACGATGGGACGGACTATGCGCGCGCGTTCGCGGGGGCGACGACGATCACGGGTCCGGGCGTGATCAGCGGGGATTTAGGCGTCAGCGCATCGTCGAATGAGATGTGGTACAAGTACGCGATACCGAATGGGACGACGTCGGCGGATGTGGTGATTGAGATTCGACGCTCGAGTGGGATTCCGACGCTGAGCGTGACGACGGAGGCTGAGGTGGCGCGCGTGAGCGGGGGGTATCGGGTGTCTGGGGCGGCCAAGCCCACGTGGGGGGATTTCCCACGCGCGGAGTCGTTGAATAATGGTGAGTACGACGAGCATGGGTATTACGCGGATTATAAGTCGATTAAACTGTCCGGGGCGCGAGGCGGGGAGTACTATTTGAGGGTGCAAAACTTGCACTTGGTGAATATGCAAACGCGAGCGACGGTGTATTCGGCTCGGGGCAAATATGAATTGTCGGTACGGTCGACGAGTGATGGCACGACGCCAGCACCGTTGTGTGCGTGGGATTGTTCTGGGCATGGGACGTGCGAGATTACCGGTGTGGCGTCTGACAACACGGCGTGTAAGTGCTCGGATGGGACAAACGCCGACGGCTTTACGCACATGTGCGGGAGCGCATGTCGAGACACGTGCTTTGAATACAGTCCTGAGGAGGCGGGTAACTTGAGAGATCTTAGGGTGTCGCCGGGGAAGTATATTACGATGAATTACGATGTTTGGAATCGAATTTATGAAGTTGGTAAGCGCGGGATGGACGTGCGACTCACGTGGCGATACGGCGGCGATCCCATGGTGTTAATCAAGGCGGGTAAGGCGCCGACGCTTATCGATTATGACTATCGATACATTGATTTGCAAGTAGGGGTGAACACCATTAGCGTCGCACCGGGCGATATCACCCCTGGGCAAGAATATTACATCGCCGTGTACAATCGAAACTTTGGCACGAGCAGCGACTTGTCGTTCAACTTGTTTCTCTCGTCGGGTTCACGATGGAAAGACGTAAACTCGCCGACTGTCGTGTCGTTGGCAATCATCATGTTCATAGCAATGAGCTTCTGTTTGCTTTTGTCGGTGATTAAGCGATACATCCACCGACGCTTTGTTTCCAATTTGCGAGCCCAACGAGTGGCGCAGCAGTTGCAAGGCGCGCACGGTAATGGTCGACAACAGGGCATGGGTGCGACTCCTGCGGACGTCATATCTTCTATACCAATCGTTGAATTCAAGACTGCCGATCCGGATGGGCTTTTTGCCGAAGGTCAAGACACGTGCTGCACGATTTGTTTAGAAGACTACGCGCAAGGAGACCAACTTCGACGATTTCCGGCGTGCAAGCACATGTTCCATCAAGAGTGTGCAGACTTGTGGCTTCAATCAAGTCACACGTGTCCAAACTGTCGCGCATGCGTCGTTTCTGACGACGAACACGGTCAAGCTCCTTCTGTGTCTACTGATAATGCGCGGCAAAGCGCGGTTGAGCTCTCTCACATGGCGCAGTATGGTGGCTCGTTTGCGCAAATGCGATTTCAACAACTCGAATCCGAGCCGAGAGCGAACAATCCATTCGGTATTCCAGCGCGCACACAGCGTGGCGGTGCCGAAGGCGACGTCGGTTTACCTATTATATAAGGTCAGCTGTTCCACTTTTGTTTATTTTACCAAGTTATTAGTATTTAGCGCGTAGCCCAGAACGAGAAACGTTTTGGCATCAATTTTGTACAATTAAAAAATTACGAACTGCATATCACATTCCCATTGCTTGACGTCTTTATTTATGCGTCTATGTGCTCGATTAATCATCATCGCGACGTAGTCATGCTCCGAAAAGTTCTTCGTAATCGATCCATGATGATCCACTGAGACGAAACTTTTTTCTTCTTTGCTTCGCGCGTGGCTTCATCTCCCTCATCCGTGAGCCATGGATGACGCGCGACCTCGCGAAGAGTGAGACGCTTTGCTGGATCTGGATTGAGCATACGCAGTATCAAATCTTCTACTTGAGGCGAAACGTTGCGCGTAATTGGTGCGATGCGTCCGTCCATGATGTTGCGTAACGTCATCTTTACGTTGTTTGGATGCTGAGCGTCTTGAAACGGATACTTGCCCGTGAGCATGATGTACAGCATACACGCCGACGACCACACATCGCACGCCTTTGCATCATATTTACCCGATTTTGGCTCGCCGTCTTGACTGATGAGTTCTGGAGACATGTAATCAGGCGTGCCGATCCCCCGAGTTTTTGCCGACTCGAGCGATTTGGCTAAACCAAAGTCAATGAGCTTCAAACGTCCATCAGAGATGATGGCATTTTCAGGCTTGATATCGCGGTGGCAGAAACCTTGCGCATGTATCGTTTGGATCGCATGCACAAGCTGCGAGAATAAATTTCGTGCGACATTTTCCCGCAAATATCCTCCATTCTCGTTGATGAAGTCGAGCACGTCGCTTCCTCGCACAAACTCCCAAACCAAAATCAATAAATCCCCGTGATTCACCACATTCATCAACCGACACAGAGAATTATTCTGTTTATCACTCAACTTTGTCGCGTATTTGATCTCGCGCTTCACCGCGCCCAGAGGCACGCGCACCTTTGCATCCGCGCCCGTATCGATAACCTTCAACGCGACATCCAAGGACAACGCGCGGTCGACGCCTCGATAGACAATCGCCGTGCCCCCGCGATTAATCTCCTCCAAAACTTCATACCGACCGTTGTCAACCACCGTTCCTCGTGCAATCTCGGTACTCATACGAAATGGTGTCGCGTAATCAAGCGTGTGCGTGCGTCGATGAATGGCGTTCGCGTAACCGACGCTTCGCGTCTCGATCGTATCGCTCTGTGGATACTTTATTACAACAACGTCGCAACGACGCACGTATCTCTCTAGTAGAGATGTTCACTCTAACTGGTGACTTCGATGACGTCTTCGCCGTAGTCCGACGCGTTCGAACGCGGCAGCGTGAGCGTCTTGGACCAAAATCGCATCAACGCCTCCGCCTCGGGCTGGCTCTTCACCATGGCGTGCTCTTTATCGAATTCGTGCACTTCGGCGCCGCATCCGGGATTTCGTCGCACGAGCGCCGCCGCAGTCTCTCGCACGCTTTCAGCTGGAACGACCGCATCGCGCGTGCCCGCGATCAATATCACGGGCGTCGGCGCCTCGTCGCATCGTTCGTACGACGCCGGCTCGAGCGCCGCCGCCGCGACGACGGCGCACCCGCCCAAACGTTCAGTGCCCGTCATGCGCGCCGCCACGTCGAGCGCCACAGTGCCTCCGTCCGAAAATCCAAACAAGTGCACGCGGTTGAGATCCCATCCGCGCTCGTCGCGTAACGTGCGCAGCGCGCGCCGAACCGCCGACGACGCGTGGGCGAGTTGCGACGCGCGCGTCGGCGCATCCGCCCCCTCCAATTCCGACACCATCCACCGCCGTTCGTCGAGCTCGTCCGACTTTGGTCGCCCCGTGCGTCCGCGCTCATCGAGCGTGCCCCCTAACGACCAGATGCACGTGAGCGGGAGATTCAACATCCGTCCAAACTTGGCAAAGTTGAAGTGCTCGTCGTAATCGCCGTGCAGCATGACAAAGATATTTTGCACCACCTCACACGGCTCGCCGGGCGCCCACGACGGGAAGCAGAAGAACTTTGCGAACGCAGCGACGTAATCGCCATCGCACGGCGCGCATCGCACGGCGTTCCTGCCGCTCGCGTCGGCGGTGCCGTCGAGAAATCCGCGACGCATTGTGGCGCGAATCGGCGCCAACCGGACGGCACTGCGTGACGCGCGCGACGATGTCGTCGTCGACGGGAACACCGGCACGGAACGACGACGACGCGCGCGACGGTGACGTCAGCGGCGGGCGAGATGCGTCGGCGTCGGCGTACGCGTACGACCGCTCGGCGTATTACCCACCGTCGAGTCGCGAGCGCGGCGACGCGTCGTTGAATCCATTCCTATTACGACCACCGACGACGACGACGACGACGACGACGACGACGACGACGCGGGGAGGGGAGGATAAGGTGGAGAACGTGGCGACGGGGACGCCGACCCCGAGTGGGGGGTTTGCGGTGGCCGCGGGCGCGCCCGTGGGGGCGCCGCGGCTGGTGGTGCAGAGCGCGACGATGTACGATTCGCCACCCGCGGCGGGGATTCCAGTGTCGCCGGGACGCGCGGGCGCGGGCGTGGATGGTGGTGGGATTGGCGCGCGAACGACGATATTTGCCACGCCGCGAGGGGTGTTTGCGTTCGCGGCGCCGAATTTTGATGACCCGGCGTCGCGCGAGGCGATGGAACGCGAGTTCGCCCGCGAACTCGGAACGCCAGAGAGCGAGTTGCCGGCGGATTTAGAACTCTTCATCATGGCGCGACAATTGAGTAGGATCGTGCGATTGTTTGCATTGATTGATATTGTGATGTGCGTGTTGAATGCGATCTCAGGGAGCTCGTATTTTGCGGCTCTTATCCTCGGCCCACTAGGCGGCTTCTCGGGCGCCAAGTTGTACTCCGCGCCCCTCGTCTTGTGGTACTTGGTATTTTGCTTGCTCACTATTGGGTTGAGAATGTGGGATTTCATCGAAACGAGCGATATGACCCTGCGCGTGCTCGCATTCATCATCATCATGCTTGAGCTTTACATTTCTCGCGTGGTGGTGCGATTCTATGCCGTCTTGAAACAGATTCCGGCGGAGGGACTAGTGTTGCTCAGACAGCTCGACCTCGCATCGAGGATGATGCCGGTGCAACCGGCGCACTATTAGATTGATTGTAGCGCTTTGTTTGTAGTATGATATTGTACACATGCTATGGATTCTTATCTATTTAAGGGGAAGGGCGGCCGACGGCGGCGGCATCAGCTGACGACGATTGATTTTCTGTTGAGCGACTTCCAAAACGCCTTGACTTCACTCTGCGCGTTTGGTCGACCGATGGTGCCACAAAAGTTCTTCTCGTCACGCCCGCTCGGCACCGCACACGAGCACGCTTGAACTTTCCGAACGCGTCGCAGCACAAACCAACTTCTCGGTGTGGGCGTGTGCGGCACGAAATCGCTCGACGTCGCCGCCGGCGACAGTGTTTTTTCATCTACACTTGCCGTGGCCACTAATCTCATGTACGCATCGTCATCAGGCGCCCACCCATGCGCACAAAACGTGTCAAGCCACCAACGTCTAGTCTTGTACACGGCTCGTTCGTCGCCTGCGATTGACGATGCAACTCTACCATTCAACGTCGCGTGCGCGGCGAAAATCCACGTCGCGCCAATCTTCGCCACACGTGTCGCCTCGTTCACCACTGGATCCACATTCGACGCAGTCTGCGTGACGTGAATCTTACCGAACGGCTCGAACGCGACAAGAAAATCAAAGTGTCCAGTTTTATACGGCAATTTTGTCAACTCTGCTACGGTTGCCTCGCCGCGAGCCAACAACTCGGCGGCGAAACCTTTCATGCTCCCGAGCCTTGGATCGACACCCACGAGATTTATCCCACGCGCTCGCGCGTCGCGCACAAACTGTCCTCCACCACTCGCGAGCTCGAGACCGTGCGCATTTGACGTCGACGCGCCGATGCGCTCGACGACGTCCCCAAACGCTCGACAATACTCACACGCGCGCGCCTCAGCCTCTTCCCTCGACATTCGTCGCACGAACGCCTCATCTTCATCGCCGTACACGTACTTTAACGACTGTACCCAAGCCGATTTAATGTATCCATCGGGCGCGGGCGGTGCGAACCGCCGGACGCCCTCGGCGTCGACAAAGCTCGAACTCGCATGGTTAAAAAGCTTGAAATCTTTACACAAGAACGCGACGATGGCGATGGATGCGACCGCCGCGCGCACCGCGCGACCGACGAGACGACGCGGTGGTGATGCGTTCGAATTGTATCGCAGCGTCACCGCCGCCGCCATGCCCTTCGGCGCGCGCGACGGCGAGTGATGAGCAACAAGTCGCCACTTCACACCTCGACCATGGCGCCGACGACGCCTCCGCGCATGGATTTCCGCACCGCGGTATTCACCGCGTGCGCGCTCGCGACGTGCGCGTGTGGATCGTTGGCTGTGTTCGGGGCGCTCATTCCCGGCCGCGCGCGCGAGTACGTCGCGGTGTTAACGTCGGTCGCGTGCTACGCGAGCATGATTGCATTCGCCTACCGCATCGCGTACACGATGAAGACGCGCGCACCGCGCGATGTGGCGACGATGAAGACCATGATGGTTGAAATCACGCAGACGAATGGGTTTCAGATGATTGTGTACTGCGCCATCGGTGTGCTTGGGATGAAACGACGGCGAGGGGCGAACGCTCCGGCGCTCGCGCCGTTGATTCTGTTGAGCTTTTATCAGCTCGCGGCGACGGCGCACAAGTTTCTCGAACGCGACGGTCGAGGGTACTGGTCGAAACTTGGTTTTTCGCGAGCGTTTGCCACGGCTCAGGCGAATATGGAGCTCGCGTTGGCGATGTGCGCGACGATGGAAATCAGTCTGTTGACGCCAATGTTGTTGGATTTGTTGAGCAAGGAGCACCGATCGGTTTCGCGAGTGTTGGCGTACGTGCAGTTTTTACGCACGCGCTATCACTGCCAGGATAACACGATATATCGAATTAAATTTACCGCGCATAACACGGCGTATTACCATCGCGAAGTATGGTCGACGATGGATGAAAAGCTGTTTCAAAAGCTACCCGCCGCGGCGCGACGTCGGTTGCAATTCATCGCGACGTGGTTCACTACCCCGAGATGATGAGCTACGGATTTGCGTGCGCGCTCGTGTATCTCTATGTTCATATATGTTGATAGCGTTTGTTCTTGTGTTATTCATGTACCAACTAGTTAATATCGAGGCGGCACGCGGCACGCGCCGATGTGCTCCTTGGCTTGTGCAAACCCAGGGAACATCGGATAATCCACGCTAATACCGTGCTGGTCGATATCGACCAAGCCTGGTGTAACGTATTTACCAACCGTAAGTACCATACCACTCAAATCACTCAATTCGTACACGCTTTGAATCAAACCTTTACCGTACGTCTGACTTCCGACAACAGTGGCGCGACAGTTATCCTTGAGCGCACCAGTTAAAATCTCACTCGCTGATGCACTTCGACCGTTGACGAACACCACGAGAGGCACGTTAGCATCAACTACTGGCTCCGCTTTCGAGGTTGTGATAGCCTTGAGCTTGGTTGGGAGTTCGGATGAAGAACCGTTGCGTGCCGTTTTCGTCGCCGAAACCTCCGTGTCCCGTTTGACGCCGCCCGCGACGACTCGCCCCTCTGTGTACGCAATCGTGCTCTCGGCGGGTAAGAATAATCTAGCAATCTCCACACCAGCTTGCACTAAGCCCCCTGGGTTGTCTCGCAAATCTAAAATATACGCATCCGCGCCCTGGGCGCGCAGCTCTTGCACCGCCTTGGCGACGTCGCGTTCGGCGAGCGAATTAAACTCTCGCAATCTAATATACCCCACGTGTCCACCTTCTAAACGCATACTCACCGGACTCGACGGTGGCGCGAAACCATCCGTGCGCTTTAACTTCATCACACGCGGCGCATCCTCGCCCGCACGCGAAATCGTCAATTCCACGTTTGCGCCCTCCGCCTCTTGAATGAGCGACGACACCGCAAACGCGCTCTTGCCCTTCACGTCTTCCCCATTCACGGCGACAATGGTATCATCCTGCACCACCCCAGCTTTCATCGCACTCGAATCAAGCACTAATCCTAAAACTTTCACGCGATCCGGATTCTCGGCGTCTTCGGATATATTCAACCCGACGCCCGTGATGTCGTACTTTAACATCGACGTAAACCTCTCCGGCTCGATGAAGCGCGTAAATCGATCCCCCAACGTCCCTAACATATCCTTAATCATATCATACGCCTCTTCGCGCGTCTTTGGTGGATTCTCTTCGTGCTCACGCTTGATCGCTTCCCAAGCCGCGCGATCGAACCCATCCAATTCCGACTTGCGCGCCGGAAGAAAGTTGTCAAAAACGAGTCCCCACGCCTCCTCCAGCACCTGCGCGTCCGTCACCACCTCCGTCGACGTCTCGCCGTCGTCCTCGCCCGACCCGCCGCCGTCATCCGACGACGCGTCGGGTGCTTCAGCGACGAACGCCATCGGCATTAACGCGCCCGCATCCGCAGCGGCGTCGCGCGCGAGCGCCAACGGCGTCGAGCTCGCGAGCGCGCCGAGCGCGAGCGCGCACGCCAAGCTCGCCGCTTTCGCGCGCGACGTCGCCATCATCGGCGACATGCGCGCGAGGAACGACGACGACGACGACGGTTTCGACGCCGAGGACGACGACGATGGCTTTGGCGCGCGCTCCGGCGCGTCACCGCGCGAGGATGATGATGACGAACGAACGATGACGGTGCGAGACGCTCCACCGCTCAAAGCGCCGCGGCGCGCGGACGCGCACGGCGCGCGCGGACGCGCCACCGACGACGACGACGGCGACGGCGACGACATCGCGCGGTACTCCAGCCAGTGTCGCATCGCGCCTCGTGCGCGCGACGACGAGGAATGACGACTGCGCTCGGCTGCGGCTAGTCGCCACTGGTCGTCGCACCACTCGTGCGCGCGCCGCGATGATGCCACGCGCGGCGACGTGCGCGAGGATATTCACCGCGCTCGTCCTTCTCGGATGCCCGCTGTGCGTGATTACGTCGTCGGGCAAGGCGTACACCGCGGTCGACGGCGTGGCGGCGTTGACGTTTGTGAAACATTCCGACCCGGCGGAGTGGATGCTGACGACGCTGAACGCGCTGTACTATCCTCACGCTCTCGTACGCGAGTGCGTGCGATTGGCGCGGTGTGCGGTGTCGCCGTCGACGTGCGAGGGAGGGGCGTCGTTCGTGGCGCCTGCGTTTGATTACGCTACGGTTGGTGGACAGATTGCCACGACATCGCGCGAATTGACCAGCGCGTTTGGCGTTTGGTTCAAAGAATTTTGCGTGGGATGCGTGTTTGCGTTATTTGGCGCGTTGAAGTTTACGCTAAATGGTGACATAGGGGCATTTGGCATGCTTTCGGGTATCGCGGTGACGTATTCAACGCTTTCGCACGAAGGCGTGGACGCAAACTTGCCGCCGCTGACATGGGTCGCCGCCTTTTTTGGTCTGTTTTCGAGCGGAATACTTGGGAACGCTCGATTGAAACAAGACTAGAATAGCACAATTACACAACGTGTTGAACGGGTTGCTGCATTGAATGGAGTTGACGCATTGAATACAAAGTATTTTACATTTCATCACAACGAGCCGCGTCGCCGCATCTAAATTTTTCTATCGTCTCGCCATTTGAAAAACCCGCAGTCGCACTCACGATTCGTGCGCGGGCCAGCTGGCCGGGAACAGCAGAAGAACACTCTGCCGAAATTCGGGTTGTCTTTTTGCTTCACGGTGCGAATCTTGCATGGTTCGTTATGACCTCGACATTTCGGTGGGGCCATTTTGGCAAACGTATTCGACCACGCCGACCGCGCGTCTTCAGCGCTCATTGCGTGTTGGTCTGTTGCTTTCTTCGCCGTGCTCGCGGGCGATTGCTTCGTCTCTGGCGTCTGTGTCGTTATCGGTGTCGCCTCTACCGCTGGTTTTGGATTTTTGACGGCAAAAAAATCGCGAATGGATTTTTCTGGCGCCGCCTTGCGTTTCGCTGGCGCCTTGACTGACGACGCCGACGTCTTGGCGCGCAATGGTACGGCTAAATAGTCCGGTTCGCGTCCGTTCCCGCTCGCCAAGCTGAAAATTTCGTCTACTTTTGATTGTCTACCAGGGTAGAGCATCGAACATGCAAGTGCTGGCGTGGGTTGACTCGCGTCAAACGTCGGCCACGCGTCGCGCGAAAATGAACAAAACACTGGCGCGTGGTCGCTTCCGTGATGCGATTGCGCGACGCCAACCGCTCGTACGTACTTCACAAACGCATCATCCATAAGGAAGTAGTCTATTCGCGACCCATAATTGTTTAATTGAGCACCACTCGCGACGTTCCAGCACGTAAAGGCATCATTGACGTGCGGATGCGCCGCGCGAAAGACGTCGGTTAAATGACTGTCGAGCTGCTCGCGCAACCATTCGCGGCTCGGATTCACACTGGTCGGCACGCTCGAAGGTACGCCCGCGCGATCGCGATGCGCACAC
>Ga0222714_10006053_pt1 | contig 11370 bp, 8 predicted proteins | sample C33_3DmetaG_FD_165048 | JGI IMG/M metagenome (GOLD analysis project Ga0222714, IMG submission 165048) | Estuarine water microbial communities from San Francisco Bay, California, United States - C33_3D | ecosystem: Environmental > Aquatic > Marine > Unclassified | place: USA: California... | reverse complement strand
GCCGAGCTTTTCCTCAGCAAATAGACCAGCCTCGATGCGCTTGGCGAGCTCAACCTCGAGCTCAGCGTTGAGCAGCGCTACCTTTCCGATCTGCTTCAGGTAATCCTTAACAGGGTCTGCAGTAGCACCGCTGATTGTTAGGTTCTGAACCGGGATGTCGTCTTCGTCATCGGTGAGGACCATGAGGTCCTTAGGCAGCTCTATCGTTCCGGTTGGAAGTTCTTCCTTGGCCTCATCTGGGGTTTCGGTTGCATCGTCCTCAGTGAGATCGACGGCCTCTTTGGCTTCTAGGACGATGTCCTCTACCGAGTCATCCTCATCGTCTTCAAGCTCCTCGGCTTGCGCTCCGGCTTTTCCCCGCGCGCGCTTAGGAGCGGCCTTGGTTGATTTGGCCTTGGCTTTGGAGACTGTAGCGATGGTGTCCTCTTTGTTTTTGGGCAGACTATAAACCCTTGTCAAGTCCTAGGACCTGAAAGGGTTTGGAGGCCCAATTATGTCACAAAAAGCGCCCCGTAGAGCTAATAAAAGCCAAAAGGGGCGAAGTTTATTCCTCGTCTTTTCGCTTCTGCTGCATGGTAGCGAGGTACTTCTCTAGGTCATCAGCAATCTGATCCGCGTCAGGAGTCTCCTGTCTTGGCTTGCCAATAGGTGACCTGGCGGGCCCTGAATCCCCGTTGGCATAACCCTGCTCCAGCGTGGTGATTAGCTTTGCAAGCTCGGCATTCTCCTCGACCTGAGCGTCGACCTTGGCGTCAAACTTGGTTGCCCGCTCACGAATTTCGTCCGAGGGAAATACGAGCCCGGTGGCAGCTGTAATGAGCTCTAATCCCCGCAGGGCTGCCCTCGGGACTTCATTGTCGGCCAGATAGTGCGGTACAAGAAGGACAAAACCAGCAGTCTCAAAGCCTGCCTCCCCCAGTCGAAACTCCAATAGATGAATTACGTTGCCGGGAACTTGGGTCTGCGGCTTCCACTCAGAGAATCTGGCAATCATGTCCTGCCTGTTCCCGCTGACAGTTATGCCGGTTGGGCGGGTGTGAGGAATTGGAAATGGAATCGCGTGGACCCAGGTGAAAGATTGAACGTCGTTATCTGTGCAGAACTGGGTTACGGCTCTAGCGAATGCCTCCCAGCGCATGTCTGGTTCATAGCCGTCGAGGAGCAAGAACGGCTGCCCCGCCTCGTCCCAGACGAGGTAGATGGCGAGGGTCGCAGGCTCATAGCTTTCGATGTGATCTTTCTCGAAAAACAACGTTGGCCTACGAGAGCGATAGTCGAGTAGCTCGTCATTATCGAAGCGAACTACCAGCTCGTGTTTGAGCGAGGAGAAAAAATGATCCGAAAGCTGGCCAATAACGCTTCCCGAATCGCTGAACCCAGAGAGCATCGCCACCATCGGAAGCGAAGAGATATCCGATGAACTCTCAAATTGTTGATAGAGCTCGCTCATGGCCCGATACTAACCCACCTACACTTGTCGACATGCACAACATTGAACTGCTTTCACAACTCCCAACAGCTCCATACCAGCTTGCAATTCCCTTTGAAACCGAGGATTCCCCCCAGCTTGAACTGCACGGTGTAACCAAGGAAGATCTGGCCGCATTCAAGGCAGAACCCAAAAAGGGCAACGTCGCTCGGCTTGCCCATAAGGATGGAGTTTTACTGCTGGTTGGAGGTAAGCAATCAGTTCGAGACTTCGCGGCCAACGCAACCCGGGCTGCCTCCACCTCAATACCCCTAGTTTTTGAAGCTGGCGAGTCAGTTAGCGAAATCATCGAGGGAGTACTGCTCGCAACGGCGACCCCGACTCGTTACAAGACCGCAAAGGATGAGAAGGCATTGGAAGTCAAGATCATCGGGTCCGACACCGCGGCTCTGGAGTTTCAGACCATTGTTGCCGAGGAGATTCTTGCGGCACGGGAGATCATCAACATGCCGGCCAACGACCTCTACCCAGAGGCACTCGCGGCTCTGGCGGCTGAGAGGGCGAAGACTGCAGGCGTCGAGATAGAGATCTGGGACGAAAAGCTACTTGAAAAGGAGAACTGCGGCGGCATTCTTGGTGTGGGCAAGGGTTCGACCAGGCCTCCAAGGCTAGTCAAACTCAGCTATCGCGGCGGTGGCAAGCACCTAGGACTTGCTGGCAAGGGCATCACTTTTGACACCGGCGGGCTCTCACTAAAGCCGGCGGACTCCATGGTGGGCATGAAGTACGACATGGCTGGCGCCGCTACCGTGATGGCGGCAACTATGGCAATTGCTCGACTGAAGCTAAAGGTCGACATCACGACGGTCATGTGCATTGCGGAGAACATGCCTTCGGGACAGGCCACCAGGCCAGGGGACGTCGTCAAAATTCGCGGCGGTAAGACCGTAGAGGTCCTCAACACGGACGCGGAAGGAAGACTTGTTCTTGCAGATGGCCTGCGGGTGCTATCCGAGCTAAAGCCAGATCACATCGTGGACGTAGCAACGCTCACAGGAGCGGCCACCATTGCCCTCGGAAAGCGCTACAGCGGACTTATGGGCCATGGTCCGGTTGTGGAAAAGGTGCTGGAAGCTGCAAAACAGAGTGAGGAGCTCGTTTGGCATATGCCCCTAGCCGAGGAGCTGCGCAGCACCTTGGACAGTGAATTAGCAGACATGACGAACGTCAAAATCGGCAATCGTGCCGGCGGCATGATTGTTGGGGGCCTGTTCTTGGAGAAGTTCGTCGATGAGGATGCATCTTGGGCTCACCTGGACATTGCAAGTGCAGCGAACAATGACGGTGCTCCCTATTCGGTCTACCCTTCGGGAGCCACTGGAGTCATGGTTCGCACGTTGGTGAATCTTGCGGGACTCATCTAATAATCGCAGTAGTAGACTTGCTACCTGTTTGGCGTAAACAGACGGAGCTTTGATGGCGGACACCACTTTTGACCTTGTAATTCTCGGATCGGGATCAGGGGGTTATGCAGCGGCCCTGAGGGCAGCTCAGCTGGGCATGAGCGTTGCCCTAATCGAGAGAGACAAGCTCGGTGGCACGTGCCTTCACCGCGGTTGCATTCCCACAAAGGCCCTGCTGCACTCCGCCGAGGTTGCTGACACCGCAAAGGAAGCCGGCAACTACGGAGTCCAAGCGACTTTTCAGGGCATAGACATGACCCAGGTGAACAAGTACCGAGACTCTATTGTCGACAAGCTCTATAAGGGACTTACCGGTCTCGTCAGCTCAAAAAACATCACCTTTGTTCAGGGTGAGGGGCGCATGACAGGACCGAAGCAGGTAACCGTTGGCACCGATGTTTACGAGGGTAAGAATATAATCCTGGCCACAGGCTCAATCTCAAAGACCCTCGGCATTGAAATCACTGGCAGGGTAATTACCAGCGACCAGGCGCTTCAGATGGACTGGGTTCCGAAAAAGGTAGCCATTTTGGGCGGCGGTGTCATTGGGGTGGAGTTTGCCTCCGTCTGGCGCTCGTTTGGTTCAGAGGTTGTCATCATCGAAGGCCTAGATCGTTTGGTTCCAAATGAGGAGCCAGCAATTAGCAAGGCTCTGGATCGTGCCTACCGCAAGCGCGGCATCGAGTCCAAGTTGGGAAACAAGTTCAAGGCAGTAACTCAGACTGCGGATGAAGTCACGATCGAGCTTGAAAACGGTGACCAGGTAACAGCAGACATTCTGCTGGTTGCGGTTGGCCGAGGACCAAACGCCACCGGGTTTGGCTACGAGGAGCAGGGCGTTCAGATGGAGCGCGGCTGGGTGCTCACTAACGATCGACTCCAGACCAACCTTCCAGGCGTCTACGCCGTCGGAGACATAGTTCCAGGGCTTCAGCTCGCTCATCGCGGCTTTATGCACGGCATCTTCGTTGCCGAGGAGATTGCGGGCCTAGGGCCAATGAAGGTTGATGAGATGGGCATCCCAAGAGTCACCTATTGCGAGCCAGAGATTGCCTCTGTTGGCCTGACAGAAGACCAGGCCAAAGAGAAGTTTGGTGCTGAGGGCATCTCCACCTACGAGTACAACCTCGCCGGCAATGGCAAGAGCAACATTCTGGGCACAGCCGGCGTAATCAAGCTGATTCGACAGATCAATGGCCCAGTAGTTGGATTCCACATGATCGGATCAAGAGCCGGAGAGCAAATCGGCGAAGCCCAGCTAATTGTGAACTGGGAGGCATACCCAGAGGATGTTGCTCCGCACATCCACGCACACCCAACAATGAACGAAGCAATCGGTGAGGCGCATCTAGCGCTGGCCGGTAAGCCGCTTCACGCACACGCATAGCCCTAGTCAGGATAGGAACGATGAGCGAAGTAGTACTACCAGCACTCGGAGAATCGGTAACAGAGGGAACCGTAACTCGTTGGCTCAAGAAGGTTGGCGACACAGTTGCCGTTGATGAGCCGCTAGTCGAGGTATCCACCGACAAGGTTGACACAGAGATCCCTAGTCCTGTCGCCGGTATCTTGCAGCAGATACTTGTGCAAGAAGACGAGACCATTGAGGTCGGAGCCGTACTAGCGGTAGTTGGAGATGGTGCAGCAGCTGAAGCTCCGGCACCCGCAGCCGCTCCACCAGCCTCCGAACCAGAAGCAGCAGCGCCTGCCCAGCCCGCGGCACCCGCAGCCCCAGCGGCTCCCGTTGCAGAGACCCCAGCACCTACTCCCCTAGCTCCTGTTGCAGCTCCCCCAGCGGCACCTGCACCTGTTGCTCCACCTGCTCCGGTCGCCGCACCGGTGGCACCACCAGCCCCTCCAGTGCCAGTTGCAGCGGCACCAGCGGCACCCGCTGCTGCAAGCGACTTGGAGAGCGATCCAAACTACGTAACTCCGATTGTTCGCAAGCTCGCATCTGACATGGGTGTAGACCTTGCGCGCGTCACCGGAACAGGAATCGGTGGACGCATCCGCAAGGAGGACGTTATTGCAGCTGGATCTCAGGCACCAGCAGCACCAGCTAGCGCCCCAAGTGTTCCGGCTGCAGCTCCTTCGGCAGCTGCAAGCCCACTGCGCGGCACGAGCGAGCCCATGACCAGGCTTCGCAAGGTACTTGCAGAGCGGGCGGTTGCCTCAATGCAGCAGTCCGCCCAGCTGACTACCGTCGTTGAGGTTGACGTAACTGCTGTTGCGCAACTAAGAGACCGTGTAAAGGCCGACTTCCTGGCCAAGACTGGTAACAAGCTCAGCTTCATGCCTTTCTTCACACTCGCAGCAGCTGAAGCTCTTAGGGCTCACCCAAAGATCAACAGCACCGCCGAGGGCGAAAACATCGTCTACCACGATGGAGAGAACATTTCTTTCGCGGTAGACACCGAAAGAGGGCTCCTCACCCCGGTGCTTCGCAACACCGCGAGCATGAGTATCGCCGAGCTTGCCCGCCAAATTGCTGACATGGCAGAGCGCACCAGAAATAACCAGTTGAAGCCAGATGAGCTATCGGGCGGCACCTTTACCGTTACCAACACCGGTTCTCGAGGTGCACTATTTGACACCCCTGTGGTGTTCCTTCCACAGTCCGCAATCCTTGGAACAGGTATTGTCACGAAGCGACCAGCGGTCGTCAAGGACGCTTCCGGCAATGAGGCGATTGCGATTCGCTCAATGGTTTACTTGGCACTCTCCTACGACCACAGAATCATTGACGGAGCCGATGCCTCTCGTTACCTCTCGGACGTAAAGATGCGACTAGAAGCCGGAGCCTTTGAGCCAAACCTCGGTATCTAGTCAGCTCGGAGGCATTATGCCTTTTCCCAAAGGGCTAACCGAGGAGGTGGCTCTTGCCTGCGTTTGAGCGCATTGGATTCGCGCCCAATTTGGTGGGCTATGACGAAGGCTACAGAAAACAACTAGAGGTCCACGCGGAGGTTGTTTCAGGCAAGAGACCTGACACAGTCCTGCTTCTGGAACACACCAGTGTCTACACAGCAGGCAAGCGCACTGAGCTTGACGAGCTTCCCGATGATGGAAGTGAGTTCGTGGAGACAAACCGCGGAGGCAAGATCACCTGGCACGGACCGGGACAGCTGGTGGGGTACCCAATCATGCGACTGCCCCAACCAATCGATGTCGTGAACTACGTGCGCTACCTAGAAAAGACTCTTATTGAGGTCATCGCCGAGCTCGGGGTGAAAGGCGAGCGGGTCGAAGGAAGAACTGGAGTGTGGGTCGACAACGGAGAGGAGCTTGTAAAAGTTGCCGCAATTGGTATCCGCGTCTCGGAAAAGGTCACGATGCACGGCTTCGCTCTGAATTGCAATAACTCTCTCGAGCCCTACCAGCACATAATTGCCTGTGGCATCCAGGATGCAAGAAGTAGCACCTTAAGCGAATTAGCATCTAGGGAGGTAACACCTGTCGAAGCAGCTACCCTTGTAGAGCAGATAATGAAAGAGATCCCAAATGCCAGAGGTTAATCCCACGCGAAAACTGCTTCGCTTGGAGGTCCGCAACTCTCAGGTGCCGATTGAGCGCAAACCAGAGTGGATCCGCACAACGGCGAAAATGGGGCCTGAATACAAGCAGCTGCACTCGCTTGTGAAGGACCAGGGTCTCAACACAGTCTGCCAAGAAGCTGGCTGCCCCAACATTTTTGAGTGCTGGGAAGACCGCGAGGCTACGTTCTTGATAGGCGGCTCGCAATGCACCAGGCGCTGCGATTTCTGCCAGATCGACACCGGTAAACCAGCCGCATTTGATGCCGATGAGCCAAGACGAGTCGGAGACTCGGTCACGAAGATGCAGCTGCGCTATGCAACAGTTACCGGTGTTGCAAGAGATGACCTGCCCGATGAGGGCGCATGGCTCTATGCGGAAACCATCAGACAAATCCACAAGCAATCCCCCGGAACAGGCGTTGAGATCTTGGTCCCAGACTTCTCGGGTAATCCAGAACTTTTGAAGCTTGTCTTCGAGGCCGCCCCTGAGGTCTTTGCGCACAACGTTGAAACAGTCCCGAGAATTTTCAAGAGAATCAGGCCTGCGTTTGACTACCAGCGGTCGATGGACGTAATAACTCAGGGACGAGAATTTGGGCTAGTAACCAAGTCAAACCTGATTCTTGGCATGGGTGAAGAGCGCGATGAGATTATTCAGGCTCTGCACGATCTACACGATGCTGGAACTGACATCATCACCATCACCCAGTATTTGAGGCCATCCCCCAGGCACCACCCCGTCGAGCGTTGGGTTAAGCCGCAGGAGTTCGTCGAGCTTGCAGAGATTGCCGAAGGCATTGGATTTTTGGGAGTGCTTTCTGGTCCTCTGGTTCGCTCCAGCTATCGTGCAGGTCGGCTCTGGGCAAAGAGCATGATTGCAAAGGGTAGGGAGATTCCTGAAGAGCTTCGTCACCTCGCGGACAAGCTCGAGTTCGCACAAGCCAGCGCGATTGCCTAAGTAGACTAGGCCCGTGGCAAAGAAAGATAAGGCTCCCGGCAGACTCAAGCAGCTGCTCCAGGTTTATAAGCTCACGGCTAAAAACGACCCGACCAGCGTTTGGATTGCTCTTCTTGGGTTTCTCCTAGCAACAGGTGGTGGGCTGCTCGTTGGCTTCCTGCTTGGAGGTGGCGAGGCGTGGAGCCTGACCATTTGGACAATCTCGGGTGTGGTTTCAGGAATTCTGATCGCAATGATCCTGATGTCCAAGCGCGCAGAGCGCAATGCATATCAACAGATCGAGGGCCAAGCAGGCGCGGTGGGAGCTGTTCTCGATACCCAGATAAAGCGCAGCTGGAGAGCATCGTCAGTCCCAGTTTCAGTCAACCCAAAAAGCCGAGAGGCCATTTACCGAATGATTGGCCCCGCGGGAGTTGTCCTGATCGCTGAGGGTTCGTCCGCGAGAGTCCATCAGATGCTTCAGGATGAGACTCGCAAGGTCAACCGGGCCGCGCCAGGTGTGAAAGTACACCAGCTCAAGGTGGCAACAGACGACACCGGTGTCAGGCTCTACGAGCTTCTCAAGACCGTATACAAGCTTGGTAAGACCCTAAAGAGGGCGGAGGTTGCAGTAGTTGCAAACCGTCTCGATGCACTTGGCGGGCTGTCGATACCCATTCCAAAGGGAATTGACCCCACAAAGGTTCGTGCACCAAAGCGCAAGTTTTAACATTTCTGAAACATAAGCTCGGTAGTTTTTCCTTATTCCCTGTGGCGACACAGTTCACCTAAGAAAGAGATACCTATGTTCAAGACAGCCTCTGAGGTGTTGGCATACATCAAGGAACATGACGTCAAGTTTGTCGACGTTCGCTTCACAGACCTTCCTGGTGTGCAGCAGCACTTCAACCTTCCTGTTTCTCAGATTGATGAAGACTTCTTTGCCAATGGCCAGCTCTTCGATGCCTCCTCAATTAGGGGCTTCGCTGCAATCCACGAAAGTGACATGCAGCTCATCCCCGATGTGACGACCGCATGGATTGACCCATTCAGAGTCGAAAAGACCCTGATCATGAACTTTGACATCTACAACCCAAGAAACGGTGAGCTCTATCACCGCGACCCACGTCAGGTAGCCCACAAGGCAGAGCGTTACCTGCAATCAACCGGCATCGCCGATACTGCATTCTTCGCTCCTGAGGCAGAGTTCTTCATCTTCGACGAGGTTCGCTACGAAGTGAAGTCGAACACTGCCTACCACATGGTCGACTCGGTAGAGGGCCCGTGGAACAGCGCCAAGGCTGAAGAGGGCGGAAACCTCGGTAACAAGACTCCTTACAAGGGCGGGTACTTCCCAGTATCTCCAACCGACCACCTCGCTGACATCCGTGACGCAATCGTGCTTGAGCTGGAGGCCGCAGGTCTATCAGTAGAGCGCTCCCACCACGAGGTTGGAACCGCAGGTCAGTGCGAGATCAACTACCGCTTTGACCAGCTGATCAAGAGCGCCGACGACATCTTGAAGTTCAAGTACATCGTCAAGAACGTTGCCAACCAGTTTGGAAAGACCGCAACCTTTATGCCGAAGCCTCTCTTTGGTGACAACGGTTCGGGTATGCACGTCCACCAGTCCCTCTGGAAAGATGGCAAGCCACTGTTCTACGACGAGTCTGGTTACGGAGGTCTGAGTGACACTGCGCGCTGGTACATCGGTGGAATCCTGAAGCACGCTCCAGCGATTCTGGCCTTCACCAACCCGACCATCAACTCCTACCACCGACTGATCCCAGGCTTCGAGGCACCGGTGAACCTGGTCTACTCGGCTGGTAACCGCTCGGCTGCAATTCGTATCCCGATGACCGGATCCAACCCCAAGGCGAAGCGCATTGAGTTCCGCGCGCCTGACAGCTCAGGAAACCCATACCTTGCCTTCTCAGCCATGCTGATGGCAGGTCTGGACGGTATCAAGAACCGCATCGAGCCGCACGAGCCAGTGGACAAGGATCTCTACGAGCTACCAGCAGAGGAGGCCAAGGCAATCCCTCAGGTCCCGGGCAGCCTCGAGCAGGTTCTTGTAGCCCTTGAGAATGACCACGACTTCCTACTAGAGGGCGATGTGTTCACCAAGGACCTAATCGAGAACTGGATCGACTACAAGCGTGAGAAGGAGCTAAAGCCAATGGCTCAGCGCCCTCACCCATACGAGTTCGAGCTCTACTACGGCGTCTAGTCCAAGAGAGTAAGTGAAGAGGGAGGCAAGGAAACTTGCCTCCTTTTTCTATTGCGCGAAGAGCTTTTCGTAGACAGCCCTGGCTTTGCGTGTGGTGCTGAGGTAGTCCTCCTCCAAACGCGATGCCGAACCAGGTGCATACTCCAGAATTCTGGCCATCGCCTCTAGCTGCTTCCTGTCCGCAGGAAGAATGTCGACCAACTTGTCTACCGCCAATACCAAGGCACTCCTGCAACGCGAAGCTAGGAGCCAGGCGGCTCGCAGGGATTGGGCCTCCTGCTTAGAAATCTTTCCGAGGGACTCAAGTTCATCTAGTGCTTCTAAAGTTCCGAGGACTCTGAGCTTTGAATATTGGAATGCATTCCTTAGTTGAAACAGCTGAACCAACCACTCGACATCACTGATGGAGCCCTTGCCTAGCTTGAGGTGCCTTGCAGGATCCGCGCCCTGAGGAAGACGCTCTGTTTCAACGCGCGCCTTGATTCTGCGAATCTCAGTCAGCTGACTAGCGGTTAGCTTTTCTGGATAGCGGAAGGCGTCCATCAGAGACGTAAATTCAGAAGCGAGCTGCTCTGAACCGGAAATTACTCTTGCCCTCAACAGCGCCTGGTACTCCCAGGTGTCGGCCCACTTCTCGAAGTAGGCCCTGTAACTATCAAGGGACCTGACCCTTGGACCATTTTTACCCTCAGGCCTAAGCCCTAGGTCCAACTCAAAAGCCATGATGGAGTCCTTAACCAGTGCCAGCAGACGTGAGCTCACACGCTCCGCGACTGCTTGCGCATCCTCGTCTTTCGAGAGGTAGACAAGCATTGCATCCGCGTCCGAACCAAAGCCCAACTCCTCACCGCCGAGACGACCCATCGCTACGATGCCTAAATCAATCTCATCCGACTCCTTGGCGAGCACGAGCATGGTGCGGAGATAGGAATCCATGATTGCGCTTAGGCCCTTGCTAATTTGAGCCAAACTGCTGACCCCCAGAACCGCCCCAATGGCAACCCGTAGGGTCTCTCTTCTGCGGATGTTCCTGATTAGATCTGCCGCAGTAGCGGTCTCCTCTTGTCTTGAGACCACCGCCAGCATCTCCGACTCAATTACGCCAACATCCCTCGGCAGGTGCTCTGAATCATCGCCAAACCAAGAGGTTGCATCAGGGATTCGCTCAAGCACTCTGGCCACCATGCCAGAGGAGGACAACACCCTCATCAGTCGTTCTGCCGCCCCGGATGAGTCTCGTAGCATCCGCAAGAACCATGGCGTCTCGCCAAGCTCTTCACTTAGACGCCTGAAGCTCAAGAGGGCTCGATCTGGGTCGGTGCCCTCTGCCATCCAGCGAATCAAAACGGGTAAGAGGGTCCGCTGAATCGTCGCTCTCCTGGATACACCAGTGGTGAGGGCATTGATGTGATTCAGCGCGCCCTTGGGGTCCACGAATCCAAGTGCCACAAGTCTTCGCTCAACATCCTCGGCACTAAGGGTGATCTCTCCGGGAGTAAGTGCAGCTGTGGCGGTCAGCAGAGGACGATAGAAAACCGAGTCGTGAAGCTCGGCAACCTCCGCACGGACACTCTCGAGGCGAGCAGTAAGTTCCGCGGCACTCAGTCCCAGTCCGCGGGCGACTCTTCTAAATTCCTCCTCCCTGGATGGTATGAGGTGGGAGCGCCTTAGCTTTTGCAGCTGGATCCGGTGCTCCAAAGCCCTGAGGAAGCGGTAGTGGGCGGCGAGCTTGGATTTATCAGAGCGGGATAAAAGTCCGGCATCACTAAGAGCCT
>Ga0222714_10006052_pt1 | contig 11373 bp, 15 predicted proteins | sample C33_3DmetaG_FD_165048 | JGI IMG/M metagenome (GOLD analysis project Ga0222714, IMG submission 165048) | Estuarine water microbial communities from San Francisco Bay, California, United States - C33_3D | ecosystem: Environmental > Aquatic > Marine > Unclassified | place: USA: California... | reverse complement strand
GAACGATGAGTAAAACACAAAACAAACTCCTCAAACTACAACTTGAATTAAACGCACCGAAGTCCCGGTTTAACTCCTTCGGGAATTACAACTACCGATCATTGGAGGACATCTTGGAAGCGGTCAAACCCTTACTCGATAAATACGGGCTTTACTTAAAGATCACAGACGAGTTGGTTCAGGTTGGTGATCGGTACTACGTCAAAGCGACTTCTGCGATATACGATGCAGACGAGTTCTTAAAGCCAATCACCGAATCGAGCGCTTACGCACGGGAAGCATTGGATAAAAAGGGAATGGATGACTCACAGATCACCGGGACTGCTTCATCTTACGCCCGTAAATACTCCCTAAACGCCCTATTCTTAATAGACGATACAAAGGATGCCGACACAGACGAACATCACGTACAGACGAATCAGAAGTCGGACGATGACAAGAAATGGCTCGGTGAGGGCGGGGACGGAAAGAAGTCTACGACACAGGAGGAGTTCTTAAAGGTAGAGGAAGCCATTAAGAGCGGTAAAATTAAGCCAGGACAACTTCGACAGTACTACAAGGTGTCAAAGGCTACCCAAGAATACTTTAACTCGTTAGGAGGCTAATATGGAGTTCGGAATACTTTTAATAATTCTGATTGCACTTGGTGTGTGGAACTTTACTCATGTGTATCGATATGGCAAAAAGCAGGACTAAATCGCTATCCATGAAAAAGGCAGATCGGTATTTCTCGGAGTATATACGACTCCGGGATGCCGACTCCACCGGGCGGGTAGAGTGTATCACTTGCGGGAAACGAGTTGATTGGAATGATTGCGATGCAGGACACTTTATTGATAGATCGCATAAGTCCACCAGATACGATGAGCGAAATGTCAACGGGCAATGCAAAACCTGTAACAGATTCCAATCGGGAAGGCAGTACGAACATGGCAGAGCCATAGATTTGAAATATGGAGAGGGGACTGCTGACGAATTACTACAAATAAGCAAACAAATAATCAAAGCAGGGCAAGGTTTTTATGAGTCAATGGCAACCACATATAAGGAACTCACGGCATCACAAAGACAACTTAAACGATTGTGAGAGGTATAGGCAACACATAGTAGATATTGAACGAGCGATTGAGATATTACTTGGCGATGAGCCAACGTACATTCAGAACTTAATGCTCGACCAGATTGGATGCGACCGAAAGACTTACGGAGATGTTTGGGAGGGCAAAGATATTCGGTACATAAATTTAGATTCAAAAGGGAAGCATATATGGAGTTTGACAAGTGAGTTGAAGTCTTTTAAACATGCACTAAAAATTATCGAAAATGATTAAACACTTAACGGTTACAATTACAGGAATTTTAATAGCGATGAAAATCACAGGACTGACAAGCGTAAGTTGGCTATCTATCTTTGCACTATATTTTACCGGCGCAGTAATAGCCTTCTTTCTTGAAGCCTATCTTATAGAGTATTACGACAGAGATTGATGTACTAACCAAAACCAACGGAGAAAACCATGAGCCAAAAACAACAGGTGCTAACGCACTTAAAAATTCACGGAGAGATCACTCCCTTACAAGCGCTTCAATACTACGGGGTATTTAGACTTGCTTCCCGGATTAATGAACTCCGCAATGAAGGGGAAATGATCGCCACCATTGAAACGATTAACAATAACAAGAAGTACGCAACCTATAAACTAACACAAGGAACGTATGAATTATCCTGATTCCGGCGCAGTATTTAAAAACAACTATAAAGACAATGAAAGGAAACCAGACTTTAAAGGAGAGGGAAACTTTTCCGGGATAGTATTCGAGGTTGCCGCTTGGGAACGCAAAGACAAGAACGGCAATACTTATTTTTCCCTGAAATTTTCTGAACCTTTTAATAAAGAAGTAAATGAGCAGTCAAACAATAAACCAACAAACGAATCATTCACGGTTACAGAAACAGAGGACGAACTTCCATTCTGAAACGGTGTATGAGGGAACGAGTTTCGGTGCGAAGGAGTATGATAGAGCCTTCGCCACCGGCTCACTTAAAAGCATGACTTTTTACTGTCCCAGTAGAGATGAAACCGAAAGATTGAGGTCAAGATGTATAGGATATTCCAGAAGCCGTAGGCACATCTTGGAAACAACTTTAATTGACGACAAACATATTGTAGTTAGGTATACGGGGACTCTCCCAGAGCCTCGTTAGTGTTTTGTGTGCCGGTAGTAGATGTGAAAGTTTATTACCGGATTATGGAAAATTGTTTTATATTTACAGATGTGAATGTAGGGATTCACAATAACACGAACTTTTGTATAAGCCCGGATTGTAATGCCCTACCATTGCAGTTCGGGCTTTTTTGTTTCTTATGAATACTTTTAGAAATACACTCAAAAGTAATTATACGATGCTTCCTAATGAAGTATTAGAGAATCCAAATCTCTCTTGGAAAGCGAAAGGAATCTTTGGTTTGTTAGCCAGTAAGCCGGACGATTGGGACTTCTACATGGAACAGATTTCTAACTATGCTTCTGATAAACAAGGTGCTTTGAAGTCAGGAATAAAAGAACTTGAACAAGCCGGGTATCTTGTTAGAAAGATTAAACATGCGGAGGGTAATAAGTTTGCAGGAATGGAGTGGGTTCTAACTGTTCCCGATAGTGCATTTTCCCGTCAGGCGGAAAACCCGTCAGACGGAAATTCCGTCAGTCGGAAAACCATACGACATACTAATACTAATAATACCAATACTGATAATAGTAATACTGATAGTACTAATTTTAGCCTACGGCAAAAGACTATATGGTTCATTGATTTTTGGAATCGGTTATATGATACCGAAGTCAGGTTTACAGATAAGAAAGAGAAGCAGGTTGCAAACAGACTACAAGTCTTTACCGCAGGTGAGATAGTTCAATCCATGAAGAACCGATCAAACGATGTATGGTTGGAGAATAATGGCTTCATGAAAGATTGGGATTCCTTTTGGAGAAATAACGAGAAGGTTGAGCGGTATCTAAATAAAGAAACAGAAAGGACACCATTTTGAAAACAGAACAACCGAAAAAAGAGGTTCTTTATTTTCTCTACCAGTTCTTGATGGATATTGGATTTAATAGGCAGACAGAGAACCTATCAAAGTCAGAAAGAAGGGCATGGATAGAAAAGATTCACGATCTTTTGATTGTGCATAACGATCGAGTTCCAAACAATGCAGATTATGAAGCCCTGTATTTAAAGTTCACAAAGGAGGCAATTTACGGGGATGTTGAGATCAAAGAAAAGACAGTTAAGGCGGTGTTAGTTGCTTTTAACACTTGGCTCAATACACAAGAGATCATTAGACCAAAGGCATTACCGGCGCCGAATCCAGACGAAAACAAACATCTAAACCCGAATCTAATTTACTGGACAGACGATGAAATACAGAGGCAGATTTCAATTTTAGCAAAGATTGGGATGCAGGGATTTTTGGGTAATGATGCCGGGAGGGGTTATATGGCACGGCTTGGTAATGAAGCGAAAAAACGTGGATTGGAAGTAGTTGATATAAAACTGGACACTTACAACTAAAAACTAATATCTTATGGGAATGGAAAAACAAATACAAGCGATAGTTAAACGTTACATTGAAACGATGGACGGAAACTTCGCAAATAGAACACTCGCACGAAAGATCGTGATGGAGAATCCCGGAATCTTTGATCTATCCAAAGCAGATAAAGAGATTGATAAAGTAAGGGACAAGATCAGATACATAAGAGGCGCACAAGGCTCAAAGAATAGGGATAGAGCAGGAATTGCCGGTACTTTGAAGTTTGTCCGCAAAGAGATGAAGCCTTCGGAATACATGGCTCAATTCTTGGGTAAAGGCGATAAAACGGCAAAACCCGTTTGGATACTCCCTAAAAAGCACCGCAAGGTTTTAGTCATATCTGACTTGCACATTCCATATCACCACTTACCCTCGATTGAATCAGCATTAAATTACGGATTCGCAGAAGGCATTGATTCGATCTACATCAACGGGGATTTAATAGACTTTGCTAAAATATCCAGATGGGCGAAGAACCCAAAGATCAAGTCAACGGTGGTTGAGATTGATATGGTTCGGGATTTCATGGAGGGACTTTCAGGATTGGGCGTGGATATTTACTACAAACTCGGCAATCATGAGGATAGGTGGGAACGTTACATCATAGACAACACACCAGAGTTTCACGACTTGGACGTGCTACAAATGGAAAACGTTCTTGGATTACGTGAATTGGGTATTGAATTGATCGACTCAAAGCAGAGAGCCAAGTTCGGTCATCTTTCAGTTCTACACGGACACGAGTTTGGTCAACAGATATTCTCACCAGTCAATCCGGCACGGGGATTATTTTTACGAGCGAAGTCGAATGTTTTAGCCGGACATAATCACCAGTCCAGTTCACATCATGAGAACAATTTAAAGGGCGAGGAAACCGCCTGTTTCTCGACTGGATGCCTTTGTGATTTAGAGCCTGAATACAGACCCTTTGCCTACACGAAGTGGAATCACGGTGCAGCGATTGTTGATGTAGATCAAGACGGTTCTTTCTCGGTGGATAACTTCCGAATTATTGACGGTAAGATAGTCGGATAAAATCAAAACATATCTTTACAAATGAAGCCAACAAATCAAGAAATACTCGACAGAATCCAATCAATCGAGGAGTTGTTGCTTAAACTGCAAAGGTTGATTGAGGGTGAAATGAATGAAGTTTACGAGGACGGCTTCCAACACGGTTCTTATTTCGGGACGAACTTTACCGTTGATGAACTTGATGACTATTGGGACGATGATGGAGGGGAATTGGTAGGGATATGACAAAAGAAACCGCAAGAGCATTAAGGGCAAGAGCCACAGATGTAGCAAAGAAATTCTCCTATCCAGACAGAAAGCATAATATAAACGGGGAATCCTTTAAGGTTCACGATATTATTCTGTTATCAGCCCAAACGGCACTTGTGATATATGAAAAGACAACGGGTAAAAGGGCTGTCGCTTTTTTCTACCATATTATGAAGCAGGAACGGTGGGAGTATTTCTTTCTTGGCGCACAACACATGATAAACCTGGACAAGATACCAGGTATTTATATGGAGGTAGAGAATTACAACTGGAAGTTCAATTTTCCAGATAACTCGGTAATAGATGACATCTTAAATGAATAAACAATACATAAGTCCGCACAAGTTAAAACTTAACCCGGACAACCCTCGCACAATTAAGGATACGAACTTTAATAAACTCGTCAACTCAATCAAAGAGTTTCCAGAGATGTTGGAGATACGCCCGATCGTAGTAAATAAGGAGTTGGTTGTATTGGGTGGAAACATGAGATTGAGAGCCTGTAAAGAAGCAGGATTGAAAGAGGTTCCGTATATCATTGCAGAGTTCGAGGAAATAAAGGAACGTGAGTTTATCATTAAAGACAACGTTTCCGGCGGTGAGTGGGATTGGGAGATACTGGCAAACGAGTGGGATGCAGAGCAATTAAATGAGTGGGGATTAGAAGTCCCGGATTGGCAACCAGAGGAGATAGAAGCCGAAGAAGATGATTACGAAGTGCCAGAGGAGATTCAAACCGATATTGTACTCGGGGATTTATTCGAGATTGGTGAGCATCGTTTACTTTGTGGGGACTCGACAGATTCAGATCAAGTGGCAAAGTTGATGAATGGTGAGAAGGCTGACATGGTGTTTACTGACCCTCCTTATGGAATGAGTGCAGTTACAAAAAGTGGTGTACTTAAAGAAAAATATAACAATGATATTTTGGGAGATTCAGATACAAATGCAGCAAAGGATTCTTTTAACTTGATATATTCATTATTTCCAGATTCTTTGCATATATGGTGGGGGGCGAATTATTATTCATCATGCTTACCTGATTCCGAGTGCTGGATTGTATGGGATAAAAACAATGGTGGAAGCGATCAGACAGATTGTGAATTAGCCTGGAGTAACGCAAGAAGTGTTGTCCGTCAATTTACAAAGGCGTCTGAAAAAATAAATAGGGTTCATCCAACACAAAAACCTGTTGATTTAGTTTCATGGTCTTTAAAAAGATTTTGCGATAAAGCGAAACTTATATGTGATTTTTTTCTTGGCTCCGGAACTACAATGGTTGCGGCTCACCAATTAGATCGCAAATGCTACGGAATGGAATTAGACCCGAAGTACTGTCAAGTCATTATTGACAGAATGTGTAAATTAGACCCGACACTTGAAATAAAGAGAAACGGTCAACCCTACGAAACAGGTAAATAACAGGTATGTCATTTCCGAATCCAGAAACACAATTTAAGCCAGGACAGTCAGGCAATCCGAACGGCAGACCGAAGGGTGCAAAGAGTCGATCAACCGTCATTAAGAGGTGGCTCGAAGCAATGGACAAGGGAAAAAATCCGATGACCGGTGAGGTTGAAGAGATGAGCGTTGAGGATAAGATGACACTCGCTTTAATTGGTAAGGCTCTTAAAGGAGATACACAAGCCTATAAGGCATTAATGGATTCAGCCTACGGTCAGCCCAAACAAGAGATTGAAAACACGGGACAGAGCGAAGTCATAACCAGAATAAGATTCAAAGATGAGTAAATTATTATTGGGGGATTGCCTCGATAGGCTTAAAGAGTTGGAGAGCAATTCAGTTGATTCAATAGTTACAGACCCTCCTTACGGTTTAGCCTTTATGGGTAAAAAATGGGATTACGATGTCCCTTCGCAGGAGGTATGGGAAGAGTGCATGAGGGTTTTAAAGCCAGGTGGTCACTTACTCGCTTTCGCCGGTTCCCGAACTTATCACCGAATGGCGGTTCGTATTGAGGATGCAGGATTTGAAATCAGGGACCAGATTATGTGGGTTTATGGTTCAGGCTTCCCGAAATCACACAACATCGGTAAAGCAGTTGATGAAAAACTTGGTAATGAAAGAGAATTTATTCCAAACCCAAAGGCGAATCAACAAACAGCTGCAAAAAATGGTATTTACGGAGATTATGAAGCTGTAACACATATAACGAAAGGTAATAGTGAGTGGGAAGGTTGGGGAACTGCTCTCAAACCTGCTCACGAGCCAATAGTAATGGCAAGAAAACCACTTATAGGAACAGTAGTAGATAATGTTTTAAAGTGGGGAACCGGTGGGATAAACATAGATGAAAGTAGGATAGGAACAGACGCAAAAAAAACACAAGGTGGTGAAAAGTTTAAAGGAAATGGTATTTACAATAAATACAATAATTGCGAAGAAAGCATACATCATGGCCGCTTCCCTGCCAACATTATCTTTGATGAAGAAGCGGGTAAGTTATTGGACGAACAAAGTGGTAATCGTCCAACAGGTGTAATCCTAAATAAAACGAAAGGTTGGGGTAAAAACGGAATATATGGTTCAGCAGATACTGCTATTGACCAAGTTTCTTATGGTGATAGTGGAGGAGCATCTCGTTTTTTCTATTGTCCAAAAACTTCCAAAGGGGATAGAAATGAAGGGTTAGATGAGTTTGAAGAAAAACAACAAGACTTATCCCGTAAAGAAGGAAACCCCGGTGGTGATAATCCAAGAAATCGTGGAGTGAATAAAAGAAAGAACCACCACCCAACAGTCAAACCAACTGACTTGATGTTATACCTTATTCGTTTAGTAACTCCAAAAGGCGGGACAACATTAGACCCGTTTATGGGTTCTGGTTCAACCGGCAAAGGAGCGATAAGAGGTGGATTCAACTTTATCGGTATCGAAAGAGAAGAGGAATACTTTGATATAGCAGAGGCTCGGATAAATCATGAGCAATCAAAGCCAAAACAAGCGAAAATAGATTTTGAATGAGCAAAATATATATCTTTCAAAGCCTTATGAAGAATTGTGGCGATTCAAAACTCGATACGCCTATTTAAGCGGGGGCAGGGGTTCGGGTAAGTCTTTCGCAGTTGCTCTCTTTGTTGCTTATCTATCCTATAAGCCTGGAAACAAGATACTATTCACCAGATACACCATTACCTCCGCTTCAAAGTCCATTATACCAGAGTTCGTGGAGAAGTTGGAACTCGGAGGGCTTACAAACGACTTTCATATTACACGGGACTCGATAGTCAATAAGACGAGCGGAGTTGAGATACTATTTTCTGGTATCAAGACGTCAAGCGGGAATCAGACTGCAAATTTAAAGTCACTACAAGGGATCACCACTTGGGTATATGAGGAGTTCGAAGAACACCCAGACGAAGAATCATTTGACACCATTGATCTATCTATCCGTGAAGAAAAGACGCAGAACCGGGTAATTTTGATTTCTAACGCCTTACATAAAGAGAGTTGGCAGTACAAGAGGTTCTTTGCCGAAGCGCAGGATACAACGCATATTTATAGCACGTATCAAGACAATAGAGAGAATCTAAACGAGCAGTTCTTGAAGATGGCGGACTGGACGAAGGTAAACCGTCCAGATAAATACGCAAAGAATTTCTTGGGTGAGCATTACGAAGATTCCGATCAAGCCTTATGGAGTTGGGACTTAATCAATCAAGAACCGGCGCCGGAACTCGATAGGATAGTGGTGGCTATTGACCCTGCGGTGACGTCAAATAAGAACTCGGACGAAACGGGAATTGTAGTCGCAGGGAAAAAGGGAAACAGGGGATATGTGTTAGAGGATAGGTCAGGAACTTATTCACCGAATGAGTGGGCGCAAATCGCCGTGAGTCTTTATCAGAAGTACAAAGCCGACAGAGTTATTGGTGAGGTGAACAACGGAGGCGACATGATAGAGCAAATTTTACGACAGGTGGATAAAACAGTATCTTACAAAGCAGTAAGGGCTTCGAGAGGAAAAGTAACGAGGGCAGAACCTATTGTTAGCCTATATGAGCAAGGATTGGTGTTTCATGGGAAGAAGTTGCCGGAGTTAGAATTACAGATGACGACATGGAATCCAGGCAAGAATGAATCACCAGACAGAATTGATGCGCTTGTATGGGCTTTAAGTGAATTAATGCTAAAAAATAACACCGGATGGGTAATTTAGTAAACAGAATCCAACGTGATGCACAGGCACTCGCAAGTGCAATGCAATCCAAACAGGCGAACCGTTTATATCAAGGACTTTTGCAATTTACGGGGAACGACTATCCTATTCTACAAGATGACAATCTAAAAGAACACGTACACAAGGGCTATTTATTCAACCCTGACTTATACTCGATTGTAAATCTTATTACAAACGCTTCAAAGGGTATTGATTGGGTTTTATATGAAGTCAAAGACCAGAAGAAGTTCAGAAAATATAAGTCCCTACCGAGCGAAGCCAAAGAATACCAACTCGATAAAGTATGGCGTTTGAAAGAGCAATCAATGGAGGAGGTTCACGACCCGAACAATCAGTTGTATCGATTGATGGAAAGACCGAACCCTTTGCAGGGATGGGGAGAGTTTATTGAGAACGCACTTGGCTTTAAACTCATCACAGGAAACTCTTTTATTCATGGGGTTCTTTTAGAGAACGGTGCTAACGCAGGGTTAGTCAATGAGATGTGGGTGATGCCTTCGCAGTACACAAGAATCGTGGCAGACAAAGGATACCAGGCAATCGTTAAAGGCTACACATTAGAGATCGGTTCACGCAAGGTTAGATTCAATGAGGATGAAGTATTACACTTAAAATACTGGAATCCAGATTACGAAGCAGATGGAGCGCACTTATACGGACTCTCACCGCTACGTGCCGCAACCCGAGTAATTCAGCAGTCAAACGATGCCTACACGGCACAAGCCGCACTTTTAAAGAACTCCGGCGCACAAGGTATCCTCTCGGTTGACCCGGAACACATGACCGCAGAAACGGCTTCGCAACTTGAATCCTCATACTACAATAAATACGCCGGACCGGGCAAGAGAGGTCGCATTATTATCGCAGGTGCAAAGATGGACTGGAAGCAGATCGGAATGAGTCCAGTTGATTTGAACATTTTAGAGAGCCAGAAATTCAGCCTTCGGGACTTGTGTAATATCTATAATGTAAACTCTGCCCTGTTAAACGACCCGGATAATAAGGTGTACAATAATGTTCGTGAGGCACGTAGAGCCTTATACATGGAGAAGGTATTACCAGAACTCGATACCATGAGAGATGAGTTCAATAGATGGCTCGTTTCAAAGTACAACGAAAAGACAGGCAAAACGTATTACTTGGATTACGACTTGGAATCCGTTCCCGCACTACAAGCCGACATGAAGTTAATCATGGAACAAGTCAAAGATGCTTGGTGGCTTACAGGAAACGAAAGAAGAGTTGCGATGGGATACGATACAGACCCGGTAATGGACCAGTACTTTATTCCCGCCGGGCTTATCCCAACAGGCTCAATGAATGAGGATGAATTAGACAAGTCGATTGCCGAGTATGGAGTAAAGCAGACATTCAATGATTACCCAAAGTCAGCGTCCGATAGAGCAAAGGCGGCAATTAAGTTCACAGAGGAAAACCCGAACGACTGCGCAACGCAAGTAGGTAAAGTCAGAGCGCAACAACTTGCCAATCGGGAATCTTTATCATACGACACGGTAAAGAGAACCTTTTCCTTTTTAAGCAGAGCCAAAGAATACGATACAGGCTCGTTTACCGATCAAGATGGCAATCCAGTTTGCGGTTCTATTTCTTACGCCTATTGGGGAGGGGACTCAATGCGCCGGTGGGCTGAACAAAAAATAAAAGAGATAGAAAATGCCTAACCCGAAACCGGGAGAGAGCCGAGAGGACTTCTTGGATAGATGTATTCCGGAAGTAGTTGCAGAGGGCAGAGAGCCAGATCAAGCGGTAGCGATGTGCATTGCGTATTACGAAGGGGAAAAGGACAAAGCGTTTAATATCAAAGATGAGAATCGGATTGAATACTGGAAAGCGTTCGACCGGCGCCGGATAACCTTCGAGAATAAATATACACGGGCATTGACACGGGCGTTCAAAGAGCAGTTGAGTATTTACGAAGATGCCTACACGATAAACGACTTAAAGCGGGATATAAGTACGAAACCGATTGAGGATGCGTTTGTTTCCCTTTATACCGAAGTCGGGGATGTGTTCGCACGTAATAGTTGGGCAGGATTAAAGAAACTCCCGTTTATTGAAACGAAGCAACAACCTAATTGGGTGGAGAGGTTGAGAAACGCCGCACTTGTCGATGCCTCCGCACGTATTGTTGAGATCACCGAAACGACCAGACGACAGATCAACGCAATAATCGTGGCGGGATTAGAGGAAGGGTTAGGTGTAGAAGAAATCAAGCGCCGGATAATTGGCACGACAGGACTTCAACCTTTAAATGGAACTCTGCAAGTAAGAGCC
>Ga0222714_10006051_pt1 | contig 11373 bp, 10 predicted proteins | sample C33_3DmetaG_FD_165048 | JGI IMG/M metagenome (GOLD analysis project Ga0222714, IMG submission 165048) | Estuarine water microbial communities from San Francisco Bay, California, United States - C33_3D | ecosystem: Environmental > Aquatic > Marine > Unclassified | place: USA: California... | reverse complement strand
TTCGTTGGTAGCATCTTTTAAAGTCTTTGAACCCGACACAGCTGGGACTACATTGGCTCCAAGGATTCGCATACGCTCTACATTGGGACGCTGACGCTTGATGTCCAATTCCCCCATGTAGATAGTGCAATCCATTCCCATCAACGCACAGACGGTAGCTGTGGCCACTCCATGTTGTCCCGCTCCGGTCTCAGCTATGATGCGTTTTTTACCCAGCTTCTTCGCAAGAATAATCTGTCCCACAGTATTGTTGACCTTATGCGCACCTGTATGACAAAGGTCTTCCCGCTTGAGGTAAATCTTAGCCCCAAAACTGTCGGAAAGCCTTTCTGCAAAATAGAGCGGCGTAGGCCTTCCCACAAAATCTTTGAGTAAACTTTGAAATTCTTCTTGATACGTCGGGCTTGCTACAATTGCTTCCCAGTTTTCTCGAAGCTCCTCTACATTGGGGTACAACATTTCGGGGATGTAGGCACCCCCAAATTTTCCATAAAACCCTTTTTCGTCAACTTGTATCATCTGCTCATTAGTTTTCATCTTCCACTAATTTACTTTGTTAATTCTTGTTTAAATGCCTGCAAGGCATTCACATCTTTTTGCCCTGGGGCCAATTCAAAGCCCGAATTGAGATCCACTCCCAGTAATTGCGGAATGCGTCCAGCCAATTCTCGGATAGCAGGTGCATGAGAAGCAGTCAAGCCTCCACTGAGCATAAACCCCTTGTCAAAGGGATAGTCCTCCAGTAGCCTCCAATCGAATTGCTTTCCCGACCCCCCTTTACTTGCCGAAGCGGTATCAAACAGAAAGCGATCTACATGAGGAACAAAAGCTTCCATGAACTTCCAATCTAAATTTTCCGCTACGGAAATAACTTTCCAAATCTGCGCCTCCGTAGCTGATTTGAGATTTTTTACCACTTCCAAAGACTCTCCTCCATGTAATTGCAAAGCAGACAGCCCAAATGTTGAAATTCTTTGCAGCATGATGGATTGCTGCTCCCCAACCACTACTCCAACTTTTTTTAAGGGCAAGGTACTTATCCAGTCGGATTCTTCCTCCCTGACAAAACGTGGCGATTTGTGATAAAAGATCAACCCCATCCAGTCTGGAACAACTTCTACAACCAATTGGTGACAATTGGCTTCCTCTCGCATCCCACAAACCTTAATTTCCATGTTCCATTTTGTTACAAAGCTTGCTTACTCATTAAACGTCTATATGCTTGGATGAAATCCATTGCAGCCTGTTCTGGACTAGGTGTTTTCATAAAATTCTCTCCAATCAAGAAGCCATCAAACCCTGCCTTTCGGAAGGATACCAAAGTAGCTGGATCAGAAATTCCACTTTCTGAAATTTTGACTACCTGATTTGGAATGCGATCCACCAATTCCAAGGAAGTTTCCAGAGACACCTCAAAGGTTTTTAGGTTCCGATTATTGACCCCGACTACATCCAAGGAATCACAGAACGATTGCTCCAATTCGACTAGGCTGTGTACTTCCATAAGTACCTCGAGTTCAATGCTCTGGGCAAAATCTGCAAGGGATTTAACTTTTTCTGGGGGCAAAGCTGCAGCAATCAATAAAATACAGTCCGCTCCCATGGATTTGGCTTCTAGGATTTGGTACTCATCCACTACAAAATCCTTCCGCAAAATCGGAATTGCCACTTCCTTTCTGGCTATCTCAAGATCTACTGTAGCTCCTCCAAAGTACTCCTGGTCGGTTAGCACAGATAGGGCTGAGGCACCAGCCAACTCGTATCCCTTGCTCACTTTCTCCACAGAGGAGATGCCATTGATCAGTCCTTTGGAAGGAGATTTTCGTTTAAATTCGGCGATGATTCCAGACTTAGTAGCGTCTTGTAGAAATGACTTTAAGGAAAGAGGGCTTCTGGTAAAAGCGCTACTTTTTTCTAAAAGCGATACAGGGCATTGCTGCTTCCGAACGTGCACTTCCAGGTACTTATCTGCAATGATTTTTTCTAGCGTATTCATCTTTGGAGTAGCTTAATTGAAAGATACGGAGGTTTGAGGCTGGATTAATCCCGTAAAGACACGGAGAGCTTTTCCACTCATCAAAGTTTCTTTGGCAATAGCTATCGCTTCTGCAAAGTCAAGGCCTTCCCTTGCGGTCACTAATGCAGCAGCAGCATTGGCAATCACCACTTGATTTTGCGCAGCGCTACCGGCTCCTCGAAGTACCTGTTCAAAGATACGTGCAGACGCGGCAATTGTAGTCCCCCCAAGAATGCTCTCTGGAGAAAGTTGCTCCAATCCTAAACCTTGGGGATGGTAGAGTTTCTCACCTCCGTTGGTAATCATTTTGAAGGGTCCTGTCAGCGAGATTTCATCGTAGCCATCTAGGGAATGTAAAATGGCAAATCGGCCTGCTGTCTCTTGGTAGAGGTAGCCATACAAACGAGCCAATTCCAAACTGAACACTCCTACCAATTGCTTTCGGGGAAAGCTAGGGTTGACCATGGGTCCGAGCATGTTAAAGAAGGTCTTTACCCCAAGTTCCTTTCGGATAGGTGCCACACTTTTCATGGCAGGGTGAAAAAGTGGCGCATGTAGAAAGCAGAGACCTACCCGATCCAAGCTGCGTCGCAGCTGGTCCGAATCCGCGCTAAACTCGTATCCAAAATGGGCGAGCAAGTTGGAGGATCCACAAATGGAAGAGACACCTGTATTGCCGTGCTTGGCCACCGCTTGCCCGGCACCTGCTACTATAAAGGAGGAAAGTGTAGAAATATTAAAGGTGTCCTTGCCATCGCCTCCCGTGCCGCAGAGATCCATGGCATCGTATTCCGAAAGGTCGATGGGTACACAGAGTTCTAGCATGGCTTCTCGGAAACCCTGCAGCTCTTCCACTGTAATACTGCGCATCAGGAATACGGTCATAAAGGCAGCTACTTGGCTACTTGGATAGGATCCTGTGGCTAGGTTTTTCAAGGCCTCTTTCGCCTGCAGCTGAGAGAGGGTTTTGTGTGCAATGAGGTGATTTAGTATATCTTTCATCAGGAGATAGAAGTCAAGTTAGGATTGAAGCCAATTTTGGATCAATTGGGATCCGTGTTCCGTAAGTATACTTTCTGGGTGAAACTGTAGACCTCGTAAGTCATACTGCTTGTGCCGAATGGCCATAATCTGTTGGTCCGACGTGCGTCCAATCACCTCCAGATCAACAGGCAGGTATGCTTCGTCTACTACCCAGGAATGGTACCTCCCTACAGCAAACTGGTTAGGTAATCCAGCAAATAGTCGATCAGGCATTGCCGTGAAGGTTGCTGCTACCCCATGCTGGACTTCAGCTAGGTTGTGCAATTTTCCACCAAAAGCCTCTGCGATGGCCTGGTGTCCCAAACAAATGCCTAAAATAGATTTGGTCGCCCTAAACCGTTGCAAAAGAGCAGGCATGAGACCAGCCTCTTCCGGAATACCTGGTCCTGGAGAAAGGAGAATTTTATCGAAGTGCTCCACCTCATCAAGGGCAAAGGCATCGTTTCGACAAATGTCCAATTGCTGTCCATAGCCCAGCTGCCTAATCAGGTATACCAAATTGTAGGTAAAAGAATCGTAATTGTCTATGACTAAGATTTTCATGAATGCATCGCTTAAATCTGTTCTGCAGTTTTCAAAGCCACCCGCAAGGCTTCCAGTTTGTTGGCCACCTCTTGTAATTCGGAGCGGATGTCACTTTTGGCAACAACACCAGCACCGGCTTGAAACCGAAGTTGGTTATTTTCGGATACAAAAGAGCGAATCACAATGGCATGGTTAAAGTCCCCATTGAACCCCAGGTAGCCAATTGCACCTCCATAAAATTGACGATTAACCGATTCCAATTCATCAATCAATTCCATAGCTCGGTATTTTGGAGCGCCAGAAAGGGTCCCAGCAGGAAAAGTGTCCGCAACTAATTGAAGTGGATTTGCTCCTTCGGGAAGCTGACCTGTTACTTTAGATACCAAATGGATCACATGAGAGTAGTATTGTACTTCTTTGAAGACCTCTACTTCCACCCGATCGGAAGAACGCGAGAGGTCATTCCGTGCCAGGTCTACCAGCATGACGTGCTCTGCATTTTCTTTGGGATCGTCGTATAGCTTGCGTGCAAGGGCGGCATCCTCAACATCGTTGCCAGTGCGGCGGAAGGTACCTGCAATTGGGTAGAGGGTGGCTTTTCTATTTTTTACTACAATTTGAGCTTCTGGAGAGCTCCCAAACACCTTGAAGGATCCGTAATCAAAATAGAACAAGTAGGGAGAAGGATTGACCGAGCGAAGGGCGCGGTACACGTTAAACTCATCACCTTTGAAGGCAGTTGTAAATCGGCGAGAAAGGACCAGCTGAAACACATCTCCACGCTGGCAATGCTTCTGGGCTTGAGCAAGCAATTCCAAGAACTCTTCATCACTGTAATTGGAAAACTCTTCCCCTTCCTTCTTGAATGAGTAGGCTGGAATATTCTTGTTATTCAGTAATGTTTCGATTTCATCCAAGTGGGAAGCACGCTCAGCACCCTCGGGCAAATGCTCAAAAAGATGAAGCTCGTTTTTGTAATGATCCACCACGATGATATTTTGATACATGGCATAATGCATCATGGGTACCTCATTCGAAGGAGTACCCTGGAGCTGAATGTCCTCAAACCAGCCTACGGTATCGTATTGAGTGTAGCCAAAAAGGCCGTTTGTACTGAATTTGAAAGAGTCTGGGTTCGATTGGAAGGAATTCCCAAAGTGCCGCAAGCAATCCATCAGCGGTTTTTCTGGGCCTACCTCATAGGAGTTCTCCTCTCCATTGGGCATTTTTTCTAAAACCGCACCTGCGGTAAAGGAAAATGATGCAAGTGGGTTGAAACAGATATAGGAATAGCTATTGTCCTGCCCTCGATAATCCGAGGACTCCAGTAAGATAGGATTGGCAAAGCGATCGCGTACTTGCAGGTAAATACTAACTGGCGTGATGGTATCAGCCAATCGCTTGCGGTACTGTGTGTGTAGGAGAATGGTCTGTGACATTTTTGGTTGAAGTATAGGCACAAAAAAAGGCTTACCGGGGAAAACCAGTAAGCCTTTTGAGGTATGTATTGCGCAAAATCTAGGCAACGGCTTTCTGAGCTTTCCCAAGGAAAGTTTTTGAATGCCACCACCAGTAGTTGTTTGCGTTTGTTTTCATTAGCTTTCCACAAATTTAGAAAGGCTTTGGAAAAATCAATACTTCTCCTCGGTTTTTTTGAATTATTTTTAATCAAACAGAGAATTTACCGTGGCAAAAGGAATTTCGCAGTACTTCAAACGAATTTTTGATGATTACCAAGTCTTGGTTTGCATCTATCCAGAAGACTATACCGGGATTGAACTTATACTTCATCCCGATGGACATGTTGAGAAAACGAATATCGTCGCTGACGAAGAAATTTTTGAGGACCTTGAAGCCGATGAGTTCAAAGTCTGTAGTGCCTTGGAGTTTCAACTCCTCCTCTCCAAGGCCAAGCAACTCTAGTCAGCAGCAACCCTTTTTTTTCACGCTCCACCTCGGTAGATAGAGGGAATGGATACGCTGAATCATCTATTTTTGGGTACTTTTTCCTGGAATCTGCCTAAAACTGTTTCACGCGGATCAAGACAGAAAAGATGTGCGGATTTTATTCGTTCGATCTGTGTGGAGCGAATAGAAAATTTACTTTATTTTCTGGGGTCATCTTTTTTTATTCTTCTTTTTGTTTATATTATAAACATTAAAATGTTAAAAATATTAACATTTTAATTTTCTGATTCCTACCTGATTTTCAGGGAAGGGCAATCTCCTTGCATTCTATTTTACTTATCCCCTTCATTCCGAGGATAGTCTTCGGAAAGATCTTGCCGACTCCATGTTTCTCAATTGCCACAGCCACTTCAGTTTCAAATACGGCACCTTATCGGTAGAAGCACTCGTATCCGAAGCGAAAAAACGAAAGGTAGACGCACTTGCACTCACAGACATCAACAGCAGTGCCGCGGTATTCCCTTTTATCCGAGCGGCACAAAAAGCAGGTATTCATCCGGTAATTGGGGTTGATTTCAGGAACGGCATCATCCAGCAATACATTGGCCTCGCACGAAATCAGGAGGGCATGTACGAACTCAACAAGCACCTCTCCGAGCACCTATTACACAAGCAGCCTTTTGCGGATAAGGCACCGCACTTTGCAAATAGTTTTGTGGTCTACCCTTTTCCGAAGGAGTACTTCCCCTTGGCCGAACATGAATTTGTAGGCATCCACCCCAGCCAACTCAACAAGCTGCATTCCTCGCCTTGGTACCGGAAACGAGAAAAATTGGTACTCCTGCAGCCGGTTAGTTTTTCCTCCAAACTCGAGTTTAACGCGCACCGACTCCTGCGCAGTATGGAACTCAATACGCTACTCAGCAAACTCCCTGTGCAGGAACAGGCGGATCCCTCCGATCAGCTCTATGGCTATGCCTCGCTCATCGCTCGCTGCGAAAACCACAGCTACCTGCTCCTCAATGCGCAAAAACTACTGGAACAGTGCCAGTTTTCCTTCTACTTTCAGGCGATCAAAAACAAACGAGACCTACTTGGTACTGGAGGGGAGGATTTTGAATTTCTACGCCAAGAAACCCTCCGAGGAGCCCAGCAGCGCTACCCCCAGCTCTCTGCAGCCGTCAGTAAGCGGATTGAAAAGGAGCTAGAGCTGATTCAGCAAAAGAGTTTTGTGTCTTACTTCCTGATCAACTACGACGTCGTGCAGTTTGCCCATCGCCGCAATTTCTACCATGTGGGCCGAGGCTCTGGAGCCAACTCCGTGGTAGCCTACTGTTTGGGGATTACCGATGTAGACCCCATGGAGCTGGACCTCTACTTTGAGCGCTTTATCAACCTGTACCGAGAAAATCCTCCAGACTTCGACATTGACTTCAGTTGGACCGACCGCGATCAGGTATTTGACTACTTATTTAAAAAATACAATGTAGGTCAAGAGGCCCATGTAGCGCTACTCGGCTCGTACAGCACCTTTCAGTACAATTCCGTGATTCGTGAACTCGGTAAGGTCTTTGGCCTACCCAAGGCAGAGATTGAGTCCCTGCTACAGCAGGCCGACAAAGCAGGCTATAGCCCCGATGGCTTGGGCAAGTTGATTCTTCGCTATGCACAGGTGCTGCATGACATGCCTTCCCACCTGACCATTCATGCCTGTGGACTGTTGCTATCGCACAAGTCCATCCATTACTACACCGCTACTAGTTTGCCTCCCAAGGGCTTTCCTGTGGCCCATATCGACATGCACGTGGCCGAAGACATCGGCTTACACAAGTTTGATCTCCTGAGCCAGCGAGGGCTAGGACACATCAAGTCTAGCTTGGAGTTGATCCAGCGCAACCGGGGAATTGAAGTAGATATCCGAGCAGTAGCCCAATTTAAGCAGGACCCAAAGATCAAGGAACTTCTCCGAAGCGGGCATACGATTGGCGCCTTTTACGTAGAATCTCCGGCCATGCGCATGCTGCTGGCCAAGCTGCAGGCCGATACCTACTTGGAGCTTGTGGCTGCCAGTTCCATCATCCGCCCTGGGGTAGCTCGATCAGGCATGATGCGAGAGTACATCTTGCGGCATCGGGACCCGGAGCGCAGGAAGCAGGCCCATCCTGTGCTCGCGGAGATCATGCCAGAAACCTATGGCATCATGGTGTATCAGGAGGATGTGATTAAAGTAGCCCACCATTTTGCAGGGTTGAGTCTGGCCGAGGCGGATGTGCTGCGTAGAGGCATGAGTGGTAAATCTCGCTCCAAGGACGAGTTTGAGCGCGTCAAGGCAACCTACTTTGACAACTGCAAGCAGCTGGGGAGGAAGGATGCCGAGGCAGCTGCTGTATGGATGCAGATTGAGAGTTTTGCAGGGTACTCCTTTGCGAAAGGACACTCCGCTTCCTTTGCGGTAGAGAGTTACCAGAGCATGTACCTGAAGGCCTATTTTCCCTTGGAATTTATGGTGGGGGTAATCAATAATTTTGGAGGGTTTTACTCCACCGAATTTTATGTACACGAGCTGCGAATGCAGGGAGCAATCGTGGAAGCGCCCCACCTCAACGAAAGTGAGTACCTGACTCGAATCAGCGGAACAATTGTTTACTTGGGCTGGATCCACCTGAAGCATCTTGAAAAACGAACCGTGGAGCACCTCTTGCAAGAGCGGCAGGCTCAGGGACCTTTTTTGGGGTTGGAGGACTTTGTGCGACGGGTCACCTGTGGACTGGAGCAACTGCTGATTTTGATTCGAATCCAAGCATTCCGGTTTACGGGCAAATCCAAGCAGCAGCTCCTCTGGGAGGCCCATTTTTTACATCACAAGCTGGTGGGGGTACGACCTACACAGGAACTGTTTGTGCAATCGACAGGTGGCAATTCCTGGGAAAGTTTGCCTCCTCAGGTGCCTGTATTGGAGGAGCTGGATGTGCGTCAGGACATCTTGGATCAAATCGATATTTTGGAATTCCCACTGGAATCCCCCTTCCACTTGCTCCAGGATACAGCCATCCAGGGGGTGAAGGCGAAAGAACTGCCGCAGCAGTTAGGAAAAATCGTGCAGGTAATTGGCTACTTAGTCACCGTCAAGTACACCCGGACGATCAAGGGAGAGGTTATGAATTTTGGGACCTTTATCGATTCGGAAGGGCATTGGATCGATACGGTTCACTTCCCGCTTACGGTCAAACAGTATCCCTTCAAAGGCAGAGCGATCTACTGCCTTGAAGGCAAGGTGGTAGAAGAATTTGGCTTCTACTCGCTCGAGGTGCAGCGCATGGAACGGATGGCCTATTGGAATGCGGAGGGGTAGAGAGATGGGATTAGCGTTTTTAGCCAAGTATCAAGGAAGACACCAAGAAATCCTACCCCTTTACCAATTAAGTTATTCCTTCAATTTATACACTACCGAATATTTCAGGCCAGCAGAATGCTTGCCTGAATCGTATATTTTCTCAGGTAACCGGCCATCCCAATACAAGAGATAGGTGGAATCATCCATTTTACCACTCAAAACCGTAATATCGAACTTATTTGGTGTTTCAGGATTTACATTTTCTAAAAACCGAATACCCAGCAGCACCCGTTCTTGGGGAGCCAAACAGATGCCCTTGGAGGATAAATCAATAAAGAGACGGTTTCGAAGCTTGCTGGTTACCAAGTATTTTTCTGGGAAATCAACTCCATCACCAACCGGCAATCCATCTTCTTCCACCACCACAGGCTGTATGTAAAAGCCAGACGAATCTTCCGTCCAATTGTAATTGAAAAAGAATTCTAGGCCCTCCAATTCAATGGTAGATTTTTCTAGATTTTTAAACCCAGACAGCATAGCAATTTTTTTTCCTCCTGAAGGACCTCGTACGGTTCCATTTTTTTCCCTGTCCTTTTTTGAAAAATTGGAATACACCAAAATCTTGTCCGTAGGGATGATTTCCACAGGAGCCAACTCGATCACTTGAGCCTCTTGACCAAACGAAGCATGCCAGCCCAGCCAATAAATAAAACAAAATATGCCTATCTTTCTCATAATTAGTACATTAACACATAAGAGAAAGATGAATTCCTTTCCCAAAATAGCCTACATCAGATGAGTACAATCAGGGGTACCATATTCGACGTTAGTCCCCACATTCATCCAGAAAAAACGCTGTTTGCAAATCGTTTTAATTATAACGCACACTTCTCCTCCACCAATAACCTCCGTTTCACATTCCTGACCAAACATTTTGGCATCTGCCTGAGACGGCAGAAAAAATAAGCTTGCAAACACCCCCACAAGCAACACCTTTTTACCCTTTATTGCTTCCATTTTCAAAAAATTAAATTTGCTCCCTTTTGCACAACGCAGGGCGGAAATCCTGAACCCTTCTAAAAAACTAGCGTCACTTCACTTCTCGCTGTCGATAATAGCTACCAAGCCAGGAGAGGGAGCAGATAAAAAAATCAGTTAAAAAAATCACCCTTAAGAAGACTTGCCCATTCCTCTTAAAAGACTAGATTAAAAAGTAGATAAAAAAATCACCCTTTTTGATGCTCCCTCTCTTGCCTTGTAAGCGAAAGAAAGTTAGTTGTTAACGAATGGAATAATGGAAAAGACTCCACAATGGACTAATAGATTTTTGGTATTTAAACCCAATTGTTTAGCCGAAAAAAAGGGAAGTAGCAAATCCCGCAAAAAATGAATAGAAAGTCCTTTTTTTAGTAAAACATACTAAAAATAACCTCTTTTGAAAAATAGAAATTTAACTCAAAGAAACTCTGCTAATGGAGAAGCACAGATTCCAAAACCGAAGGATCCCCATCCAAATTTGCAGGAAGGGGAAGGTTTAAAATTCGACACAAAAGCGGATAGATATGGATGTTTTGAAACGCTTCCAACGCTAAACCTACCTTGATCTGTGGCCCCTTCGCATAAAATATCCCGTACATATCCTCGTAGCGCGGGGTAAATCCATGCTCCCCAAAGGCCTGTGTTTGAAATCGAGCGGCATTGTTTTGGTAGCGAACCTTTCCCCGCACATCGGTCAAATAATATCCTCGGTTAGGCAGAATCAAGAGGTCCCCTTTACGCTGAGGAAAAGCAGCCATGTCCTGGTAGTTTTCGGTGGTACTTAGGTCATCGATATGGATGTTTGGATGTCGAGACTGAAGAAGTTGAATTACATGTTTCTTCTCCTTAGGATCCTCCAAATGCAGGTGGGCCAATGCTCCATTGTTGACTACACGTCCTTTTATTCCCGCTGTCAAATCCTCCAGTAAAATTAAGTTTTCCTGCTTCACTTCTGTCATTCCATGATCCGATACAAGTACTACATGGATAGGAAGGTCAAAGCTTTCCAGTCCTTCAAATAAGGCTCCAAGCTCGTGATCCAATCGATCCAAGGTTTTTTTCAACTCCAAATCGTTATTGGGTCCGTACCGATGACCGGTATCGTCCATATCTGAGAAATAAAGAGTGATCAGTCTAGGACGCTCGGTAGCTGGCAAACGAAGCCAATCAAATACTTTGGCAATTCGGGTCAAATTTGGCACTCCCCCATCGTATTCGTAGTAATAACTAGGACGAACTTCCTGAATCGGAGCTTCGGTACCCACAAAAAAATAACTCGCGGCTTTAATCCCCTGTTGCTCCGCAAGTACCCATATTGGCGTCCCTCCATACCAATACCCATCTTGCACAATTTCTCGATTGCCCATGGTGTACACCTGGTCTTTAAAAGGTTCGTAAAAGGAATTGTCTACCAAGCCATGGTGCTCGGGAAGCATCCCCGTAGCGATGGTATAGTGATTGGGAAAGGTTTTGGAAGGAAAAGATGGAATTAGTCCCTTTGCGGCGG
>Ga0222714_10006050_pt1 | contig 11375 bp, 8 predicted proteins | sample C33_3DmetaG_FD_165048 | JGI IMG/M metagenome (GOLD analysis project Ga0222714, IMG submission 165048) | Estuarine water microbial communities from San Francisco Bay, California, United States - C33_3D | ecosystem: Environmental > Aquatic > Marine > Unclassified | place: USA: California... | reverse complement strand
GTCCAGGTTCGGCGCTTCCACCTTGAGGAACACGTGGGGCATGCTCCAGCTGTAGCGGGTGACGGTGCCGCGCAGCACGCGCACGTCGCTGCGATCGATGAAGGTATGCGAATGATGGGCCACGGCGGGCAGGCTGCATGGCATGGCCAGGAAAACGGTAGTTGCGATGGCGGCAGGTATTCTCATCATGCTGTCACTCCCCCGGTGAACAGAACGCCCCGGATGGCGGCATCCGGGCAGGAACAACTTACTGGTGATGATAGCGAAAAAACCGGGTAAATGCGCCAGTGGGGTGGCGGATTGTCAACAGCAGCAGGGCGGCTGCAGCGGTGTGAATTGTGTCCTTTGCATCCGCTGAATCTGTGGTACCCTGCGCAACTTTTACGTCTTCCGGGAAGTTTGCATGCGTCTCACCATCACCGTCGCCATCCTCACCCTGCTGCTGGCCTCTGTCACCTCACAGGCAGCAGAACCCGTACTGCAGTTCACGCCCACCACACCGACCACTGTGAATCTGTCGGCCAGTGAGCAAATTACCATAGAATACCGGGTGACCAACCAGTCCCGCAGAACTTTTCGCGTGGGTCTCACGCCGATGCCCGGCATCACGCAACTGTTCGGGCCGGCCATAGAATGTCGGCAGGACCAGGCACTGGGCTATCTCCAATCCTGCCTGCTGACACTGGAAGTGGACGGCAGCAAAATCCGCGAATCCATCCAGGGTGGGCCGATCGTGTGTAACGGCGGTAGCAGAAACCAGTGTTACCAGCCGGCGGCGCAATTCGCCATGCAGGTGAACCTGGTAACAGACTGAGTCCTTCGCGCCGGGTTCATTACAGAACGACCTGCCACTCAATGAGCTGAACATCGTGCAGGCGGCCTGGGACCGCCCTGTCGGGGGTTTTTTGCCGAAAAATCATGCTATCCTCTGTGGCCCGCTTTGGTGGGTTAATTAACGAATTATCAGGGGGACATCTGATTCCATGCGCACATCCATTCGCTTGTTTTTTCTGTCATTTCTCGTATTAACCGGAGTTGCTGCCCAGGCGCAGGCCCAGCGCTGGTCCGACCCGGCCACCTGGCCCAACAACCGGGTTCCGGCTGCCGGTGACAAGGTCACGATAGGCAGTGACCAGGAAGTGCTGCTGGACGTCAGTCCGCCGGCCCTGGACGGGCTCACCATCAACGGCAAACTCACCTTTGCTGACGAGTCTGACCTGGCGCTCACCACCGAGTGGATCATGGTATTTGGCGAACTGCAGATCGGCACCGAAGCCAACCCCTTCCAGCACAAGGCCAGCATCACCCTGACCGATAACAACGAAGGCGAGCAGCTGATGGGCATGGGCGACCGCGGCATCATGCTGTCGGGCGGCACCCTGAACCTGCACGGCAATCGCACCAACGCCTGGACCAGGCTGGCCAGCACAGCCGAGGCCGGCGCCACCACCATCGAGGTGCTGGATGCTAGCCAGTGGATGGCCGGTGACGAGATCGTCCTCGCTTCAACCGATTTCGATCCGCGCCAGGCCGAGCGGCGCACCATCGCCGCCGTCAGCGGCAACACCATTACGCTGACCGAGCCCCTGGCGTACATGCACTTCGGCAAGATCACCTACGGCGTGGATGAGCGCGGCGAAGTGGGCCTCCTGACCCGCAACATCAGGATCCAGGCCTCGGAAGATGCGGCCGAGTCGCGCTTCGGCGGCCACATCATGGCCATGGTCACCAGCAAGATGTATGTCGAGGGTGTGGAGCTGAGCCGCATGGGCCAGCACCTGGAGCTGGCGCGCTACCCGATCCACTGGCACCTGGTCGGTGACGGCGGCAAGGGCCAGTACATCAAGAACGCGGCCATCCATGACACCTTCAATCGCTGCGTCACCGTGCACGGCACCAACGAACTGCGCGTGGAAAACAACATCACCTACAACATCGTCGGTCACTGCTTTTTCATGGAAGACGGCATCGAGCACGGCAACGAGTTCGTCAACAACCTGGCGATCCAGGTGAAGTGCCACCCGACCAACCCCTGCGAGCCCACCAACCTTGCCGCGACCGGTGAATACACCGAAGAGCGCCAGGCGATCGGCCCGCGCGGCCAGCGTTCACCGAACGTGCTGCTGCCCTCGGACAACACGGTGGCTGCTTACTGGATTACCAACCCCGACAACACCTATATAGGTAATGTCGCCGCCGGGACCGACGCCAACGGCTTCTGGATGTCACTGGGTGAGCATCCCAACGGCGCCTTCGAGGGCTCGGAGGACAGCCTGGCGACCTGGCCGCGTCGCATCAAGTTCCGCGAGTTCCGCGGTAACGTCGCGCACTCCAATTACGACGGCTTCATGTTCGACCGCAACATAAACCCCGATAACACCTTCGGCGTCACCGGCCCATCGCATACCGGTTATGCCGACCCTGCCGACCCGAACAGTGAGCCGCTGGTGACGGTGTTCGAGGATCTCACCACGTACAAGAACCGCAACGGCGGTGTCTGGGGCCGCGGCAGCCTGCACCTGTTCCGGAACGTGAAATTTGCGGACAACGCCATGGGCTTCACCCACGCCGCCGGCGGCGGGCCGCACGAATATTCCTCGCGGGTGATCGACTCATTGTTCGTGGGCGTCACCGAGAACGTCGGCAACCCGGCCACCCCGGAAGAGAAGGCCTACGGCCGCACCTTCCCCAAGCCGACTATGCCGGACTACCCGATTCGCGGCTACGAATTCTACGACTACCGTCACGACGTCATGAACACCACGTTCATGAACTACACGGACGACGCCACCCGCAAGATGGGCGCGATTTCCCACCTGCTGTACACGAGCTTCGGCGCCAGCTCCAACAACGCTGTCGAGAACGTGACCTTCGAGAACGCCAAGCCGGTTTACTACCCGCCGATGGAGCGCAAGTGGGGCAATGATGTGAATACCGGCAGCCTGGCCTACAAGACCGCCGTGTTCAGGGACCGCGACGGCTCGCTGGGCCTGGGCGAACCATCCTTCGTGGTCATCCACGACGGCGTCAATGACAGTATCGCCGTTGGCGGTGACAACTGTGAGGTCAAACCGGACTGGAACGCAGCCCTGTGCACGGGCGATGTCGGCCGCATGAGCTTTATCAACGGTCGCGGTCTGGCCTTTGGCCGCATCAGCGGCGGCCTCGGCGGCTTTGACGGCCCTCCCATCATCCTGAGTCGTGCGGGCAATGAAATCAGCATTCCCGTCGGCACCAACATCCTCGCCAACACCGAGTTCAAGGTGACCACCGAACGTACGGAACTGGAGCTGCACGCGATCGAAATGGATGAAGGCGCGTGGGTGCTGCTCGAGATTCCGGGCTTCACGACAGCGGATGCAGGAACGGCAGTCGCCAGCCTGGATGCTCTGCGCAAGGCCGATGATACGGCGTACTACAAAGCCGGTGATGCGCTGTGGGTGAAACTGGTATCGCCCGGTGACAGCGGTATCGGCGGGCACAGCGGCGGCGTGATGGTGAACGTGAGCCGTTAACGCGCTATTTCCTGTCCACCTGGCACTGGAAGAAGCGCTGGCTGCCAGGGCAGCAGGGACCGTCCAGCCTGGCTTTACAGAGCCCCCGGTCGGGGGTTTTTTGCCGGAAAATCATGGTATTCTCGCTATTATGAAAAAGGGGGCTGTGGCTGTTGCAAAACTCACTGCCCCGAGAAACCATCCAGGGAGATCCGGTGCCATGCGTATCCACAATCGTTTATTGCTTCTCTTTATTCTGGTCACAACAGGCTTCGCCGCCCAGGCCCAGTCCAATCGCTGGTCCGATCCGGCCACCTGGCCCAATAACCAGGTCCCGGCCGCCGGTGACAAGGTGATGATTGCCAGTGGCCAGGACGTGATCTTGGACGTCAGTCCGCCCGCGCTGAACGGTCTCACCATCAACGGCAAGCTCAGCTTCGCCGACGAGGCCGACCTAGAGCTGACCACCGAGTGGATCATGGTGTTCGGTGAACTGCAGATCGGTACCGAAGCGAATCCCTTTACCCAAAAGGCCACCATCACCCTCACCGATAATGTGGAAGGTGAACAGCTGATGGGCATGGGCGACCGCGGCATCATGATGTCGGGCGGCACCCTGAACTTGCACGGCAACCGGACGAATTCATGGACCAAACTCTCGGCCACTGCCGAGGCCGGCGCCACCCGCATCGAGGTGCTCGATGCCAGCCAGTGGCAGGCCGGTGACCAGATCGTCCTGGCCTCGACGGATTTCGATCCGCGTCAGGCCGAAGTGCGCACCATTGCCGCCGTCAGCGGCAACACCATCACGCTGACCGAGCCGCTGGAGTACATGCACTTCGGCAAGATCACATTCGACGTCGACGAGCGTGGCGAGGTGGGCCTGCTGACCCGCAACATCAAGATTCAGTCTTCTGAAGATTCGCTGGAGTCCCACTTCGGCGGCCACATCATGGCGATGGTCACCAGCAAGATGTATATCGAGGGCATCGAGCTCAACCGCATGGGCCAGCACCTGGAGCTCGCCCGTTACCCGATCCACTGGCATCTCGTCGGTGACGGCGGCAAGGGCCAGTACGTGAAAAATTCCTCTATCCACGACACCTTCAACCGCTGCGTGACCGTGCACGGCTCGAACGACCTGCGCGTGGAAAACAACGTCACCTACAACACTGTGGGCCACTGCTTCTTCATGGAAGACGGCATCGAGCACGGCAACGAGTACATCAAGAACCTCGCCATCCAGACCAAGTGCCACCCGACCAAGCCCTGTGTGCCGACCAATCTTGCCGCAGCCGGTGAAGTCGAAGACTATGAAAACCGCCAGGCTGTGAGGCAGAACGGCCAGAATTCCACCGATGTGCTGTTGCCCTCCGACAATACCGTGGCCAGTTACTGGATCACCAATCCGGACAACACCTACATCGATAACGTGGCGGCCGGTTCTGACTCGAACGGCTTCTGGATGTCCCTGCCCGAGCACCCGAACGGTGCTTTCGACGGATCGGAAGAAAGCATGGCTACCTGGCCGCGCGACATGCGCATGCGCGAGTTCAGAGGCAACGTCGCTCACTCCAACTACGACGGCTTCATGTTCGACCGCAACATCAACACCAACAACACCTTTGGTGTTACCGGCAACATGCATATCGCTCACGAAGTTCCGGGGGATCGGTCCAGCCCGATCGTGGAAACCGTGTTCGAGGATCTCACCGCCTACAAGAACCGCAATGGCGGCTTCTGGGGCCGCGGCGAAATGCGCACCATTCGCAACTACCGGTCGGCGGACAATGCCATCGGCTACACGCAGGCCTCCGGCCTAGGCGGCGGCGCCAGTCTTCGAGATCCCTATACCTCGCGCGTGGTCGATTCCCTGTTCGTGGGCGACACCGAAAACGTCGGCAATCCCCGCACATCGGAAGAGGTCGCTTACGGCCGCAGCCTGCCGAAACCCATGCTGCCGGACTTTCCGGTGCGCGGCTACGAGTACTACGACAACCGCCATGACGTGATCGATACCACGTTCGTGAACTTCGAGGACAACGCCCAGCGCAAGACCGGCGCGCTGTCCTACCTGCTCTACACCAGCTTTGGGGTCAGCTCCAATAATTCTGTCGAGGGCGTGACCTTCGAGAATGCCAAGCCGGTGTATTTCCCGCCGATGGCGGGCAACGCCCGGTGGGCCAACGACAACGGCAACAGCTCGGCCTACAAGACCGCGGTAATTCGGGACAAGGACGGCTCGCTCGGTATGGGCCCCGATACCTACGTGGTCATCCACGAAGGCGAGAACACCAGCGTCGCCACCGACCTCGAGGCCTGCCAGGTCAAGACCGACTGGAACGCCGCCGTGTGCACGGGCGATATCGGACGCCTGGGTTTTGCGCCGCCGTTCCGCTTCGGTGCCGCACCGCCGGCCAGGCCTGCCGCGGCAGCAGGTACTCCGCCACCGCGTCCGGCGGGTGGATTGTTTGGTGCACCGCAGCCACCGATCACGCTGAGCCGCAGCGGCCAGGATTACACCATTGCTGCCGGCAGTTCCAACGTCCGTGCCGGTACCGAGATCACGCTGACCACCGAGCGGGAAGAGTTGTTCCTGCGTATGACGGAGATGAACGAGGATTCCTGGGTGATCATCGCGCTGCCGGAATTTGCTGCGGCCGATTCAGGCACGCAGCAGACCAGCCTGGTGGCGCTGCGTAATGCCAACGAGACCTCCTGGTTCAAGGATGGCGAGGCGCTTTGGGTCAAGCTGGTATCCCCGGACAGCGGTCCCCTCGGCCTTGGCGGCGAAACCTCACTGCGGGTCAGCCGCTAGACTGAAACTGATTGCACAATTAGTATTCATTGCATAGCCAGGAATCAGGAAACCAAGTTCTATGCTGGCTCGGCAACATGAACTGCTGGAGCATGATGCTACTGCGGATACCGCTTACAGGCGCAGTTCCGCGCCCGTGGTCGCCCTGTCACAGACCATCATGATGGGGCCGCTCAACTCGATTGCGCGATGTCTGTCCACGAAAGGTGCTGCAGTGCCGTTCGACCAGCTGAGCCCGGGCTTCAATCCCGGCATCGACGATGCTTCCAACAAGCGCATCACCCAATTGTTGCTGCAGGAGACCCGTGAACTGGCCCGCGCTATGGAGAACCTGCTGCCGGCGGATTTCGATATCCAGATTTACGACCGGCTGCTGCAGGAAGTGTGATTATTCCGCCGGTTGCAGCGTCGCCAGGTAGGCGATGACATCCGCCCGGGTCTTGTCGTCCGGGATCAGCATCGGCATGAGAGTGCCGGGCACCATGGCCATGGGGTTTACCAGGAATTGATCGAGCGTCTGCGGGCTCCAGGTGAGCCCGGAAGCCTTGAGCGCCTCCGAGTACTTGCCGAAATCAGGCTGGCTGCCCGCTGGCCGACCGACCACCCCGAGCAGGTTGGGGCCTTCCACGGGACCGCCCGTTTTTTGCGTAGCATGGCAGACGCTGCACATGGTGTTGAAGGTTGCCTTGCCGTGCTCGATATCCGGCCTGGCCACCGTCATGCCGTCTGCCGCACACGCGGAAGCTGCTGAAACGACTGTGGCAAGGACGAGGAAACGGATAAAACGGGGCATTAACTGTAGGCTCTGGATGGTCGGCAACGGTTTAGGGCCGGCACCGGTGATGCTGCGGCCGGGCGTAAGTGTAACAAAGTACTCTTGCCGGTGGTCTATCTTCCGGAATATCCCCGGTTTTCACTTTTTTTTCACAAAGTAAGCGAATAACATCGCATAAGCTTTGCCATAAAATCTGGCTCCTATTTCACTGGTTCGACATTCATTTTGGTTTAGGGAATCAACATCATGAAAATGCATAAACGCGCGTCCTTACTGTCCTGGTTGCTGCCGGTCGGTTTCCTGCTTGGCGCCGCCCACGGCGCCCTAGCGCAGGGTGCCCTCTGGTCCGATCCGGCCACCTGGCCGGGCAACAGGGTGCCGGCCGCGGGCGACAAGGTCGTGATTGCGAGCGGCCAGGACGTGATCCTGGACGTCAGTCCTCCCGCGCTGAACGGCCTCACCATCAACGGCAAGCTCAGCTTCGCCGACGAGGCTGACCTGGAACTGACCACCGAATGGATCATGGTGTTTGGCGAACTGGCGATCGGCACCGAGGCCAGGCCGCATACCCACAAGGCCACCATCACCCTCACCGATAATATGGAAGGCGAACAGCTGATGGGCATGGGCGACCGCGGCATCATGATGTCGGGCGGCACCCTGAACCTGCACGGCAATCGCACCAACGCCTGGACCAAGCTGGCTGAAACCGCAGAGAAAGGCAGCACCATCATCGAGGTGCTGGATGCCAGCCAGTGGATGGCCGGTGACGAGATCGTGCTTGCTTCAACCGATTTCAACCCGCGCCAGGCCGAGCGCCGCACGATCGCCGCCATCAGCGGCAATACCATCACGCTGGATGCGCCGCTGGAGTACATGCACTTTGGCAGGATCACCCATGGCGTCGATGAGCGCGGCGAAGTGGGCCTGTTGACCCGCAACATCAAGGTGCAGGCATCAGAAGATGCGGCCGAGTCCTACTTTGGCGGCCACATCATGGCGATGATCACCAGCAAGATGTATATCGAGGGCGTCGAGCTCAACCGCATGGGGCAGAACCTGGAGCTGGCACGCTATCCCATCCACTGGCATCTCGTGGGTGACGGCGGCAAGGGTCAGTACATCAAGAATGCGGCCATCCACGACACATACAACCGCTGCGTCACCGTTCACGGCACCAATGACCTGCGCGTGGAGAATAACGTCACCTTCAACACCGTGGGCCACTGTTTCTTCATGGAAGACGGCATCGAACACGGCAACGAGTACATCAAGAACCTCGCCATCCAGACCAAGTGTCACATGACCAGGCCCTGCGACCCGACCAACCTGGAACCGTTCGGGGTATCCGCGGACGGCCTGAACTTCAAGCTCACCGGCCAGGATTCCCCGGAAATCCTCATCCCGTCGGACAACACGGCGGCTTCTTACTGGATTACCAATCCGGACAACACCTATATCGGCAACGTCGCCGCTGGTTCCGACTCCACCGGTTTCTGGCTGGCCTTCCCGGTGCACCCGACGGGCGCATTTGAAGGCTCGGACGACAGCCTGGCTACATGGCCGCGCCGCATGAAGTTCCGCGAGTTCAGGGGCAACGTCTCCCACTCGAACATCGATTCCTTCATGGGCGATCGCGCACCCCGGGCCGATGGTCACTTCGCCGTCGGCGGGTATATCGCCCTGGCAGATCCTTCTGACGGGGACAGCGCGCAGGTGGAAGATCTCATCGAGGATTTCACCGCCTACAAGAATCGCAACAGCGGCATCTGGGCCAGGGGGCAGTTGCACGTTTACAGGAACCTGAAGATGGCCGACAACGGTATTGGCTTCACCCATGCCTCCGGCGGTTTCGGTCCCTCCGAGTTTACCTCGAAGGTTTTCGACTCGGTGTTCGTGGGTGAATCCGAGAACATCGGCAACCCCGGTGAGCCGGTGGAACTTGCCTACGGCCGCAGCCTGCCGCAGCCGAAAATTCCGGATTTCCCGATCCGCGGCTACGAGTTCTACGACTTTCATCATGAACTGCATGGCAATACCTTTATCAATTACATGGACAACGACACTCGCAAGACCGGGGCGATTTCCTACTTGCTGTATACCAGCTTCGGCATGAGCTCCAACAACGTTGTTGCGCGCTCTACCTTTGAAAATGCCAAGCCGGTGTATTTCCCGCCGATTGAAAACCGGTGGAGCAATGATGATTACGGCAACACGGTGTATCTCACCTCCGTATTCACCGACAAGGACGGCACCATTACCGGTACCCCAAATTCCTTCATCATCAACGAGACCGGCATCGACCCGGATGATGCCTGCGAGGCCAGGCCCACCTGGAACGCTTATGTGTGTACCGGCGATATCGGCCGCATGAATGTCGGCGGCGGTGGTGGTGCTTTGGGCTTCGGCTTCGGCGGCGGCGCTGCCCCCACGACCTTTGAGATTGCGCCCGGCGGCGGCCGTATCAGAGGGACACGTCCGGTTACCGTGCCGGTAGTGCTTAGCCGCAATGGCAACGAATTTACTGCTAATGGCACAACCAACGTGCGCGCCGGCACCGAGTACAAGGTAAGCACCGAAAGGGAAACCGTGAGCATCAACCTGACCGAGATGGATGCAGGTTCTTGGGTGATGTTCGAGCTGCCGGGATTCACTACGGCAGACTCAGGCACGGAGCAGGACAGCATGGAAGCACTGCGCATGGCCGGTACCACGTCGTATTACAAAGGCGATAATGCGTTGTGGGTCAAGCTGGTATCCAAGGGTGATATTCCCGGCGGTGGCGGTGGACCTGGCGCCGGCGAAAGCCTTGAGGTCAGCCGGTAATACTGGCTCCGCAGAATGACATGAAACCCCGGCCCATGCCGGGGTTTTGCTTGTTTGGGTGCGGACTTTTTGCCCGCAAATCATGCTATCCTGCCTGCCCCGAAAGGGGATTCTGTGAAATCAAAACACTAAAAAAACCAACAGAAACGAATAACCCGCAAGGTATGACAATGAAAAGAACAATCTCAAATACAACACTCCGGTTTTCCGCCATTGTCCTTGCCGGCATGGCCTTCTCGACAAGCGCATGGGCACAGTGCAGTCGCGATCTGCTCCAGGAACTCACCGGCACCTATGTCGAGGCGCAGACCAGCGGCAATGCCGGCATCATACCCATGGCCGAGCGCTCCTATTACGGTGAAAACGACAAGCCCACGGATATTGCCGAGGGTATGTTGTCCCAGGCCATTACTGCCGACTTCACCCGCAGTTTTCACGATACGACCGAGTGCGCCACCTTCACGGAATTCGTGGCTGCCTCCCATGATCATCCCTATGTCATTCACACGCGCATGGAGGCAAACGCTGAAGGTGAGGTGACCGTCATGGAGTCCGTGGTGACCGATGAGGATGACTGGGTGTTTGGCGCGGATGTCTTCCTGGCCCGCACGATGGAAGAGGACTGGGGCGTCATTCCCGAAGACCAGCGCGACCGCCGGGAAGTCATCCAGGCGGCAGCCGAGGCCTATATCAACAACTGGGGTGAACCGTTCCTGCCGGTACCGCACGGCACACCCTGTGCACGGCTCGAAGGACGGATTTACACTGGCGCCAGGGACCCGGAAGGCCAGACCTGCACGATGGGCGCCTTCCCGCAGCCGATCAGGACCGGCAGCCGCCGCTTCGTCATCGACGAGACCGTCGGTGCCGTCAGCATCTTCCACAACTTTTCCTGGCTCGATGCCGGACTGGGGCCATACCACCCGGGTACGCCGGCCAGCCAGCAGTTCCGGGTGCTGGGCGGCATGAACCGCTACATCCACGAAGTGACGGCGTGCACGACACCCAATTGCAGCCGGAATTTCGGGCCGCCGCCTAGTGGCAATTGATCGGTCCATGCCCCGGCTGTTTCCTGTAACGGGACAGCCCCTCTATAGAATAAAAAAGCCCCCGGTCTGCGCCGAGGGCTTTTCAATTCTGCTGTTTATCAGTTTCCTCACCGACTTGCTGTTGTACGTGATTTCGTGCTGATCGTTTTGCCTAACCAGAAGCTTTGTGTGTGAAGTGAATATCAAAACCCAGTTCATGCAGCATCACCAGGAAGTTACTGATCGTTGGATTGCCTTGCTCGGATAGTGCCGCATTGATGGCCTGTCTTGAGATGCCTACGTTTCGGGAAAGCCCCTGGACCCCACCTTCATAATTGAGCGCGACGGATTTCAGCGGCCTGGCGCGGATTTCCCTGAACATGATGATTTCCTCTTATAAAGACTTTTATTCTTGTTTACTCTTCAAGGAAGCT
>Ga0222714_10006049_pt1 | contig 11377 bp, 14 predicted proteins | sample C33_3DmetaG_FD_165048 | JGI IMG/M metagenome (GOLD analysis project Ga0222714, IMG submission 165048) | Estuarine water microbial communities from San Francisco Bay, California, United States - C33_3D | ecosystem: Environmental > Aquatic > Marine > Unclassified | place: USA: California... | reverse complement strand
ATTTCAATATAGGAATCGCTGGTAATGCCGTCGGCTCGGTCGGTCGCTGATAGTGGCGTCAAGTCCGGATAAATGGCCTTGAGTGCCTCGAATAGTTCGACCTCGCGAAGGTAAATTAGTCGTCGTCCTCGTCTTCGTCCCAAGGCTTGAACATTGGGTTTCCGTTATCGACTATCCAATCAGGATACGAACTACGATCCATAGCAAAAGCGAGAGCTGTGCCTTCATCCATACCAGCTCGACGGCAAGCCATATAAACCTCATTGGCGGCAATAGCCCAAAAGTCGAGGCGAGTAAGTGGAACGTCTTTGGTTGTCTTGCGACGTTTAGCCACCTTCTTGATTGGCTTCTTAGCCCCTCTTTTTGCCTGTGCCACTTCTGCTCACTTTCGTCGAGAGGGCTAATTCTAACTGACTCTCCATTTTATCAAGGCGCGACACTATGGGCAGATTCTCCAATTTGATGATATATCTCAGACCGGCAATGAGTAGGCCGATAGATCCGAGGACTGAGGCGATAAACGCCGCAATATCGGACGGAGCCATTACCGGACTTTGCCGTAACGCTCGTAAGAAGGATTGAGCCAGTTGATGATGCTAGGCAAGACTGACGCTAGTGCGGCATTGGCAATCGCATTTACATCGAGGCCGACTGCTAGGTAAGTCGCTAGGGCCGCCGCTACGAATGTCTTCGCCCAACTTCCTGCCATCAATTTGAGTTCTTTCATTTGTGTCTCCTTCTAGGTTGAAGAAACTGCCGTCTTTGTCTCCCAGAGTTGTGAAGCTAATATGGAAATGCGACTTATGAGGGTTTGGGCCTTTGTATTTTCTACGCTTCCAATTTAGAGTCGAGCTCATAATCTTGCCGTCAAAAATGATGTATTTGATTCGCTTATCGCCTCGCTTGGCACACTTGCGAATCTTCTCAACTAACGCGTAAGCCTCTTCCTTGTGGGCTGAGAGGTCGGCATCAATATCTAAAGCTCTAACGATTCCATCTCTTGGAATGTGGTCAGAAGATGAGTTATTAGCGTAGTGACGAGCGTCAGCAATCCAGCCATCGCTACGACGGTCGCGATCAGGATAATCATCGTCTATCTGCTCCCGAAGTTGTTGGCCAGCTTTACAAAGTTTAGGCATTATGAAAGAAGGAGTTTCGCTTCTTCTTCGGTAATTCCTAGTTTATCCAGTAGAGCAGCTTTGGCTGCCGCTGCTTCGGCTTTGGCTTGCGCTTCGGCTTGTGCTTTTGCCGCTATTGCCTCAAATTCGGCAATTTCCTTAGCAGTTGCGTCTCTATCAATGATTTCATTAGTTTGGAGATTGTGTTCTCTTACTTTCATTAGTTCACTCCGTAAATTTTAACTGTGCCTGTAAATGATTGCGCTGATGAAGAAAAAATGCGAATTGATGTGATTGCTGAAGTTGAAGCATAACCACCAAAAGTCAAAACTCCACCAAGAGTTGCAGCGGTTGCATCCCAATAAATACCATTACTCATAAATGGCTTATGAGTATCAGTATTTGCATAATGATAAACATCTAAAATAATGCTTGAATCTGTTGCTGCAGTTGATAAATTTCTATCAGGTGTAACATAACCAATATCGTTTGATTTATCTAAAATAGTTCCTGGAATAGAGCCGACAACACCGCTATAATGATTACCTAAATCACTATTAAAGTTAAATCTGATTTGTGCTGCAGTTGCAGTTGTTATATCCAAATCATAAATCCAAATTCTGAGATGTTTATATGCCCCACTAATGCTGGAAATTGTCGTTGCAGTACCAGATAGTGAAGTTGTTGAAAGCAATGTTTCAGAACCACTTGATGATGTAGCCCATTTCAATCCTGTTGATGTTGTTGAATCTGCCGTTAGAATTTGTCCATCTGTTCCAACCGCCAATCTTGCCGGCGTATCTGCCGCCGTAGCAGAAATCAAATCACCTTTGGCATCAAGAATTGAAAGTGGGTCTGCGGCAGACCAAGTGAAATCCAAATCTGTGTTTGATGCTTTAGCGAGCACTTGTCCAGTTGTGCCGCCTTTGAGATCGACAAATGAAGTGTCGATAGAGCTACCGAGTGTTCGGATAGCCGCCGCGCCGTCCTTGACAAGGTCGGTGTCGTCCGGCGTCTCCCAGCCGAAGTTCGTCGTATTAGCCATTAGTTAGTTCTCCTTCTAGGCGACTATTGTAGCGTTGAGCCAGTCCAATGTGGGCGAAATGGTATTCCAAGTCTCAACCGCTGGAACGTTATTCCAACGGAACGCCTGAAGCGAGTAAGCTACCGGCGAAAGATATAACGTCAGCTCTAGACGATTGAGCGAGGCCGTCCAAGTCCAACCTTCGACGAATCCCTGAAACTCGCCGTTGGTCATATTGGCCGGAAGGTTGATGATGTTCAGCGGTAGGCCCATAAAGACATTGAGAAGGCTATTGCGGTCGGTGTCATCGATTTCAGAGTTGCCAATTTGGAAAGTAATTTGCTTCATCTCAAATTGAGGATAAGCGCGGATTCCGAGATAGAAGGCGGCTTGGGCCTCGGCGTCAGCTTGATGGCGAAGGCTGGTCGTTACTGTGGAGGCTAATTGACCGAATTGGGTAATTGAGTCTGGGTCCGAATCGGTAACGCTCGAGGCTCCAGTTGCGCCGTATGCGATAGTAATTGCGTTTCGAACGTCACCGGCTCGCTTGACGATAGACAAGTTCGGGCCGATGGCGTGATTGCCATCAAGATCGACGTATCCGTTAGTGGCAAGATATTCGCCTCGGTGGGTTGAGTCTGCGTATCCGATGCGGCCTTGTGCGTCCTCGTAAAGATACCCAAGACCAGAAGTCGCGGTGAATGAAGCGATGTTGTAAATGGTGTCATTGAGGTCGGTCTGCGAATGAAGCTCATAGTCGCCGGGTTGGTCAATCTCGCCAAGACCAGAATTCTCAGCATTGGCCCAAGTGGTCGTAGCGTCATAAGTTGCCCAAGTCGTAGCCGCTGGGACGTCTTGCCAAGTATTGAAAAGTAGAGCTGAGAGAAGGTTATAGATTCGAGTGCCATCGAACTCGTGAGGTAGGTTGCCGGTATAAACCGCCCGAGCCAATCGCGCCAATGATCCGACTGCGATAATTTGAACGACTTGGCTCATTCCAATAGTTCCAGAGCTTCGGACTGTGACGCTGATGTCTGTCAGATTGCCACCGAATAGACTGACATAATCCCCATTCGAATCTTGAACCTCGATTGTAATAGGGTCGTTGATTTGATAAGGGATTGACGATTCAGCCGTCTCGATAAGTGTCAGATTGGCATAACCGGCCACCGGTTGCGAGTAAATATCCGTGCGGCCAGATGTGACAGTTAGACCGCTAAGGGTTGCGTCGGTGACTGTGTAGCCATTGACTCTAATTCGATAAACCGGACTCCAAGCCGTCATTGAACTTGAGCCGTCCCTCTAAGACCGCCTCCGCCTCCGCCGTTGCGAGAGTTGGATTCGTTCAACGCCTCGACGACTGCTCGGCTAAATCCTTCGCGATCTACAACAGAAGGAGCATTGACGTTGATGATGACGTTGCCGCGTTCCTCAGCCGCCCTAACTCCTGCGACGTTGAAATTGCTAGGAATTGCGTTACCGCTTGGGATTGTGAGCTGGGTGATTGATGGCGTCGTTGTCGCTGGGACTGTGGGTGTTGTTGTTGTTGTTGTGATGCTAGTTGTCGTCGTTGTTGTCGTTCCTGCTGGCTTGAAACCGCTAGGAAGCGAGCCAGTCGGTACAGTATTACCACCGCTTGAAGACGCACCCGAGAAACTGATTTTTCCAATGGTCGGAGTGTCAGGGCCACCGGTCAGAGCGTTCTTTAGTCGAATAATTGCGTTGAGTCCAGTAATAGCCGCGTTGATAATTGGCTCGAGGGCTCTCAGAGCCGCTGAGACTGCGCTGACAATAAATGAAGCTACTGAGGCTAGACCCTTGAGAGCGTTGCCCAGAGTAATGCCTAAGAATGGAACAAGAACATCTTTGGCAAAATTGTAAAGTCCCTCGATTGCCGCCTTGTTATCTTTGAACGCTTTAATGACTGGATCGATGGCGGCTTCCTTGAACTCTTGAAGCTTAGGAATTGCCGTCTCGGTGATGAATGTAAAGAATCGTTCAATAAGTGGCAGAAGGGCCGATCCGAGTGATTCTTTCGCTTCATCGAAAGCGACGCGAACTCTCGCCATCTTGCCTTCGAAAGTTTCAGCTTGTTCAGCGGCCGCACCTCCGAAAGTTGCGCTAAGTGTGCTGATTGCGCCTTCAAGACCCAGAGTCTTTATTTCGGCAGCTGATAGACCAATACCTAAACGAGTTAGGGCTCCAGTATTACCCTCATAAGCTTTACCTAAAGCATTCGAGACAGTCTCGACATCTTTACCAGTAGAGGCAGAAATATCTAAAGCAAGTTGTAGTAATTCTTGGGACTTTGTGAGATCACCTGTCGCGATTGCTAAACGCTGGAACGCTGGACGAAGTTTATCGTCGGCGACGCCAGTAGCTAGTGAGGTCTTAAGGATTTGCGCCTCGACTGCTTTGACTTGAGCATCAGTCGCATCTGTGACGCTCTTGAGAGCTGTCTCTAAACGCTTCTGGGCGGCTTCGTCTTCAATAGCGGCCTTGACTCCATCGACTGCCAACTTCACCGCGTAAGCGGCGGCGGCTGCCGCGGCGGCGGCGAAAGCGGCCTTGGCGGCCGCGCTGAACTTTTCTAATTTACCACCGAAGCCCTCGACTTCTTTCGAGCCTTTGTCGAGTTCCTTCTTGAGATTATCAACGTCCGCAAGTATGGAGAGCTTGAGAGTTCTACTTCCGGCCATTATTTATCCCACTCTTTCAAAATCTTTGAGAACGCTTCTTCCCATTTGCGAATCAGTTCAGGCTGTATCTTACGAAGTGCTGGATAGATGAAATAGCCACTATTTCCTCGACCTTGTCGGGGAGTGCGTCGAGGGAACTGACGATAGCGATTAGATCCGAACTCATAACCTGCCCAGAGGTCGCGAGTCGTTCCTCCACCCGAAAAACGTTGAGTCGCGAATCCGTAAGAGAACTCGCCAACCTTCGAGGATTTGGAAACCCTAACCCCACTTGTAATGCGATCGACAACGGCTTGTCCGAAAGTTCTAGTGACTCCGTAGGCTTTGACTTCGTTAGCGGCGTACTGAGCCAGCGCGTAGCTCTCGCGTTTAGCCGCATCAACAGCTTCATCATCCATCGCTTTGAAAGCGGCAATGACTGACCTAAGTTCGCGCCGGTCATAAGATATTGGCTCATCTACCACCGCTTCGCTCCTTTAGTATCTCAATCGCCGTTAGGACTTGGTCGATGTCAGTCCATTCGCTCATCGGGATTCCGGTTGCTATCGCTATCTCAACGATGAGGCGATTTATGCTTCCGGACTCGTAGCTTTTGGGCTTTCATCTCCAATCGTCATCTCTTCGACCGATAACTCCCAGATTTCCTGAGACTTAGTCGGCTTTCCTGCCGCTTCTCGCTTGTAAGCGAAATAAGCCAAATCTAGAAAATCCGCTTGCTGATACGCCGAAATATCCTTCATTGAATAAATCGACTTCCCAGTCTTACGTTCCCACTTGGCCCATTCAGGTAGCCCAGCGTTGTAAGTGACTTCCTCGCCGTTACTGTATTTGATTGTGATTGATAATTTCATTGCTCCCGATTCCTATCTCTTAGCTAAATGATTCTGTGACTTCGCCTCTTGCTACCTTGAAGGTATAGGAGACAGTCTGAGCATCGATTCCAGATCCGCCAGCGGTTGGGTACTCTGGCAAGACTGGGAAAACGAATTGTGCGCCTGATGCGGCTGTGAGTGTGATGCTGATTTCTGAGTTTGGGTTTGTGTCGCAAGCTGTCCAAAGTGCTTCGCATACTGAGTTTGTCTTACCCCAGTCGGCGAGCATATCTAACTGAAATGTGCCTTCAACATTGACGACCTTATACGCTTCGCCGTCGAGTGTCTGATAAGTCTCGCGGACGAATGTCTTGGTCAATACAGCGTTTGTCGCTTGAGCTTCGATATCTGTTCCACCTGTGAAAGATAGCGAAATGTCGCGACCGGTGATGACTGTGGTTGCCACTTATTTCTCCTTAGTTTGTCTGTGTGTAATAGGTGGAAACGCGAATATCTGCGACCAATAAATTGACCGCGCCCACTTGCGTAACCGAAGGCCGTTCGACTGGGCCGACTGTGTAGCCGTCCGGTATAACTGCCAAAACTGAAAGAATGAGCTGTTCAAGATTATCAAGAGATGCTGGATTAGAAAGATAGGCGACTCCGCAAGTGATTGTCATATTGATTTTGGCGTGAATTGTTGAGTCATTGATTGTGTTGAGTTCCAAGTAAGGCGAGTCTGGAACAAGAATAACCGCTGGCACTTGAACCGCCTCTGGAACGTAGGAATAGACGTTCGCAGATACCGACCCGAGCGCGGTGGCCAGCGGTGTCCGGATATAAGAAAGAATAGTGCTGGCTGGCATTATCCAACCATCGCATCTGTGTCGAGATATGGGCCAAGAAGACCAGTTACTTTGGCGAGAAGATTCTTAGATAGGCGATAAGGTGTTACTGCGAAATCGATTCCTTCGATTGATCCGCCTGCGGCTGTTCGGGCTTGGAAGATTTCGACAGAGATAGCCAGAATGGCAGCTTCAGCATTGGGATTTCCGACGTAGGTAGATGCGCCAGAGAGCGCAGCGTTTCCGGCTGGGACGATATTTTTTGCCAATATGTCAGCATTGGTGATTGCGACTGTGAAGACATAATCTGAAATCTCGTTATCTGTAATGGTGTGAGTTCCGTTGAATGGTGAGCCGCATCCGGTAATAATCACAGACTGGCCAACTGTGAACTCGTGAATTGTCGCAGTCTCGAAGTATGCGACGTTATTTTCTAATCTGACTTTATTGATTCTGCTCTGGAATGTGACCAACATTGGGAGAACGAGATTTTCGCTAGCATCCACAATGTCGGTGAGATAGGCATCTGAATATAGGGAAGACGAGACGCCCAGAATGGTGCGTAGCTCTGAAGCCGTAACTATTGAGGGCATCTCGTTTCCTTTCGATCTAGAGGGTCTAAGCCAGCTCGGGAGCAAACTGGCTCAGACTATTGAGTATTACTAAGCGACCATCCAGCGATAAGCACCTGCGCCGACCTTTGTAGCCAATGCGCCGTAGCCGTAGTAAGCCACTTCGATTTGACCATTGAGGGCAACGTTTGTTTGTAGGCGGAATCGTGAGGACTCGTACCAAGTGTAAGCATCTGGGTTGATGACAATGATGGTGTTATCGCCAACGCCTGAGCCTGTGGTGAGGTTGCGATCAACGCGGAAGTTCAAGCCGAGAAGATTGCCAGTTGCGGAACCTGCGCCGAGGTTTCCGCCCTGATTCATATTACCGATGAGGTTTTGGTAAATAGGACGTCCGCCATCAGCTAGATTCTGAATCGCGCCCCATTGCTGAGGTGATGCGATGATGTTCTGTGCGAATCCGAGAGTATTAGCGTAGATTGAAACGCCAGCATCGGAAACGAAATCAAGTAGGCCAGCCGCATCAAGTGTGCGGTTTCCGCCGTCTGTTCCGCCAGCAATCAAGCCGTTCACAACTGCGACGTCTGTCGCCTTTGCGTATGCGTACTCCATTTGACGAACGAGTTCATCGAAGAACGCAGGTGAGGAACGATCGAGAAGTTCTACGGAGAAGGTTTGACCTCCAGCGTACTTCTTTACCGAGACAGAGAGGAACTCATTTGTCATTCCTGTCTCATCGATTGCGGCCGCTTCAGCCTCTTCGCCGACAGTTGGAACTGCGGTGATCTTAGGGATTTCGAAGGACATCCCGGCATCAGGCAATACCCCCCTTGAAACGCTCTCCACCGCGGGCCTATCGGCATTTGATAGTGGATTAATGATTTCGGTTAACTGACGAGTAGGAATCAAGCCAGCATTGTTGGAAGTTGTGTCGTCTGCCGCCATAACGTACTGACGTGCGACGTCATCACCGAGTTTAGCGCGAACGCTGTTCTCGAGATATTTCGCCTTTGTGAACTCAAGGCGCGGAGTGGTGAAAAATGCTGGGCGTGATGCCGCAACAGTTTCAACCTTGGCAGCTTCTACCGTTTCTTCGGCAGGAGCTGGAACGGTAGTGTCTGACACTTGTTCTCCTTCGGTTGGGTTGTCTGCTTCAGCGGTTGCCGGAGCAGAATCTTCTTTAGGTGCTTCGTTCTCAGAAGCAGCGACTTCGCTTACGCGAGCCGAATCGATTGCTGGATCTGTCACTAGCGAAACTTCATCAAGAGTCGCGGAAGTAATTTCCATAACGCCCTTATTGTTAGACCATTCGTTTATCTGTGCGCCAACACTAAAGCCATCGCGTAATCCTTCGGTCGCCTCGATTAGCGCGTCTTCTCCAGCCATAGTGTTCGCGATTTTGAAGGTGGCGACAATTCCATTGGCTGTAACTTCGTGAGACATCATCTTGCCGATTGGTCGAGTGCGGTCGTGCTCGAGAAGCAGCTTGACTGGCTTCATTTCAATCGAATCAGCCGCGAACACAGTTGGGCCAACTGAAGTATTACCCTGTTCGTTCCAAGTCACAATAGTTCCGCTGATTGTGCGCTTGACAGTATCGGCCGCCGTAACGGTCATTGGCATATTGATTTTCATCGGATCAAGTCCTCTTCTTCTTGGATTTGCTCGACGCTCATCGCACCGATGCGGTTTAGGATTTCATACACTTGAGCTCTTTCGAGAGGATTTCCGCGCAAGAAGTCATCAAGGTCGAAACGTACTTCAGTTGTCGCTGGAACGAAGTCCGGCATTGATAGACGCTTCTCAATTGCTGTAAGTAATGGTCGAAGTGAGAAATCTACAAGTGAACGACGTTCACTGATTGAATTGGAATAAGTCATCGAGGTCGTTTCGGCACTTAGGAAATAGGCCGGAATACCTGCGGCTCTCGCAAGTTCGAGCGCGACGTACTGACGCGCCTCTGCTAGTTGAAGACTCTTAGGATCGTAACCGAACTCTTTCAAATCTACATCAGCATTGAGGAAAGCGGTTGAACGAGTTTGTCGAGCAGTTCTCCAAGCTGAGAGAAGTGACGAAACTCTTTCGGCCGTGAGGTTTGTGCCGTTAGATTTTAGAATCATTGAAGGTGCTGGCTCTTTGGCGTAATTTACTGCCGCGTTCTCAAGATACACAGCCGCGCTGACAGTCTTGCCAGCTCTGTGTAAGAATCCTTCATCATAACCATCGAAACGAATGATTGAACCGACGCCCGAAAGTGGGACGTCCATTCCATCCACTTTGTATGACTCAATCATTGTGTTACGGAAATTGGTATCGACTGTTACTCGGTCAGGGCTTACGCGAGTCCAAGCGCGAACCTTTCCGCCATCAGTTGCGGAATACATATCGAGCACTTGACCATAACCGACGCCATAAAGCCAAATATCTTCGGCGAGCCAAGTATAGATAAGGCTTCCGGGAACGCGAGGATCAGGCTGATTGATTACGCGAAGTGGATCTACGTGTTCACCGGTGAGTTTTAAATATTGCTCAAGTGGAAGTGAGCCGACAGTTCCGCAGATGATATTCCTAGCGCGAGCGATTGACGGAACGCTCATCGATAGTTGTCGAGTCGTATTTGTTGCGCCGCCGAGAATGTTATAAACGGAATCTGAAATCTGAACTGGCGTTAGTGCGGCGGTAACGTCGCTCACCTTGTCAGGCTTGGCTGAGGTTACTTGTGGAAATAGAAAGTCGCGGATAGCACCCATTTGCCTAATATTGTAAGGGCGGTGTGTTACAGAATTACAATATCGACGCCATCATTTGATTTAGTGGCGAAGTGAGTCGCCATCGCCGAAGCAATCGCTCCGCAGATGACCGCGTTACTTACTTTCCGACCCATTACCCAACCGCCGTCACCGAAAGGCAATTTGACGGCGGACAGGCATTGTTTGGTCAGCTCTTCCTGTCCCGAATGGGCTAACCGCTGAGATGAAATCGCGCCAAGAAGCTCATCGCAGCTTTGAGCATAATCTAGACCATCGATGGGCTCAGTCCTAATTCCAGCTGGAGCCAATCTAGCCGCTACCGCCGACGCTGTTCGGGCTGAGTAGGCAATTAGTTGGACTGGGTACTTTCTGAACCAGTCGGCTAGGTCATTTGCCAAAGCTTTATCATCCAAGTTCTGAGGATTGTGCCAAGTCTGAAGGAGAATGACTTGGAATTGGTCGCCTTCAAGTTTCTGACTGGCTACTAGCGCGGCTTGCTTACGATCAGGGCTCAAATCAATAGCCAGCCAAGTATCTGCCTCAGGGTTGAGCCGAAGTCCCTCAACTTTACAAGCGTCCCACTGGGAAGCGTTGATGACTGGATTGATGGTATCGACCCATTGGCACAAAACCTCTGTGCGCACAATGTCTTCGGGGTCTGATAAGACGGCTCGAATGTTATCCGGATGAACTGTGTAACCGAGTGACGGATTAGCTTGACAGACACCTAGCCAGAAGTCCGGTGAGTTATCAAACTTGATGCCGTGAGGCGCAGACCATTCGAACCAGCCAATATCATCCGAGCCGCCGTGAATTGCGGCTAACGCTCTTTCGCGTAACTTGTTTAGAACTATGGAATGTTGATCGCCAGCATTTGAATAAACCCATATTTGAGGATTTGGGCTAGCCATCTGGGTATAACGCAAGGCTGACCACACATCCTCGTCTTTATACTCGCGAGCCTCGTCTAAGTGAATAGTTTCAGGGGCGGCAATACCTCGACCGGCTGAGTTATTGGCTCGCACAATATAACGTCGGCCCTCGGTGAATTGAAGCTCTTGAAATCCTTTACTTTCCAGCTTCTTAGTAAACTCAGCGGCTAGTCGGGGAGTCTGCTCGATAATGCCGTAAATCTTGTAGAACAATTCTGCCGAGGTCGTCAGTTTGTGAGCTGTGTGGACTTGAAGTTTCTCCTTGAGAACGTAGATTCTAAACAAGATTTGTAAAGCCATAAACGTAGATTTCCCCTGTTGCCGAGCGCATAACAAGGTAACTACTGGATGAGCCCATCGGCCGTCGGGTTTGTATTTCAGCGAGTGATGAGCTAGCCATTGTTGCCAAGGGAGCAGTTCGTAGCCGATTTCCTCGCAGAATCGGATCATCGCCTCGCCGTGAGAGGGGTAATCGGTCAATTTTGTGTGAATACGAGGGTTTGGCACACCACGGTAAGCCGATTCGTCCCTGAGTCGGGCTAGTTCCTTTGAATCGCTCCCAGAGTCGCCCAGAGGCTCACTCATAATGCCGGACGCTTCCATTTTCAGGGAAAATCTTCCCAAT
>Ga0222714_10006048_pt1 | contig 11377 bp, 6 predicted proteins | sample C33_3DmetaG_FD_165048 | JGI IMG/M metagenome (GOLD analysis project Ga0222714, IMG submission 165048) | Estuarine water microbial communities from San Francisco Bay, California, United States - C33_3D | ecosystem: Environmental > Aquatic > Marine > Unclassified | place: USA: California... | reverse complement strand
GGCGTCATCGCGTACGTCTCGCGGAAGTGTTTCGACCGTATCCGCGATCTTTGTCGCGAGCGAACTAATTTTGGATCCGATTATCGTGCGTATCGCCGCGCGCTCGCGTTCGTATGATGCACACTTAGCTTCGAGTTGCTCGCATCGCACACTCGAGTCGTTTCGCCGCTCAACGGCGACCATTTCAAGCCGCAATCGAGCGTTTTCCGCCTCAACATCCTGCAACACGTCTCTTTGTTCATGATTCGTAGATTCGAGCGCGCGCACTTTTATCTTAAGAGCGTCGAGTTCTAATTCAACCTCGGCAGCCCTGCCGTCAGAGACAGAAGATCGCCGACTATCACCCGCCTCGTCGCCCCAACCGCCGAGCGCGGATTTCAACTTTCCACTCAAGTCGCGCGAGCTCAACGTTTCCTGCACCGCCGCGCGCTTGAGCGCCAGTAACTCTGCGGTTTTTGTATCCAACGCATCTTCAAGCGCACTCCTTTGCTCATCGCTCGCGGTGATTTCAAGCTGAAGTTCAGCGATGCGCTCGTCGCGTTCGCGAAGTCGCGCAGTGAGTCCGAGCATAATGTCGCGCTGCTTCAATAGCACCGCCTTGTAACGCTCAACTTGACGTGTGCTATCTGCGGCTTCGTGGCGCTCAGCCTCGATACTCTTCAACTTTTCTTCGTACTCTGCACGAACGCGAGCGATGGATGATGGGTCGTCACTGCCTAACAATTGACTTTGCATCGCTGCGATGCGCGCTTCGAGATCTTTCTTGGCTTGCTTTTCAATGAGAAACTCTCTCGAACGACGTTCGAGCTCGGTGAGTGCCTGCAGCTTGTCTGCTTCGGCTTTTCTCCGTTGCTCGTCGACCTCAAGCAATCGCCGCTTATCTACTAAATTTTTCGTGCGCTCGTCGAGCTCGGTGCGCAGCTGCCTGAGCTCGCGCTCGTACTTGCGCAACAAGGATTTTTGATCCAAATCCTCATTCAACTTTGCAGAGTTTTTAATCTCTTTCGCTCGACTGGCGAACTTCAATGTAGACACAGACTCGGTAAACGCCTCGAGCGCAGGAGACACGTTGGCGATAACAGTTGTGATGCAGTTACCCCCAAGCGAGTCTTCCAAAATGCGCGTCAATTTAGAGTCGCGATATGGAATGTGCGGTCGAGTTTTAGTATCAGTCAACGCGCTGATGACATTCCCCAAAGCGCTCAAACTTTGGTTGATTTTCTTACTTTCGTCCAGCCGCTTGCCCGTGGCGCCAGTCAAGGACACGCGCTCTGAGCCAGCCAAGTCAACCAAATTTAATTTACCGACGGTGATGCTCTGTCGCTCGGCTCGAGGCGACGACGTCGTCGCATCGCCACCGTCTACAGGGTCATCATCTTCGATTATACTGTGTTCGATAATAATAGTGAATACCGCGTGCGAACGCGATGAAATCTCGTTCATCTTAGTCGAGCCTGTGGCTCGAAGTTGCGCTCCGCGTTCGAGCAAGCCATAGATTTCAGTTGGCGTGCGTACGACCCATTCACTTTGACCTTCAACAAACACGCCACGCTTTTTGTCCTCGCGAATCTGTAAATTTGTACGTTCTGGCTTCAATAAATCGCTCACAGTCTCGTTATATATCTGTAAGTAACTCACACGCACGAGATACTTGGACCGCGCGTGCGAGTCGGCGGCGATGAAATTGAAAATGTCCTCAATGGCGCGAGGAATAATCCCTCGTTGACTCCCATCCGTCACCGGCGCGTTTCCTGGAAGCCCGAACCGTTGTTGCCCGTATGCCAACATCGTCCCTCGATCCCCTTCCATGGTGTACGTTTTCCCCGTGCCCGTCTGCCCGTACGCCAACACCGTCGCGTTGTATCCATCGAGCGCATTCAACACCGCCGGTTTCGCGCTCTTCGCATACACCTCCTCCTGCGTCGCCGTCTCATCATACACCTCATCAAACCCAAACTCTTGCGTCTTAAATTTTGAATAATCTAATTCCTCATCCGACGCATCACGCTCGAACGCACGAGCGCCGACGTGTCCCAACGCGCGTTCAATGTTTTCGCTCGCCACGACGGCGCCGCCGTCGCGCGCGCGCACCATCGCCTTCTGATACGCCACATCCCCATTCAACTCCCGCCGCAGCGGTGGACGAATACGAACCATCACCTTGACGTTCTCACGCGTCGTTCTCCCCACCACCGTCGTCGTCGACGGCGTCAACGTCCCCCGCGCGTCCAACAGACACCCATCATCCACATCACCACCATCATCACTCGCATCCTGCGCCTCCGCCGTCTCGCGCACGGGCGCGTTCGCGCGACTCGCGCGTGCGAGCGCATCGTCCTCGCCGTTCGCCGCGCTGCGCGCGCCGCCGCCGCCGCCGCCGTCGCGCGCGAATCCAAACACCATGGACGCGCGCGCGTCGCGCTGTGCCGTTGACCACCGTCGGGGGGCGCTCACCATACTTAAGCCTTAGTTTGGTCTACTCAAATGTCCGAACATGCGTCGTCGATCATGACTTTCATAATGTAGTCCATGAACTCTCTGTTTAAAAATTTATCCCCGGGCACCATGGGCGGCGGCGATGCCGATGCCGATAAAGTGCACGAACCACTCGCGGTCGCCACATTGACGCGCGCCGACGCCGACGCCGACGCCGCAGCACACGCGAGGACGACGTTCGATGAGTTCCGATATCACCGCTGACATGTCATCCATGTCCCTCGACACCGCCCCGGGCGCGCACAAGTACTCGAGGTGTTTCAATCGCGTCCCCATCGCCAAGGTTTTAGCCCAGGGCGCCATCGGGACGACGGCGATCGTCGGTGGATGGGTGAAAACCGGCCGCGAGGCTGAAAAGGGAGCGCTTTTATTTTTAGCCTTGAATGATGGATCGGGGCCGGAGAACTTGCAAGTGGTGGTGAGGAGCGAGGTGTATGATCTTGGGGATTTGCGCGCCACTGGGACGTCAGTCGTCGTCGAGGGCGCGCTCGTGGCGCCTCCGGAGAGCGCGAAGGGTCAGGCGATTGAAATGCACGCCACGCGAGTGATAGCGTGTGGGAAGTGCGATGCGACGACGTATCCGATGCAAAAGAAGAAACAGACGTTGGAGTATTTGCGGGAAAAAATTCATTTGAGACCGCGGACGAACACCATCGCGAGCGTGGCGCGGGTGCGAAGCGCGTTGGCGTACGCGACACATTCATTTTTCAATCAAAATGGATTTTTGTATGTGCATACGCCGTGCATTACGCAGAGTGACTGTGAAGGTGCGGGCGAGATGTTCCAAGTGACGACGCTGTTGAGCGGGGCGGATTCGAAGGAGGCGTTGGAGCCGACGGTGAGCGCCGATGCGTTGGGCGCCAAGCGCGCAGAGGTTTCTGAATGCGGCTCTGGAATTAAAGCCTTGAAGGAGGGTGGTGCCGAGCCCAAGGAAGTGAAGAGTGCGGTGAAGACTTTAGAGAAGCTCAAGCTTGAGTTGAGCGAGATGGAAACGGCGTCAAGAAAGATCGGTGGTCTTCAGCGTACCGAAGCGGGTGGAATCGACTATTCTGAGGATTTCTTTGGCGGCAAGACGTTCTTGACCGTGTCTGGACAATTGCAAGTTGAAACGTACGCATGCGCGTTATCCAACGTGTACACGTTTGGACCGACTTTCCGTGCGGAAAACTCTAACACCACTCGTCACTTGGCTGAGTTCTGGATGATTGAACCCGAACTCGCATTTGCCGACTTGAAGGACGACATGCAATGCGCTGAAGACTACGTCAAGTTTTGCTGCAACTACTTGCTCGAAAACTGCATGGGTGACTTGGAATTTTTCGCCAAGATGTACGATCCTACGTGTATTGACCGCGTCAAGGATATTGCATCGACGCCTTTCGGGCGGGTGTCCTACACGGAGGCTATCGAGCTTCTCGAAAAGGCTGTCGCCGACGGCAAAGAATTCGTCCACCCCGTGTCTTGGGGCATCGACTTGGCCACCGAGCACGAACGCTGGCTCGCAGAAGTGCATTTTCAGAAGCCAGTGTGCGTTTACAACTACCCGAAGGATATCAAGGCTTTCTACATGCGCTTGAACGAGGACAACAAGACCGTCGCCGCCATGGACGTTTTGGTTCCCAAGGTTGGCGAACTCATCGGCGGTAGCCAGCGCGAGGAGCGCTTGGACGTCTTAGAACGCCGCATGACTGAATCTGGTCTCAACCCCGAAGATTATAGCTGGTACTTGGATTTGCGTCGCTACGGGAGCGTTACGCACTCCGGCTTTGGTCTCGGCTTTGAACGATTGATTTTGTTGTGCACGGGTATGGAGAACATTCGCGATGTCATTCCGTTCCCGCGCTGGCCGAACAACTGCGCGGATGGCGGGAGCAAATAATGCTAGAAAGCTTCGCTTTTAATACAAACAAACAGACAAACCACAAATATACTAAATTCAACGCTGCAGAAACGCTGCGATGTTGCTCTTGAGCGGCGGAAATTGAAACACGACGACGCCCGCGGCGGCGTCGTAGAATAACACGGGGAACGTTGCGATGCCTTCTAAGAACCCAACTTTACCGATCGCATTAATTGCCTTATCTACGACATTCGCCTCACCGCTGGCGTTCGGGTCATCCCGAGGCGATGACTTGTCGTCACTTCTTGCTCCAATCCAAAACGTGTCAAAGTCTATCCGACACGCGGGACGTTCCCGCCCATCCAACATATACGGCGCGGTCGCCGATACCTTGCCGCTCGCCGAGAGCCAACCATCAGGAACGATACCACCATGTCTTACGTCACTTCGAATCTTCCCACCGTCGATGACGTACCGCAAAGGTGCGAAACGCACGCCGACGGGGCCAGCGAGATTCACAATGTGCGGCGCACAAAACACCTGCCATTCACCATCGCCGCGAACGGCGTTCTCAATGCCACCAGAAACCGAGCCATCTTCGATCAGTATATCGATGCAGAGTTGGATATCATCGTCGACGTCGTACAAAGTCACGCCCGGAGTAGACGCGTGGCGCGCGAGCGAGTTGAGCGCGTCAGCCACCGACAACGTTGACGAGGATGACGACGACGCGCGAGCTATCGTTCGAACAGGTCCGCGATGGTGGTGCGTTCGCGTAAACGCGTGCGTCGGCGTCGGCGTGGTGAGCGCGCGAGTGGACATGGCGAGTTATGAGGTCAGTGACTGTTTCCGTTGTGCTAACAAATGTTTCTACTATTCAGTTTAATTTCAGTTCCGTGAGCTCTTCGGCGACGATTTCCGCGGGTTGGTTACCATACGTATGGTGCGTGTTTGGCAGTGATCCAGGATGTGTCATCGACGGCGGCGCTAAAAGCGACGAAGGATCGATGTCTGGCGGCGTCGGAAGCGCGCCTTCTTGCGCCGACGACATCGCCGGCACCGGCAAGTGTTCCGCAGCGTGTTGCGTATTTTTGTAGCCATAGAACTCGTGCGATTGCGATTGCGAAGAATAACTTTCCGTTGATGCGTCGCGTGAGTGCTGGGCTACGGGCGCTGGCATGAAAAACTGCCCTGGCGCTTTCGGCGCAGTCCCAGCGGATGGAGCCATGGGCACAAATCCTTGCGCTGGCGCAACGTTCGCTGGTGATTGCTGCGTACGCGGCGTGGTGTTGAACGTATCAACGTAACGCGAGTGAATACCACTCTGACGTAACTGTGAAGCGTTGTGCGTCGCCGCCATCACCGGCGGTGGACCAGGTGGAGGGGCGCCAACGCTTGACGTCGGCGATTCCGAACGTGCTGGCGGCGCCCCTGGCGCTGGCGCTTCTTGTGTCGGCTCTTTACCCCGCTCGCACCACATCTTCAATGTTTCGTTGTAGTAGAATACATTTTCATCCGCAGGTGGCGGTCTCGGGTTTTCCGCGGCCGGTGTCGATGAACCGCCACCACCACCGAATAGAGACGACACGGACCGTAACAGTCCGCTTCCGCTAGATGATTTATGCATTCCTTGCGGCGACTGCGACTGTGGCTGTTGCTGCATCGCCGGCGGCACTGGCTGCTGCTGTTGTTGCGGCGGCGGAGCAGATACCGGCGAGGACTGATGCGCCTGGTACGACGCGTGCGGCGTAGCCTGAGCCACGTACGGCGCGGGATGCATCGGCTGCGGTTGATGTTGAACGTGCGCGCCTCCATGAGGTGCTTGCGCGTCGCCTTCATCGCCAAACAGCGTCGATACGCTGCGGTCAAGTAAACCCTTAAACCCGCTTACCAATGTTTTTGCTGCACCGACCGCTGCACCGGCGAGATTTCCGCCTTTTCCTCGTAAACCGTCCTGTAAACGATGCTCCATCTGCGCCGCCAGCGTCCCCACGCGCACGACGTCAACCTCTGGATTCATCTTGTCTAACGAACGTAGACACTTCAATACGTTTTCTACGTACGACAGCGCCTCTCGCAAATGACCTATTTCAGCGAGCGCACCGGCGTACAATAGCTTGTATGGTAATAATGATGCGATCTGTGCTTGGGAATTCGAGCCCACGAGCGCGCTCTCGAGAAGTTCCGTAAGCTTGATGGCGGTGGGCGTCGCGTACGTTCTCGGTTGCTTTCTATGGTCCGCATTCACGAGACACATGCGTGAGTTGTACGAGTACGCCGATGGCTTTTCTCGAGATAGCGCGTACGCCACGTGCGCGGCCGCAATGTCGTTTTGCGCCATCCAAAGTTCGTCACCGAGCGCCTTCAGGACGATTTCGCTTCCATTCGTGGGATTCGAGCACAGAATTGCTACGTGCTCGCGCCATCGCGGGAGGAGCTCGCGCACGCGCGAATGGCCGGGCATTTGCGTGCCGTCTCTACTCGATATGAGCTCTTGCGGGAAGCCAGCCATGAGCACCTCCAAAGTGTGCAATGGCGACCCCGCGCGACACACGCTCATGGACATTTGCGCAATCGTTTCTTGGTAATGTTTGCCACCCAAGTGTCCCGCGAGTAATATCGCATGAGGCCAAAGCTTGGCTTGGATCGCAAGATTCAACGCGGCACCACGTTGACCGGATATAAGCAGATTCTCCACTTGCACGATGGCGCGCGCGTCGCTGCTTTCCGCAGGATTCAGCGGCGACACGCCCGCGCTCGCCGCCGCCCATCCGTCGCCAGATGTGCCCGCGGCGTCACCGGCAATAATCGCGGAAATCTCCGCTAGTGCACTCTTTCTATTTTCCCCTAATATATCTCCTTCTAAAGTCAACACACCCTTGTGACGCAACATCGCCGACAAGACGCGCCACAATAATACTTCACTATCGCGACGAGCGTCGCCATTCGAGTTCAAGAGCGCGTCGATCATCTTGACGACATTATCCGCTCTCTGACCCGCTAAAGGTCCACGTATTTGTTCTAACGATCGCACGTAATTCACCCCAAGTGAGTTCCCATCAGCTAACAACGCACGCACTGAATGCACGCGCAAACTACACGGCGGGATGCTAGTGCCGTGACTCGTTCGTCCACCCGCATACCCAGGACCGGACAAAATGAGAGAACCACCAAAACCAAAGCTCATCGCAACGTGCGCGGGTCTTCCATCTGGCGAACGATTGCTATCGTCGTATTTAACCGCTCGTGATGAAGGAGTTTCTCCATAGGCTGCGTATTCAAGGTTTTGCGTCTCGCCCGTTTGATAAGACGCGTACGCGCTGACATTCGGCGTCGGTGGAGCAGCGTACGTGCTGGGTGCAGGCGCAGGCGGCTCATAAGCTGCATAACCAGTATTTTGCATCATTGCTGGTTGTTGTTCGTAATGCCCCACGGCTGGCGCATATGCCGCCGCAGGTGATGGCTGCACCGGCGATGGGACCATGAATGTCGGGCGCATGGGTGGAGGCGTAGTCGCCGGGGAGTACATTTCCGTCACCGAATTCGACGACGACACACGCGGGAAGTTTTCCGTGGAACCTGAATACGCCGAAATCATTGGAGGTGCGGACGTCTCAACCACGGGCTCGTCGTAACTCACTTGCGGTGGCGGAGGAACGGCGACGTGGGCGATGGACAAAGTCTCATTGACATCCGGCGCAACGTGCTCTTGCTGCTCGTGGTAATAATGCCCATGAAGTGGCGGTTCTATCTCTGGCGGCTGTACGACGTGCGAAGCATCATATTCATGATACTGCTGTTCATTAGAGTACGACGCATCGTTGTCTTGCACGTACGTCGGCTCTGAAGTTTCTTGCACATTTGCCGTCTGCTCGAATGTCGCCTCGTACGCACTCGTGAACTCCGCGTGCGAAAACTCAGCGGGTGCGTACTGTTCTTCGTAAAATGCCTCTTGTGGTGGTGGCGGTGGCGATGGTGCCGATACTGGCGCGGCAGCGTCCTCTAGGACGTGTGACACTGTGGGCGGTTCCTCAGCGAAAGGCGCGCTCTCGTACTCAGTCGCGTCGTTCGCAAACGTCGGCGTCGGTGGCGACGACGGTGGTGGTAGCGCCGATGCGAGAGTCACAGGTGACGGCACGTGCGTCAATCCAGCATCCATGGGCGATCCAAAAGGCATCGAAGCCACAGCACCAAAAGCAGCTGGCTCCGTCCCATCGTCCGCGTCCGCGCCCAAGTCGTTAAAGAAGTCTGTCCCATCATCCTTCATCATTGGCGACGCAAACGGCGCCGACGCGGCGTACTGCACACTCGCCACTGGTACCGGCGACTGCTGCACGCCGCGCACTACGTCCGGAGTCACTGGAAACGCACTCGATTGCTTCTCAACCGGTGCCGACGACGCGCTCGAGGATATCCAGTCATCCCCGTCGTCCGCGCCGCCAAACAGCGCACCTAAATCCTTCTCTGCGTACTCCACGTATGATGACGACGCCGACGCTATCGGTGGTGGTGATGGCGCCCCGTACACACCCCCGGGCGGCGATGGCTCAAACGCAGACGTGGTGCGTTCAAAGACAACCGCTCGTCCCGTCGGCGACGCCGAAGCGCTCGGCGTTGAATCGCCAAACAACCCACCCACTGCATGCGCGCCGCTCGATGGTGCCTGCGCATACATCGCGGACGCATGCGCCGCGGGCGTACGCGCGATCATAGGCGACACCGACGCCGACGACGACGAGTGCGCGCCTCGCATCCAATCGTCCTCGCCATCAAAGTCTTCCTCAGCGCCACCTCTCGAGAACGACCGATCGACATCCGACGTCGATGCCGGCGCGACGTCGTCGAGCCACGCATCGTCGTCGTCATCGTCATCGTCCACCGTCCCGAACGGGCTCGACGACATGGCGTGTCGACGCGCGCGACGCTCGGAAACGCGTCAGTCTCTGCCGCTCGAGATGGCTGAGGACAGTCGCTCGTACCGCCCGCGGTACGACTCGCGCGGCGCGCACGACGCCGACGCGTACGACCGCGGACGTGGACGATACGATGACCGCTATCGCGGCGACGATGACCGGCGGTACGACGATCGCGCGCCACCGCGAGGGCGATCGAACCCTCCTCATGATTCGTACCGAGCGTATGACGATCGGCGCGAGCACCATTACGAGCGCGATTCGCGCCGCGGATACGACGAGCGCGATCGAGACTATAGATACGATGATCGTCGACCGGTGCGAGACGATCGCGGGCCGCCACCGGGGGCGTACGACTCGCGAGGGAGGTTTGGACGCGAGAGCGGCGGCGAACCGACGACGACGGCGGCGAGACGCAGAGACGAAGTTGAGCCGGCGCCGCCGCGATTCGGTGCGGGTCCGACGCGGCGACCTAATGCGATGACGAGTGACACGCGGGAAGTGCTGGCGTCGAAGTGGATGGAGAAAAATGCTGCGTCTGGTGGGAGACAACGTACGAATAGTGAAAAGATGCGACGAGAGATTTTCGTCGGGAATTTAGTGAGCGGCCAAATTGGTGCGACGTCGATGTGCGAATTGTTTAATGATGTGCTCAAGAAGATGGCGCCAGAGGCGTGTCATGAGATCGGGGTGAACGTGCCGCCAGTGTTGTCCATTGTGATGGACGCGGCGCAGAAGTTTGCGTTTGTCGAGCTGCGGACGGCAAAGCTCGCCAACGCCGCGCTCGGGCTCGATCAGATCCACGTCATGGGTCGGCCGTTGAAGATTGGTCGACCTGCGGGGTATTTTGAAGATCCTGACGAAGTTCGAGAGGTATTGGATATGAAGTACGTGCTTCCAGCGCCTGAAAAGGTGGAGAGCGTGTACAAGGAACTCGACGAACGCAAACGCCAAGCGGATCTTAGGCGACACGTTGATGTGATTGAAGCCGTGCCCCCACCGCGGCGCGATGACGATCGGACCGCATCAACCGCGGTGACCAAGTGCGTGTGCATCGAAAACATGGTGGACGTCAGAACCTTACTCAGCGCTCGCGAGCGCAAGGAACTTCGCTACGACGTCGAAGACGCGCTCGAAGATACGCGCGTGGAATTCAAAACATCCATGCGCGTCATCGTCCCTACGCCTTCCGATCGTGATATTGACGCTAGTGTCCCCAGCAGAGCGTACGTGTGGTTCGACGACGCGAGGAGCGCGCGAGCCGCGTTCGACCTGATGCACGGTCGCGCGTACGCCGGTCGCACCGTCGCCGCGCGTTTCGTCAGCGCCGAAGAATTCGACGACATCGACAAAAAGAAAACAAAAATATAACCCTTTGCGTATTGCCTTGTAACTAATTTTCAAAATTTAAACATTTGCCGTCATGTCGTTTCGCGCGCGACTCACGTATTACGAGGGTGCCTGGTTTATGGTCACCCCTCACTCTCCGACGCAACATGGTTGTGGCTTTGGTGAGATGCGCCGTGTGCGACATCGACGTGCCGACGAACGTCATGAAGATGCACCTCATCACGGATGAGCACTTGAATAATCGAGAGAAGACGGAGTACGATCCCGATTGGTGTGGGGTGTGTTCGGTACGAGTTACTGCGGGCTGCCGATCGGTGCACGAACGCGGGAAAAAGCACCGAGCAAAGCTCGCCGAGCTCGACGGGTAGACAACTGCTGCTGATAAGCCAGCGTACCATTGTTTGGTGTGTGATTGCGAAGTCCCACGCGGTCCTGGGCAGCGCCAAATTCACGAAAAAGGCGCTCAGCACGTGGCTAAGGCTTTCCGAGCCAGCGCGAAGCAGCAACAGAACCAAGGCGGCAAGACCGTCGCCCCGGTGGCTTTGAACCCGTCTTCCGTGCACGTCTGCCCAAAGGGATGCGTGATCGACATATCTGTTGAGATTTGCGAGCCGACCATGGAGGCGCCGTGGACGCTGGATTATTTCGACGTGCGAGGAATGAGCCCGTCTGCAATCATGGCGTTGGGAGAAGGATTACACCGGCCCAGCGGTGTGTCTGACGCGCCTATAGATGGCCATATTATGCGAATCTCTGGATTAAAGCTCGATACGTCGCA
>Ga0222714_10006045_pt1 | contig 11378 bp, 7 predicted proteins | sample C33_3DmetaG_FD_165048 | JGI IMG/M metagenome (GOLD analysis project Ga0222714, IMG submission 165048) | Estuarine water microbial communities from San Francisco Bay, California, United States - C33_3D | ecosystem: Environmental > Aquatic > Marine > Unclassified | place: USA: California... | reverse complement strand
TGGACGTCAGCTTGGTCAGCGCGCGCGCGCGCGACGACGGCACGCATAATCTCCCGTTCGGCGCACCCATCGCGCGCGGCTGTCGATCGAACGCGCGTCGATGAATGGCGCCGCGCGCGCGCGCCATGGATAAAGTGCTGTGTCGCCTGTGCGCTGACGTCACAGATGCGCGCGCGCGCCTCCACGCCGCGCCCCGCGCGCGTCGCGCGATGTCGCGCGCGCGTCGCGTCCAGCGCGATGTCTCGCACGCACCGAGGCGCGAACGCGCGCGCGGCGGCGTCTCCGTCGTCGCCGTGGACGCCGCGAACGTCGCCGCTCGGTTGGAAGGACGCGCGCCGAGGCGCAACCTCGCGCGCGTCGGCGGAGGCGGCGTCAGCGGAGGCGGCGTGGACGCCGCGAACGCTCGGATGGGGCAAGCGTCGAGGCGAGATCGACCCGGTGCGCGACGCGGACGTGCTTGAACGCACGCCCGGCACGCACGGGTACTGCGTGTACTCGCACGCGGATTGGTCCAACGCCTACGCGAGCGCGGATGGCGAGCACGACTACGTGTGCTGCGGCGATGCGATTGAGTATGGGACGATTCCAGACGATTTGGCGCAAGGCACGCTCTATCGCGTCGGACCAGGGTTGTTCGAGCGAGGAGGGAAAGAGTACAAGCACATGCTCGACGGCGACGGTTTGGCGGTGCGGTTTGAATTCGGTCGAGGACAGACGGTGCGGTTTCAGTCAAGATTTGTGCGCACTGAGGCGTTTGTGGAGGAAGAAAAGGAGGACAAGGTGCTGTATCGCGGGACGTTTGGGACGATGCGAGACGGCGGGCCGCTCGCGAATTGGTTTGATTTGCGCACGAAGAATTTGGCGAATACGAATATCATCGCGTGGGGTGGTAAAGTGCTTGCGTTGTACGAAGCGGGACGTCCGGTGACGCTCGATGCGAGCACGCTCGAGGCGAATGGTGTGGACGATCTCGACGGGAGACTTGAGCCTGGAGAGTATTTTACGCTCGGGTTGCCCGAACCCGTCGGGCGCGCGGTTGAGACGGCGGCAAATATGGGTGGCCGAGCGTTTACGGCGCATCCGAAGATTGACTCTCACACAAATTTCTTGTGCGGATGGGGTTGGAAATCACGAATCACGGCCAAAGCTGTGGAAATTAAACTGTGGGAGTGGGATGATGACTGGAACGAGCGCGGATCGCGCGAGTACGTCATGGAGGGGTGCGAAGCGGCGCCACACGATTTCGGCGTGACGGCCAAGTGGTACGTGATGATTCAGAATCGTCTAGGCATCGATCCTCTGCCGTTTCTCGCCGGTGTAAAAGGCGCGGGAGAGTGCTTGATTTCCCAGCCCGAGCAGCCGTTATTGGTGCACTTGATTCCGCGCGCCACGAATGCGGCGCTCGCACCGACGCAAACGAAGCCGGCGGCGCCCGTCGTCGCTACTGGGCCGTTGGCGTCATTTGAGATTCACACCGCGCTCGCGCACGACGGACCGCCCTTGCGCGACGGTGAAGACGTCTCCGCGCGAGCGCTCGATGATTGGGTCACGGTGTACACCGCGGGCTGGGACGTGCTGTCTCCCGGAGTGTTCCTCGGCGAATGGGGCGCGAGCGCGGCGTGGCCGTTCCCAATCGCCACCGAGCTCACGCCTGATTTCAACAACATTCCGCGTACGCTGTTGTGGATGTACCAAATAAACTCCAAAACTGGCGAGGTCAAGCGCGAGCCCGCCCCTGGGTGTGATGATTTATGCATTGACCATCCACACGTGTCGCCTTTGTACGAAGGCAAACGCGAATGCCGCTACGTGTACGCGTCGTTATCCAACGAAGTTCGAGTCTCGGGCCCGCCTCTCGGCTACGTTCGCATAGATTTGAAGACGGGCGAGTTACAGAAATGGTACGCATCAAACCGCAGTTTCTGTGAAGAGCCAGTGATCGTGCCCAAGCGTGATGGACAAAGCGAAACCGACGCTTGGCTCATCGGCCTCGTCGCCGATCACAGCGCCGAGCATCCGCGCGGAATTTCACGCCTTGTCGTTTTGGACTGCGCCGCAATCGACAAAGGTCCCGTGGTGAGCATTCGTCTGAACAATAGAATCCCACACGGTTTGCACGGAATGTTCGTGCGGTCAAAGTATACATTAGATTTTAGGAATTGCTCGTCGTCGTAACGACGTCGGGCGCGGCAACGGCATGTAATTTTTGCACACTTTGTATTTGTTTTACAGCGCAGCGTTCGCATCGTTGTCTAGTACTACAACAGGTGCACAGTAGTTCTACAACAGGTCGTGGGTCGTTCCTACTTGCCATTCATTTCAGCCGAGATTTGTTCGAGACTTTTACCTTTTGTTTCGATGACGTACGTCTGCGCGAAGACGTACCCGATGAATGAAAAGGCGGCGAAAAAGGCGTACACGGCGCTCGCGCCAAACGATTCCACGGCGGGTAAAAATCCTTGACCGATGAAAAAGTTGAACAGCCAATGGGACAAAAAGCACAGCGACATGCCTTTCCCGCGCACGGCTGGGGCGAAAATCTCTGAAGACAGTAGACCCGGCACGGGTCCGGCGCCCATGCCAAAGATGAAGACGTACCCGACGACGGCGACGAGCGAGAGCGAAGGCGCGAGCGCCGACGCCGGAAACGCCGCGCTCGCGGCCAAGCCCAAGCAGCACGCAGCCATACCCAGAAACGAGTACGCGAGTAACGGTTTTCGCCCCATTTTGTCTAACAGACCAGTGGCGATGACCGATCCCAAGATGTTGACGACGCATACGAGCACCGAAGCGAGCACGCCCGATTGCACACCCGCGCCTTCAAAAATACTCGTTGAAAAGTAAATGATGGCGTTAATACCCGCAAACTGCTGAATCAAAAACAACGTCGGACCAGTGAGAATCGCCCGACGATTATTACGGTTTCGAAGCGTATCTGCCCACGACGCAGCCGTCTTCGTGCCAGTCGCGTTGGCGGATTCGCCGCTCGGCGCGCCGAATAATCGCACGTCGACGTCGTCCGCCTCTTGAAATTTCCCTCTCGAGCGCAACCACGCTGGGCTTTCCGGCACCGCGCGAAGCAACACTCCAAGCGCAATCGCAGGCACGCTCGCTATCCAAAACATCGTGCGCCACCACGTCGGATTCACCGTCGCGCTTTGTAACGGCAAACCGGCAACCATGGCGCATAAAATGCCGGCGCCAATCGACAACTGGTTTGCCGATCCCAAAACCCCGCGATGCTCGTCCGGGCTCACCTCGCTGATATACATGGGTACTAAAATCGACACAATCCCCACACCCACGCCCGCGAGCGCGCGTCCGAGAAGCATAGCGCTCAATCCCGTCGCCGACGCGCACGCCGCGCTTCCGACGCCCAACGCCGCCGCCGCCAGCGTCAACGTCGCCTTGCGCCCGAATCGATCCGCCATCCCACCCGCCGCGAACGCAGAAAATATGCACGCAAACAACAGCGACGACACCACCGATGCTTTCGCGCCAACATCCGCGGCAACGCCGATATCTCGCGCGAGATGTTCCAGCGCCGGATTCACCGCGCCCAAGTGATACCCAAAGCTCACGCCCCCCAAGCACGCCACGGCGACGGGAAACACGCATCGCGCGAGCGCCGCGCGCCCTTCGAGCTTACGCAGCACGAGTCCGTCGCCTTCATCGGCATCGGGCGAGGATGCGCGCGCCAGCGCACTGCGCTGATGGATCGTCGTGGGCATCATCATCATCGACGACGTATTCGACGCCGCTCGACGCGTCGGCTTGACAAACATCACCGCGCGCGCGGGCGCACGCGTGACGCGCCCGCGCGCCGATCGATCGAACGCCACGCCCGGGGTGAACGGCGAGGCGCGAGGCACACACGCGGCGCGCATGGATGTGACGACGCCATTGCGACACGCACCGTGACGATGATTCCGTCCACGGTGTCGCGACGCGCGCGCGCGGTTGAACGCGCGACGACGTCTGCGATGACACACGCGTCGCGCGCGATGGACTGGGCGTCGACGACGCGGTCGGTGTCGAGCGCGTCGCGCGTGGTGTTTGCGAAAGCCAAGGGTAAAGCTGCGGCGAAAGGTTGGTGATTCGGCGTTTCGCGGTCCTCCTCGTCGTCGTCGTCGTCGGCGTCGGCGTCGGCGTCGTCGCGATGCGCGCCTCGAGTTGACAATTCGTGACTGACCTCTCGCGTGTCTTCCGCGTCGCATCGCAGACGCTGGTGAAGGGAAAGCGGGGACGGTGGCCAAGGCGAGCGCCACGCACGTCTCTGGGTTGAACTATTTAAAGTCTGGCGAAGATCCGGCGATCGGGCCCGATGACGCCTACCCGGCGTGGTTACCGGGGATATTGGAACCCAAAGAGTCGTTAGGGGAGTTTGAGCGACGCATCGCGGGATTGAAAGAGAATGGTGAGGATTGGCGCGAGACGTTTTCAGAGGCGGACAAGGCGAGGTATACCAAGCTCGCGCGCGTGGCTCGAATGAAGGCGAATAACACCGAGCGCGCGAAAAAGTAGGTTTTAAGCACAGATGATAAAGTAGGTTTGATTTTCAAAACACATCGCGAATGGTGCGCGGAGCACGCTCTGGTCGAGGCGAGTATCACGCCGCGATGGCTTCTGGCTCGACGGCGTCCGTTTCGTCGGTGACGCGCTCGTCGTTTATTTGTGCCGCGTGTTCGGCGACGAGCTTTTCCCAACGCAACTTATCGTACTCCTCTGGAGTTAAGAAATCGGGATCGGCGTACGAGCGCCAGCTCCACATGTGGCAGTCGGCGCAAATCGTTTCCGATTCAAACTTCTTCTTCCCTCGGCACCACGACTGCGAAAAGTGATGTTCCTTCGTATTCGTCGATCCGCACGACAAGCAATCAGGAAACCGTTCATTTTGCTTCCATCGCGAAATCCATTCATCCACAGTCATAATTTTCATCCCCGCACCGACGGAAGGATTGATTTCAACCGGATCACCTAACCAACCGTCCAACGCGAGGCGAAGACGCGTCTCGTCAGTCATCTCAAACGCGCGAGCGATCCACACACACACACGCACCAATCATAATCTTATTCCACTCCACCGTGTGCACCTTAGCCTTGGGATTCGCATTGACATCCGTATAAATATCCGCGCGTAAATCCTCCGCGTACGCGTGCGTAAAATCCTTCGTCTCCTCCGTCTCAGCCGCAGTCTGCGTCGCATCCACAGCGGTCCGTTCCGCCGCGTTCGTCGTCGTCGTCGTCGTCGACGTCGTCGTCGCGAGCCTCGACTTGCCCTTGCCCTTGCCCTTGCCCTTACCCTTCGTCTTCGTCGACGCGATGGCGTCCGATTTCGGTAGGTTCGGCATCGCGTGCGTCGCGCATTGACGCTTCACTCGCAGAGCAATGCGTTTTTTTGTGCGTTTTTTTTTGTGTTTTTGTGTGTCGTCGTCTCTCGCCATTGGTCGACGATGCGCGCCGCGTTACCGACGGACGACGCGACGACGCGCGCGCATCACGCGGCGCACATCGCAAAGCGCGATGCGCGGTGTACGACGATGCGCATGCGCGCGTACGACGCGCACGACGTGCCGCGAGACGTTCGAGAGCGCATCGAACGCGAGGTGGCGTTAGAGGCGTGGCGATTGGCGTACGCGCGCGAGAAGCACCTGTGGCAGACGACACGCGAGCGGAAGAGGGATTTGAGCGCGGCGTGTGCGAGATTGGGGTGTGAGGTGCGCGAGACGAGCGTGCTTTGTGCGCATTTCATCGATGGGGAGACGTTTGCTGGGGTGAAGGGTGACGCGAGGACGCGGGCGTTGGAGAAATGGACCGCCGAGGCGGTGGCGCGGAGAGTGGCTGAGATGCGGTACATACACGAGTATTGCGATGAGTATCGGGATACGATGGTGGATGCGCGCGCGCGCGTGCATGAGGCGTCTGAGGCGCATTTGCGTAGGAAGTACGGGAAGAAGAAAAAGTATTACTCGAAACGCGACGCGGCTGAGGCGTGGGCGTCGGCGTGCGAGGACGTTCTCGGATTTAAAAATATAGGCGCGTTTGCGCGTGATCTCGTGTCGAATTGGACGAGTTTTCCCGATCGCTGGCCTTGGCTCAAGGATGATGTCGATTACGACGCCGCCGCTAACGATGCCGCCGCTAACGAGGCCGCCGATGACGACGATGACGACGATGATGACGACGACGATGATGATGACGACTACCAGTACGAAAGCGAAGAATATTGGTACACCGACACCGATGCAAGCTACTACACTGACAGTGACGATGACTATGACTATGTCGTGTATGAATTGCTTTCGATCAACTTACGATCATAGAAGTCGCGATGATGCGCGCGGCGAACGTCAACGACGAAGACGAGACAAGACAAGACCGATGAGACAAGACTGACAAGACATTCGCGATACTCAAGACGCATAGAGACATTAAATGATGAAATCAATACATTTTACAATAGTGAACCTTCTTCGCGGGATTCGTCTACGAATTCAAACACGCGAGAGACTTCGTCACGCGTAAACGCGGTGTACGCCACGACGCCCAACGTCGCGGGAACGAGATACACCAACGCCGGCTGGCCTTGGCCCGTCGCCACGTTTGCGCCGACGGCGACGAGCAAACCCGCGAGATATGCCTTGAGCGTCGCAGAAAAGAACGCTCGGCCGGATAGACTGCTAGGAACTAATATGGCGTCTTCATTGGCTTCAGCCGCGGCGTCGTACGCTTGCTCTGCGGCGATGGCGGCGCGTTTACCAATGCCCGTGCGGTAGCCATCCACCTCGTAATCTCCATCAACGTTTGTGCTGTCAAACATGTTTGGCCCCGCGTCGCGCTCGTTGCGTTCATCTTCGAAAATTCCCATGAACGCATCCGCCGCCGCGGACGCTCTCGCGCGTAAATCCGTCGCCCGCGACGCGTCGTACCGAAGCATCAAGCTAATCAATAAGCCCGGAACGGCGATGTCGCCCAAACCGACCAAGGAAAACGGAAACGCATCAATCGGTGCTGGATTCAACACGTCCTCGAAACGAGGAAATAATAATCTAAAAGGCCCGTTGAATGACTGATTCGTCGCCACGCTCATCATGACGTTTTGACCCAACACTTCTTCGCTTTTAAATACCCAAAACGCGTCGTACACGAGCAATCCCGAAAGCAACGTCGCGGCAGATTTGAACGAACCAAACCCAATGACGGACAAAAAATCAGTAACGATCATGCACGCGATGGCGTTATTCAACGTAAAATTTAAATGTCCCGCATCAGCGTCAGCACTGGCTAACGCGACGCCAAACAGACCGCCAAGAATCTGCGCCGGTGTCACGTTCACCTCCGCATCCTTCACCACATCCCCCGTTTTCGGATCCACCGCCCATCCATCTGGGACTTTCCACTCCACCACGCCCGTTTTCCACCACGTCCCGAGCGCGTTGAGCGGCTCCACGGCGTTCCCGCCCACCGCAATCGCGCCGAGCACGAAAAAATATCCATTTACCAGCCAAGATATATCCAAATGAAACACCTCCAACGCGAGATACGCGCTGAACAGCGCCACCGAAAGCACCACGGGCCCGGCGAGCGAGCTTTCAAAGCTAATCGTTTCCCGAAACGTGCGCGTCAACCCGCGATGGGCGCCAATGTACATCGAACTCAGCGCCAACGCCGCAAAGTACGGGACAAAGGCGTACTGCGCGCGCGACGCCGCGTCCGTGGTCCCGACGGCGAGAATCGCGGCGAACGTGCCGTACGCGGTGAACACGTCGGTGCGGTCCCATTCGAACGTGCGCTTGACCGCGGCGGCGGATGGTGCGGCGCCGGTGTCGTCATCCACGGCGTCGACATTGGCGCCCGATACTCGTTGGAGCGCACCGCGACGTCGTGCGGGCGCGGCTATGGACGCGCGCACGGGCGCGCGTCTATGCGGTGCGTGCGCGCGTGCGTGCGTCGCGCGTGATGGACGCGCGATGCGCTGCGCGCAGAGGGCGAGACGCATGAGTGACTGACTTCGCGCGTCGCGCTCTGAAGCGTTTGGGCGCGGCGGTCGCGTTTTAAATGTATGCTTTTATTTTACACGCACGCACGCACCGACGCGACTCGCGATGGTGAATGCGCGACGGCGATGGTGATGAGGCTATGGGTGTTGTTGGAGGAGCACTGAACGTTGACGACGCGGCGCGGTGCATCCAGACACGGCGCCGGTGGCGCGCGCGAGCCATCCCGACGACGCGAGCACTGGACGGAGCTGCTTTTCGTCTTGTTCGGTGAGCATGGAAATTTGCCACGCGAGCTCGCGGTTTGTTTTCTCCATCGCGGCGAGTTTGGTTTTGGCATCCGCGGCGGCGAGTTCGGCTTCTTGCGCGCGGCGGTTGACGGCGGCGAGCGAGGCGGTGGAACGCTCGCCCATTCCCGCCTTGAGCGCGCTGAGCTCTGCCTTGAGCGCGCTGAGCTCCTCTTGCGTTTCGCGCTCATGTCGTGCATCAACGTCGGCGTCGGCAGGTGCCGGCGCGGATGATGGCTGCGTTGACTGTTGTACCGACTGCGACGCAGTCGCGTCGCGCGCCAACGTTTCGACGCGGTCGAACAACGCGTCCAAATCCACCGAGTCGTCGATTGGCGTCGAAACGAACGCGCCTGGCTCGTCGGCGTCGTTATCGTCGCTACCCATGCCCAACATGCCCCAAATAGAGCCGGAAGACTTTGTCCCATCGACGCTGGTCCGCGCAGTGGGACGCTCGACGTTTGCGTTCAGTTGATTGATAATCGACGCGAGACGACGGCGGATATGCGTCTCACCCGCCTCAGATGCGGCACTCGCACTCGCTTCTAATGTGGCTTCCGTTTGCGTCGCCACGGGTTCTGTCGGTGGAGGCGCGCGCGCGGGCTCTGGAGCGGGTTGCGATTTACGCAACGCAGCCATTTCTTCCAACACCGTCAGTCGCGTGCGAGCCTCGAGCGCTTCGGCTTCGGCGGCTTCGAGCGCCTTTGCCATGCGCTCGGCGCGCTCAGTGAGTGCGTCCAATTGTGCTTTGGTCTCATCCGCCTCTTCTCGCGCTTCGGCGACGATAGATTCGGCATCTGCTTTCATTTGCGTCGCTTCGTCTGCATTCGCGCGAAGCGTTTTCAACTCAGCTTCAACCGTGTCAATCTTCTCACGAAGCTCTTTTTCGGTGACTTGAAATTGCGCCTGTACGTGAGCGAAACGACGGTTGCGTTCTTCGCCTTCACGAGCCGCTTTGTCTGCTGCAGCTTGAGCTTCTTCCGCCGTCTTTTCTGCGAGCGCGAGCTGCGCCACCGCGCGTTTTGACACGAGCTCAGCTTTTTCTCGAGCAGCGATGGATTCGGCGGCTTCGCGACCGGTGGCGTCCATGAGACGCAATTGTTCGCGTATCTCCGCGAGTTCAGCTTCGGCTTTAGCCTTGGCCTTCTCCGCAGCATTCATTTTTGCCGCAGAATTTGCCGCGCTCACCGCGCCGCGCGTCACCGCGCCTTCCATGTCCTCTTTTGCCGCTATGGCATCTGCCAATTCATCCTTGATTTGAGCCATTTCGGCGTCGGCGCGTCTGACGCGATCGAGCGCTTCATCCAACTCTCTCCGCGTGGACGCACACGATTCATTCGCCTTGGCGAGCTCGTCTTCGAGATGTTGCGCGCGAGCTTCGGCGGCTTGAACATCTTCGCCCACGGAACTTTGCGCGGCGTCGGCGACTTCGGCGCGGACGCGCTCGACGTCATCCGCCCGAGCCTTCTTTTCGGCATCCAGAGCCGCTCGCGCGTCATCCGCCGCGGATCGAAGTTTCTCGCACTCGATTTTCACCTTTGAGATTTCGGCGTTCAGCGCTTCGACGACCCCGGCGCGCGCTTCGGCATCCCCGCTGGATGACGTCTTGGCGGCGTCCAATTCTTCGCGCGTCCCACGCAGCGATTCTTTTGTACTCGCGAGCTCACTCTCGAGAGCTGCGAACTGCGTTTTCAACGCCGCGAGTTCTTCGGCGTCCTTGGACGACGACGCGACATTGGGACTCGCGCCGCCGCCACCCTTTTTACCCTTTTTCCCGCCTCGTCCGCCACCGCCACCGCCACCGCCGCTCGACGCTTCCTTTGCTTTGAGCGCTAAAACTTCCGCGCGAAGTTCAGCGAGCTCCTTCTGAGCCTTTGCGTTCTGAGCCTCGGCTTCGGCGCGCGCCTCGTCGAGACGTTTCGACGTCGTCGTCTCCGCACTCGCCAACCGTGCGCGCACCTCTATCACCTCTTCACTCGCCCGCACCGCCTCTGCGCGCGCGCGCCCGAGCTCGCCATTCATTTCCTCGCGCACGCGCTCGACCTCTTCCCGCGATCGCGCGAGTTCATCGCCTAACGTCGCCGACGACGCCGCGTCCAAAGCCGCAGATGCGCCTCGCTCCCCGTCATCCTCCACCCCACGCTCCGCCTTGCTCGCTTTCTCCGCCTTGACGCGCTTCGCGAGCTCTTTCGCCGCCTTTATCGCCGCTTCGCGCATCTTCGCCGTCTCCTCGCGCGCCATGGCGAGCGACGCGTCGCGCGCCGCGAGCTCTTGCTTGGCGATGGACAACGCCTCGCGCAACGCGTCCACGTCGTCGCTCGAAAACTCCACGCGCGATGACGACGACACCGCGGACGCGTTCGCGTCTTCATCACCGTCGCCGCCGTCTTCGCCGTCGTCTTCGTCGCCGAGCGCGCGACGCGCGAACGCATCGAGATTTTCATCAAATTCATCCAACCGCGACCCGACGATCGACGCCGTTTCGCGGAGTTTATCGCTCAAGCCATCGAACCAGGACGACGTTGCGGGCGCGCGCGATGCGGGCGCGTGCGATGGCGTCGCGCGCGCATCGTCGTCGGCGTCGTCGGCGGTGTTCGGGCGCGTCATGGGACGGATGACGACGATGATGCGTCACCCAATGGCGTCCACACAACTCGTCGCTGCGGCGTCGTCGTGCGGCGTCGCGATGGCGTCGATGGGTGGTGACGATGGACGACGCGCATCGGTGGCCAGGACGCCGTCGACGCCGTCGACCAAGGCGTCGTCGTCGTCGTCATCGTACGTTGATGATTTAATGCGCGGGGGTGTGGATTTGTTGGATATCTCTCGCGGCGGCGCTCGCGGCGGCGCGAACGCGACGCTGAGTGGGATGAAGGCTAAGAGCGCGAGCGGTGTGGGCGGTCGCGGCGTGGGCGCGGCGGCGGCGGCCGCGACGGCGGCGAACGGGAGTGGGATGAGTCGAGGCGCGGCGTCGGGGGAGGATCTCGAAGCGTTCTTTGGGTCGACGAACGCGATGGCGACGGCGCGGGGGGCGACGAGCAGTCGCGCGGTGGATGATGATGTGTTCGGGGCATTTGCATCGTTTGCGTCGTCG
>Ga0222714_10006043_pt1 | contig 11379 bp, 9 predicted proteins | sample C33_3DmetaG_FD_165048 | JGI IMG/M metagenome (GOLD analysis project Ga0222714, IMG submission 165048) | Estuarine water microbial communities from San Francisco Bay, California, United States - C33_3D | ecosystem: Environmental > Aquatic > Marine > Unclassified | place: USA: California... | reverse complement strand
GAGATGACAATTGTTGGCAATCCGATTATGCATCACATTGTGTTGGGTATCGATCCGACGCCGCTTGGCATGGCGCCGTTTGTTTTGGCGACAAGCGAGTCAGTTAGCGGTTGGGCAAACGAACTTGATTTGAAATTGCCGTGTGCGAGTTATTACGTCGGGCCATGCATCGCCGGACATGTCGGCGCTGATACAGCTGCGGCAATTTTGGCTGAAGGTCCACATCGTTCGAAAGAAATGCAGTTACTCGTTGACATCGGTACGAACGCCGAAATTGTTTTGGGTAATACCGAACACCAATTTGCTGCGTCGAGCCCGACTGGCCCCGCGTTTGAAGGTGCGCAAATTAGTGCGGGGCAACGTGCAACGGCTGGCGCCATTGAGCATGTTCGAATCGATCGTGAGACTCTTGAACCGCGGGTGAAAGTGATTGGTTCAGATTTATGGAGCAACGCGCCAGGCTTTGTTGAGTCACTCGGAGATACGACAGTGACCGGTATTTGTGGCTCAGGAATCATCGAAGTGATTGGCGAAATGTATCTGAGCGGCATTATCGATCAAGATGGCGTCGTTCGTGGAGAATTAGTCAATAAATCACCACGCATCGTCGGCGATGATCGAACTTTTTCGTATTTATTTTATGAAAACGGCGAGACAAAGCTTTATGTCACGCAAAACGATGTGCGAGCAATTCAATTAGCCAAAGCGGCACTGCGTGCAGGCATCGACTTGCTCGTCGAGCATGCAGGTTCGCCAATTGTTCATGACATACGTCTTGCGGGCGCATTCGGTGCACACATCGACCCGGTTTATGCAATGGTTCTTGGCTTAGTGCCCGATTGTCCGGTTGCTGGCGTGCGTGCAGTCGGAAACGCCGCAGGCGCCGGGGCAGTTCAATCTTTGCTGTCACGAAGATTACGCCATGAAATGGAAGACGCTGTTCGCAAGGTGACAAAGATTGAAACGGCCACCGAACCGAGATTTCAGCAGCTGTTCGTTGAAGCCATGGCATTTCCGCACAAAACTGCCGAGACACCAAACTTGGCAAAGGTCATTGATTTGCCAGCCCGTAGTCTGATTCGAAAGATTCTCCGTCGTTTGCGGCGCTCGGCCGGTGGCGTGGCAGAATAGAAATCATGTCAGATGTAACACGCACCAAGCGTTCAGGTGGGCGAGCTGGTCGTCAAAATTTGCGAACTTCGCACGAACCTGAGCGTGATGCATTTATTACGCGACTTATCAAACCGTATGAACTGGTTTCTGACGAAGGCCTTGAGTTGATCGAACACAATGCTGACACTGTTCTTGAAGAAGTCGGTATTGAAGTTCGTGATTATCCATCAGCGATTAAGCGATTCAAAGATGCGGGTGCTGATGTTGACGGTACGCGAGTGCGTTTTCCGCGAGGCATGTGTCGCAAAATAGTTTCGGCAACTGCACCGAGCGTTTATACGCAGCACGCTAGAAATCCAATCAACAATGTGCAGATAGGCGGCAATGCAACCGTGTTTGCGCCGAACTACGGTTCGCCGTTTGCATACGACATCGACAATGGTCGTCGTTACGCGACCATCGTCGACTTTCAAAATTTCGTGAAACTTGCGTACATGTCGCCACGCATGCATCACTCTGGCGGCACGGTTTGTGAGCCGGTTGATATACCTGTGAGCAAGCGCCACCTCGACATGGTTTACGCACACCTTAAATACAGTGACAAAGGTTTTATGGGTTCGGTCACTGCCGGCGAACGCGCACAAGACAGCGTCGACATGGCTCGAATTGGTTTTGGTGGCGATTTGCAAGATCGCACTGTCATGACAAGTTTGATTAATGCTTCGTCGCCGCTCGTTTGGGACGCTTCAATGCTTGCGTCGGCTGAGATTTATGCGCTGAACAACCAAGCCACAATCATCACGCCGTTTATTTTGGCCGGTGCGATGGCGCCGTCAACTTCGGCAGGCGTTGCGACACAAACTCTTGCCGAGGCTTTGGCCGGCATGATGTTTACGCAACTAGTTCGACCTGGCGCGCCAGTCATTCTCGGTTCGTTTGCGTCGTCAATGTCGATGCAGACAGGTGCGCCAACGTTCGGCACACCTGAGCCGGCAATTGTTTTGTACACGATGGCTGCCTTGGCGCGACGTTTGGGTGTGCCGTTTAGATCTGGCGGTTCATTGACTGCATCGAAGTTGCCCGACGCACAGGCGGCTTATGAAAGCTCAGCAACTCTTTTGCCGACTTTGATGGCGGGCACCAATTTCGTTCTTCATGCCGCGGGTTGGCTTGAAGGTGGGCTGGCGATTGGCTACGAGAAATTTATATTGGACGACGACCAACTCGGCATGATGGCAACTTTCGCCAAAGGCTTAGATGTCTCGCCGAATGGACAAGCGCTTGACGCAATTCGCGAAAACCCGCCTGGCAATCATTTCTTGGGCACGGCGCATACTCTTGCGAATTTTGAGTCGGCGTTTTATCGCTCGACGACTTCTGACAACTCAAGTTACGAGCAATGGCTCGAAGACGGTGGCGATGACGCCGCCAAGCGTGCGAACAAGATCTGGAAAGAGCGACTTGCGTCATATGTCGCACCGCCTCTTGACGAAGCGATTGACGAAGAACTCAAAGAGTTTGTCGCCAAGCGCAAGAGCGAGTTGCCTGACACCTTTGGCTAAAAACCCTCTAGTATTGGGAAAATGTCAATTCTTTCACGTCTCAAAAAACCTTCTGTCAAGGTCACGCCTGCAGTAAAAGAGCTCGTTAGCAACATGCGCTACGAGTTGATACCGATGAAGAGCATCGAGCAAGGCATTCTTGATTTGCCAACTGGTGCACCAGTCTCAGTGACGTGTTCTCCAGCCAAGGGCATCAGTGCGACTCAAGAAATCTCGGCAAGGTTGATTGCAGCAGGACACGAAGTCGTGCCACACTTTGCTGCACGTTTGGTTGAGTCTCGTGAGCATGTAACAAAACTTGCATCATGGGTGCGTGAGCAGGGCATCAAAGAAGTTTTCTTGATTGCCGGTGACGCAGAGAATCCTGCTGGCCCTTATCAAGATGGCGTCGAATTGCTACGTGATTTTCTAGACAGCAATAGTGGTGTCGAACGTGTCGGCTTCGGCAGTTACCCGGATGGTCATGCGTTTATTAGTCGTGAAGATCTAAGCACTGCTTTGCATCACAAACAAAAATTGCTCGAAGAGGCTGGAGTTCAAGGTCTTGCATCAACTCAAATGTGTTTTGATGTTCCGTTGATTCGTTCGTGGCTTGAGCAAGAGCGCAACAACGGCTTCAAGATACCGATCCAACTTGGCGTGCCAGGTGTTGTCGATCGCACTCGATTGATGACTCTTGGCGTTCGCGTCGGAGTTGGCCAGTCGATGCGTTATCTGAGCAAGAACAAAACCTCAATCATCAAGATGCTTTCGCCTGGTGGTTATGACCCGACAGAACTTGTGGCCGGTTTGGCAAAAGATGCCAAGCGTTTGAACATTGTTGGTTTGCATTCGTTCACTTTCAATAGCGTCGCCGACACGGCAGTTTGGCAGCGCGAAGTGATGGCTGGTTAGTGAAAACAGATGTAGTCGTAATCGGTGCCGGTGTAATCGGCGGGGCGGTTGCTTTTGAACTCGCCAAAGCCGGTCGTTCAGTAGTCATCGTCGACAAAGGTTCAGCCGCCGGCGCTGGTTCAACGTCGGCATCCTCGGCGATCATTCGCTTTAGTTATTCGACGCTCGATGCAGTGTTAATGGCCTGGGAGTCTGCACCGATGTGGGAGAACTGGGCTGGCTATCTCGGTGTCAACGACCCAGATGGCATGGCGAAATTTATTCGCACTGGCTATCTCGTTTATCGCACCGAAGGTTATAGCGGAGAAGCGGTTCGCCAAATTTGGGACGAAATTGGCATTCCGTACGAAGTGCTTAGTGCAGAGCAATTGCGCAAAAAGTTTCCGGCACTTGATTCTGGAAGTTATTGGCCGCCGAAAAAAATTGACGATCCGGCCTTTGGCGATGATGCGGTAGGCGAGTTGAGCGGTCTTTATGATCCGCTCAGTGGCTTTATGGACGACCCGATGTTGGCAGCACATAATTATGTGTATGCGGCCAAACATCATGGTGCTGAAACCAGGTTTAAGTCTGAAGTTGTTTCGATCGATAACGACGGCAAGAAAATCACTGGTGTCACTCTGGCAAGCGGAGAAAAAATTGAGGCTCCGATTGTGATTAACGCTGCAGGGCCACACGCGAGCAAAATCAATCGAATGGCTGGTGTTGCTGCTGAAATGAATATTCGCCATCGGCCGTTACGTCAAGAGGTTTATGTGGCGCCGGCACCAGACGGTTTCAAGTTAGAAGATGATGCACCAGTAGTTGCTGATCTTGACACAGGTATTTATTTCAGACCACACCCTGGCGGCACTTTGAATTTGGGCGGCACCGAGCCTGCTTGCGACGAGTTGCACTGGGTTGAAGACGCAGACGATTGGCGCCAAGAAACGACTGTTGAAATTTGGGAGACAATGATGTTGCGTTTGGCAAGGCGCATGCCGAATTTTGGTGTTCCTGTTTCGCCGTCGGGTATCGGCGCACTTTATGACGCAACCGACGACTGGGTGCCAATTTACGATCGCTCAAGTTTGGACGGGTTCTTCATGGCGTGCGGCACCAGCGGCAACCAGTTTAAGAATGCTCCGTTGGCGGCGACTTTTATTCGGCTATTGATCGAAGCCGCTGAGGCTGGCAAAAACCATGACGACGAACCAATTCGCTATGTTGGTCCGCGATCGGGCAAAGAGATAAACATTGGTGCCTTTTCACGATTGCGACAGGCACTCGTAACTTCTGGAACGGTGATGGGCTGATTCGCTGATGCGAACATCGTTAAGCGACTTGCTCGCAACGAAAAAAATTATTCTGGCCGATGGGGCAACGGGTACAAATTATTTCGAACTCGGCTTGTCGTCTGGTGAGCCTCCAGAGTTTTGGTTAGATTCGCACCCTGATCGTGTTGCTGGTTTGCACCAACAATTTGTAGATGCAGGCGCAGATATTATTTTGACCAACACCTTTGGTTGCAACAGTCATCGTTTGAAATTGCACAATGCTCAGGCTCGAACCTATGAACTTGCCAAGAGGGCCGCCGAAATCGCTCGGGGTGTTGCTGATTCGTGTTCGCGCCCAGTGGTGGTTGCCGGCTCGGTTGGGCCAACAGGTGAGTTGTTTGAACCTCTTGGCGCCTTGACACACGAAATTGCAGTTGCAAGTTTCGAAGAACAGATTCGTGGACTAAAAGACGGCGGCGCAGACGTTGTGTGGATTGAAACGATGTCGGCGATTGAAGAAGTTCAAGCGGCTGCTCAAGCGGCAATAAACATTTCAATGCCGTATACGGCGACTTGCAGTTTTGACACTGCCGGTCGAACGATGATGGGGCTCAAACCTGACGGCATGGCAGAAGTATTTGCTGGTCTCGCGGTGTCGCCTGTGGCGATGGGTGCAAATTGTGGCGTTGGTGCCTCAGACATTTTGGTCACGGCGCTTGAAATGGGGGCCACAGCATCGCACTCGCATCTGCCGATTATTACGAAAGGCAATTGCGGTATACCGCGATTTGAAGGAGTCGAAATTAAATATTCAGGAACTCCTGAATTGATGGCACGTTATGCAACTATGGCGGTAGATGCAGGGGTGCGAATTGTTGGTGGGTGCTGCGGCACTTCGCCCGAGCATCTGGAAGCGATGCGAGTGGCGATCGACAGTCATGTCGATGGCCCTAGACCAACTATCGACACGATAATTGCCGATATCGGGCCGCTGACCAACAAGCCACCTACTGATAATGATCCGAATCGTCGCAAGTCGCGACGCGGATAACTTTAGATTTCGCTCGAGTGCGAAACTATTTCGACTGAATAATCTGTTGAAGTCGAGTGTCGGCCTTGGGGCGCGCACCCAAGTGTTCGATGACCCACGCTGCAACTTTTGTGGCAAATTTTGCAGCCTCGACTGGCGAATTTGACGTCAGATAGTGGGCAAGAAAGGCGCCTGCGAATGAGTCTCCGGCGCCAGTTGCATCGACGAGGTTGTTGGTTGCTGGTGCGATCTCAGTTGCAGTAGTGCCGTCGAAGACAAGTGCACCGTCGGCGTCAAGTTTCAATATTATTAATGCATCGGTGTAGATATTGGCGAGCGCACGAACGATTGCTTCTGGTTCATCGCAACCGGTGAGAACTCGACCTTCATCAAAATTCGGAAAGAAAATATTGATCGCTAGGTCTTTTGTCCACGACAAGAATTGTTCGATACCCATCTCTTGAATCATTTGAAACGATGCGGGGTCAAATGAAATTGTCAAGTTGTTTTGTTGTGCAAGTTGTGCCGCCACGCGTGCCGCTGAGCGAGGTGGGTCTGTGAAGAAACTCCATGCGGTGAGGTGCAGGTGATTCGAAGAGGTGATCGCATTTCGCGGAAGTTCGGACGGAATTAGATAGAAGTCTGCTCCGTGACCAGAAACCATGCTGCGCTCGCCAGTTTGGTCGACGAAAACTGCGACGCTGCCGGTTAGGTGTGCATCGGTTTCAACGAAGTGGTGTTCAATTTTTTCTTTTTCTAAATCTTCGCGTGCAAGTTGACCGAAACGGTCGCGGCCGATTTTGCCAATGAATCGAGTGTTGAGGCCACAGCGCTTGGCCCAAACTGCCAAGTTGGCGGCACTGCCCCCAGGGGTGAGCATGACTTCGCCGAATGAATCGCCGCCTTTGAGCAGGTTGTTGTTTGTGCGAATCAGTACATCCCATGCAAAATCGCCGACAACGCAAAGTGATGTTGACATCACCTTTAACGGTATCGGCGGAAACTACTGGTGGATGATTCGCGTAGCGCTGCGTGATTCAACCGTGGCAAGCGCGCCGACTGCGCCGATCACAAAACTTGCACCAATTACGCGCGGAACTGTGAGTGGCTCACTGAGAAAGATGACCCCAGCAACAATTGATGCGACAGGTTCAAATGTTTGAATAATCGCCGTTTTGCCTGTGCCGATCAGGTTCATGCCGGCATACAAAGTCGCAGTCGGAATTACCGTTGCGACAATTGCCATCATCAACACGCTTATCCACCCTGCGAGAGAACCCGGAAAGACAACAGAAACAGAATCAGGTGCGACTATCGAATAAATCGCAAATGATATTGCTGCGCCGAACATCACAATTGTTACGCCGGTTGGCAAATCAACTTTTGGCAGAACTTTTGAACTGATGATCATGTAGAAGGCATATTCGACTGCGACTATCAAGACCAGAATCACGCTGATTGCGTCAGCATTGCCGACTTGGCCGGCGGCAATCGCTACGCCGACCAGGGTTGAAATCAGACACCAAACGATTATCGGGCTCGGTTTGTTGCCGAGTAGCCACCATGAGAGCAACACCACAATTACTGGGTTGCAATAAAAAATCGTGATTGCAAGACCGCTATCGATGTTTTCGATTGCGGTGAAGTAGAGAATTGTTGCAATGAAGTAGCCGAGGGCTCCGAGCAAAAATAGTTGCCCGAACAGCTTTGGTCGTGGCCATTTGGCTTTTGGTTGGTTTGTTGACTGTTTCTTACGCGAAATAATCTCGCGAACGACCAGCATCAGCAATGTGGCGACGGCAAAGCGGGCGAGCAATGTGCCTACTGCATTTGCACCACTGTCGTAAGAGAACTTTGCAAACGTTGGTGCGAGCCCAAAACCGATGCTGCTGATGATTATCAGAGCTACGCCTAGAACGTTTGGGTTTTTACGCACTCGGTAAATCTATTACATCTTGAGATAGCAGTTCGTAGAGAATGTCGAAGTGATTGCGTGAGCCGAACTCTTTCTGCTTTGCTCTCGAATGATTTTTGAATGATGTCCAAGCGTTGGCAAAGTCTGTCGATTGCCGCTTGAATTCGTCGGTCTCGTTTTCACCCCAAATCGCCGCGATCGGCGTGTCTTGCGCATCGGCAATGAAATTGATCGGCGAGAGTGATTGCGCTGTTTGGCTTGTCAGCTTTACGGCTTCGTTGACCGAAGTATTGACGATTGGCGCAAGGTCGAAAATGCCAGAGACCATGATTGCGCCGCCGAACTTTGGCGATTTGGGGTCACAGAGTTTCATCGCTATAAGTTGTGCGCCGGCAGAGTGTCCGATCACGGTGATTTCTTCGGGCGCGTATCGCTCTAATAGAAAGTCGACTGCTTGTGATGTTTGATTGACGAGAGTAGGCAGCGACTCGTCGGGGCAGAGCGAATAATTAATCGATGCGACGTTAAAACCTAAGTCGTGCCAGCCCGGGGTCAGAAACGTGCCGTCGTCGGCAGACAGTCGTCGCCAAAACCCACCGTGCACAAAGACGATTAGCTTTTGCGACGTTGCGTTTTCTGCGAGCCACAGCCATGCGTCGTCATGAGTGCCGTATTGCAGTTTGGCGTGACTTATTTTTTGGCGCGAGGCTTGGCCGGCGTGGGCGTATTCGTCCAAATACAACTGAATATTTTCAACTCGCGATGCGGGTGTGTATTCGCGCTCGAGTTCGGCCGCGCTGTAATTCTGCCAAGTCATGACATTTTCGCGTTATCGGCCTTTAGGTTTGTTAATTGGAGCGGGTGACGGGGATCGAACCCGCATAACGAGTTTGGAAAACTCGGACTCTAGCCATTGAGCTACACCCGCAATGATTAAAAAGTGTAACTAGCCAATAGCGTAATGGGGGTGAGCGACGACATTCTTGATGTTGATTTGTTGGCGTTTGAACAGGGTTCGGCGGCAGCGCGCAAGGCCGTAGTCGACGGCGTGCGACGCAGTCTTGAGACCGGTTTTGTTTACACAAGTCACGACCTTTCTGAAGACCTTCTCGACACTGCGTACGGCATGCTCACCGAATTTTTCTCGAAGTCAACCGAAGAAAAACAAAAGTTTGTCGCTCACGGCACAAACGGCCAAACCGGTTACACGGGTGTCCTGCTCGAAACTGCAGCGTCTAGTGACAAGCCCGACTGGAAAGAAATGCTCAACTGGGCAACACCGATACCCAAGGGGCATCCGTTGCGTCGTCGCTATCCGATGTCGTATCCAGATCCGCTTTTGCCCGAGGCCGCGGTGCCGGGCATAACCGATGTTTTGTTCAAGTTTCACGATGCGATGATCGATTTGCAAACTCGTTTCTTGCGCATCATTGCGGTCGGCATCGGCTGTCACGAATCGTTCTTCGACGAGATGGTTAGTTACGGATCAGCGTTGACTCGCGCAATTAGATATCCGTCGATGAAGCAACTGCCGGAGCAGGGCCATGTTTGGGCCGCTGAACACGGCGACATTAATTTGATCACTGCATTGCCGCGCGCAACAGCGCCAGGTTTGCAAGTCAAATACAAAAACGAATGGATCGACGCAATTCCGCCAAAGGGTCGTGTGATTATCAACTCAGGCATCATGCTCGAGCGAATCACGAACGGTGTCTTGCCAATCGGTTGGCATCGCGTTGTGGCGGCACCCGGCTATGAGGGCGAGCGCTACAGCGTCGTGCAGTTCTGTCATCCGCAACCGAGCACGATGTTGGTGCCGGTGCCAAGTTGTGTGACGCCAGAAAATCCATTGCGGTTCTCAACAGTCTCAGCGGCTGATGCTCTCGATGAAGTGATCTACCAAATCAATTTGGTCGAAGATGCCCGTCGCGTTGGCGACTAAGAACAAATGAAAATCGGCGTACTCACCGGCGGCGGCGACTGCCCGGGTCTAAACGCAGTTATTCGAGCGATAGTTCGCAAAGCAAGCGATGTTAAGGGCGACCAGGTCTTAGGTTTCTACGACGCGTGGGACGGGGTGCTTGAACAGCGATATATCGAACTCACGACGAAAGAAGTTCGCGGAATTCTGCCGCGTGGTGGCACAATTCTCGGCACTCGCCGTGGCAGTCCGTTTGACACGAAAGACGGTGTCGAAAAGTGCAAGAAAACTTTTAAAGATCTCAATCTCGATGCGCTAATCGTGATTGGCGGCAACGGATCATTGACGGTTGCTTCGATGTTGCATCAGCAACACGGGCTACCAATTATTGGCGTGCCCAAAACAATTGATAACGACGTCGTCGGCACAGACGCAACTTTTGGTTTTCAAACAGCAGTGCAAATTGCCACAGATGCGATTGATCGTCTGCACACAACAGCAGAAAGCCACGACCGAGTGATTGTCGTCGAGGTAATGGGTCGCGATGCGGGATGGATTGCGTTACAGGCTGGCATCGCCGGCGGCGCAACAGCCATTGTCGTGCCCGAAGTTCAGTTTGATATTGACGAAATTTCGCAAATCGTGCGTAAGCGCCACGACCGCGGGCGATATGCGTCAGTGGTAGTTGTCGCAGAAGGTGCAAAGCCAAAGCCAAACACAATGAAAATTCCTGAACGAACGCTTGATGCTTATGGTCATGAAAAACTAGGCGATATCGCTCATGCGATTGCGCCTGAGATTTCGGCACGCACTGGCTTCGAGACGCGAGTTGTGCAACTCGGTTATATCCAGCGTGGCGGCACGCCAACAAGTTACGACAGGGTTTTGTCAACTCGCTTTGGTTTAGCGGCAGTCGATGCCGTGCACAACAAAAAGTTTGGCCAGATGGTCGTGCTCAGAGATGGACAAATTGCAACCGCCGACATGTCGATCACTGCGGGTCAAACTCGCACGATTGATTTGCAACTTTTTGCCGACGTCGCAAAAACTTTCTTTGGCTAAATTTTCAGTGCGGGGGACCGAATTGACGGTCGCCGGCATCGCCAAGGCCGGGCACGATAAAAGCGTTCTCATTGAGGTGACTATCAACCGATGCTGTGATGATGTGCAGGTTCATGCCGGTTGAGCGTAAAAACTCGATGCCTTCTGGCGCGGCTAACACGCAAGCAATTGTTAGAGGCATCGGGGCACCGCGATCAGCGAGAAGTTTGCAACCATGGGCGAGTGAACCGCCTGTAGCCAGCATCGGGTCAAGCACCAAACATGTTCGACCATCAAGACGCGATGGCAACTTGGCGACGTATTCACTTGGCTCATGAGTTTTCTCATCGCGTTGCACGCCAACAACTGCGATGTCAGCGTCTGGCAAGAGTTCCATCGCGGCCGGCAACATGCCAAGACCCGCGCGCAAAATTGGCACTAGAACTGGTCGAGTAGCAAGCGCGATGCCATCAGTTTCGGCGAGCGGTGTGCGCACACGCGTCTTAATTGTTGGCAAATGTCGCGAAGCCTCGGCAACTACGACAAGAGAAAGTCGGCGAAGTTCGGCGCGAAAGAATTGATTCGTTGTGTTTTCGTCGCGCAAGTGAGTGAGCGCTTCAGCAGCAACTGGGTGATCGACAATGGTT
>Ga0222714_10006042_pt1 | contig 11380 bp, 8 predicted proteins | sample C33_3DmetaG_FD_165048 | JGI IMG/M metagenome (GOLD analysis project Ga0222714, IMG submission 165048) | Estuarine water microbial communities from San Francisco Bay, California, United States - C33_3D | ecosystem: Environmental > Aquatic > Marine > Unclassified | place: USA: California... | reverse complement strand
GGGCCTGCCGCGCCTGCGGGGCCGGTATCGCCCTTGGGTCCTTGAGCACCATCAGCGCCATCGGCGCCTGCCGGGCCTGCCGGGCCTGCGGGGCCGGTATCGCCCTTGGGTCCTTGAGCGCCATCAGCACCATCAGCACCATCGGCGCCATCAGCACCATCGGCGCCTGCGGGGCCCATGGGTCCTGGGGCGCCCTCGAGCGCCGCATGCGTCCACATGAATCGGTAGGTCTCTACGACCGTACCATTGGGGCCTTTCTTGGCCGTGGTCGTGTTCGTGACGGCGACTTCGAAATCGCCGTAGGGAAACGCAGCCGGAATTTCTACGGACAAAACGCTTTCCGACCGATCGATGATATTTGCCGCGAAACCACCCAGCGTCACCGTGGTGGTGGCCGCAAAGTTCTTGCCGACCAGATTGAGCAGTCGCGGGCTGCCGTCTACCTGAATCTCGTCCATGGTGACCTGGGCCACCTCCGGCGCTGCGGCCAGGGCCGCGCTGGATGCGAGCAAGGAGATGCCGAGCAGCGCTGCTCGCGAACTCTGCAATGAAACCGAAACGCCATGAGTTGCGCTACCGGCGCAAATGGCCCGGATCGCTCGGGCAAGCTGTTGAACACCGGACATGTCAGAAATTCCTTTTGTTACCCCGTTAAACGGACGTCCACAGTGCTCATTAGGTGTAACCGAAAACGAGCAGCCGCTCACGTTTTGACATGCTGTTCGATAGGCGCAAAGGATCTGTGAATCCGGTCCGACATGATGTCAAGTCGCACGCCGCCGGGGCACCGCCTTGCCGCGATCCGCGGCATCGGGGTGGCTCTCAGGTCAGCGGTTGCTGGGAGGTAGGGTGGGGACTAAAATGGAAACCGGGCGCGGGTGTAGTTCAATGGTAGAGTGGTTATACCGTTGGTATCGGAGGGTCATGGCGGCACGTGGATGATCGCCTTGGCGACCTCGGCGCCGCTGAGCGAATCGTACTCGAGTCTTACGACAAGTACGATCTGTATGCGAGCTTGCGTAATGATCGTTTTGTGTTGCGCGCCTATGCCAAGAATGTGACCGATGAAAGAGCCATCGAGACTGTGTCGCCATTCTTCTCGTATGCGGTCGTTTCTCGACCGCGTACAGTGGGTTTGTCACTGACAATGAGTTTTTAGCCATCAGGATTGCTTGCTGGCTCGGTGTCATGCCGAGCCAGCGGCATCCAATATTCCCGATCGTGGACGCCTAAAATACAACTGTCGTCCAGCTTGACCACTGGAGAACAGCAGTGACAACAACGTCGTCACGAAGAAATTTTCTTAGAACCCTGAACATGGCAGCCTCAGCAATCTTCATGTTCTCCCTGAATGTACATGCTTCGGATGACAGCGACCCGTATCAGTGGCTAGAGAACACCGGGTCGGCAGATGTGATCGAATGGGTGGAAAGTCAGAACAAAGAAACTGTAGAACAACTGACCAAGGAGCCAGGCTTTGATCAGCTCAGGGCGCGGTTTCTGTCGCTCTATCAGTCTGATGATCGTCTTCCCGGGTTTGGTGAACTTCGGCAGCACCGAGGCATGGTTTACGCGCTGGAGCAGTCAACGGAGCATCCCCGCGGTGTTTTGAGGAGAGTTTCCGTTGAGAGCTATGGTCGTTCGAGTGCTCCATGGGAGGTTTTGGTAGATATTGACGCCATCGCTGACGAGGAGGGTAAGAATTGGTACACACCGCTCTTTAGACTCAGCTTTTCCCCAGATGGCAGCCGTGTGCTTCTAGGGTTGTCAGATGGTGGGTCGGAAGCGATTTCTTATCGAGAGTTTGACCTACACAAAAGGGAATTTGTGAAAGGAGGCTTTAGTACGCCAGTGGCTCGTCAATTTGCTGTTTGGGAAAACGAGAACACGCTGCAGATTGCTATTGTTCTTGCCTCGGACGAAGCAACAGAGTCTGGATACCCCAGGATAGTTAGACGTTGGCAGCGCGGCACAGACTTGAGAAGTGCCCAGTCAGTCTACGAGGGTTCAAGAAGTCATGTCCTGATCGCACCAACTATTGCGAGCTCCGCGAGCTACAGCAAACCGTTGATCTTGGATGCAAAGACCTTTTCTGAAGGAAGTGTGTACGCAGTAGACGACCAAAAAGGGCTCGTGAAGCTGGAGTTTCCTCAAGAAGTCATGGACTTTGCTTGGGTGGGGCTGCATGGCATTGACCAGACGATTTTTCTGTCGCTTCAAGCAGATTGGGCAGTCGGCGGGCAGGTCTTTCGTGCCGGCGATGTCGTCGGAGTCAATCTTCGAAAAATCATCGCTCAGGGTGGCAAAAGCGCAGGTGCTGTTGAAACAGTTTACTCAAGCGCAGAAAACCAGGCAATTCGTTTGAATGACGGCGTCGTCGTCTCAAAAGACACACTGCTGGTCAATGCACTTTGTGATGTAATATCCTGCCTTAAAAGCATAGCCCTTGATGACAAGGGGAGCTGGGTTACTCAGGACGTGCAGTTGCCTGGACAAGGCACAGTAAATGCTGTTGGGGGCACGGATGTTTATTCCCCGGTTAGTCTTTGGACATATGAGAGTTTCCTGACAGCGCCGCAGTTGCTCGCAATTGAGCAAAACGCGGCCCCGACAGTTAGAGCTCAGCAAGTGCCCTTTGATGGGCATGAAGAATTCGAAACAACGCAGATGTTCGCCTTGGCAAAGGACGGCACAAAAATCCCGTATTTTGTTGTCCATAAGAAGAGGCTAAAACTCGACGGTAGCTCGCCTGTAGTCATGTATGGATATGGTGGGTTTGGATTAAGCGTACCTGCATCGTATGAGCCTCGTTACATCGGGCCATTTCATGACATTTGGCTCAAGCAGGGTGGCATTTTTGTTTCGGTGAACCCTCGGGGTGGCGGGGAATATGGTCCCAAATGGTACAGCGTTGCTAAACGGCAAACGCGACAAACGGTGTACGATGATATCTACGCCGTCACCGAGGATTTGATTCAGCGAGGATTTACCGCCAAAGGGAAAGTTGGCTTTGTCGGCGGGTCAAACGGTGGGCTTACTGCAGGCGTGGTGGTAACACAGAGGCCAGACCTGTTTGGTGCGTCTGTTTCTCTTGTGCCACTGCTTGACATGATGCGGTTCCATAAGCTCCTGGCCGGAGCGAGCTGGATGGATGAATATGGAAATCCAGAAGTTGATGCAGATAGAGAGGCGCTGTTGGGATATTCGCCCTATCAGAACATTGATGTGGATGCAAAATATCCAGAAATTTTCTTCATGACATCCACTCAAGACGATCATGTACATCCTGGGCATGCGAGAAAGATGGCTGCCAAGATGATGGCCTCCGGTCATCCGACGCTCTTCTACGAGGCGAAAGAAGGAGGGCATGCTATGGCGGTGAATGATGAAGGGAGGGCGTTCAATTCGGCAATGATAACGTCATATTTCATTCGCCAGTTGATGACGACCCGCGACCACTAAAGCCTCAATACTAGACCAACACTATGTTTCAGCGCGCCGACCGCCATCGATCAGCAGATGCGCGACGCCGACGTGCCTGGCAAATGCGGGTTGCGCCGGCGTGTCAACGCCGTGCCTCGAGTACGCGACGGAGAATGTCGTTCGCACAGTCAGCATGCTCGGGCACGGCTCGGTCAGGTATACAGAGCAAGCGCTGGTTTGCGCCGCGCGTGCGCCCTAAGAGGCGGTGTCCGCCTCGAGTTTCATGGTGAGCTTGGCGCCGAGCAGGTTGGTGCCCTGGTGAATGCGGCAATTCGGCTGGATAGAGTGCCGACGAGTGTTGCAAGCGTCGGATTGCCGTTTGCGTTCGTTCATTTACAAGACAAGAACTGGTTGTCAAAAATGTCGCTGCACCAGGAATCATTTGAGAAGTGCAGCCAGATTGGGACTCGAACGGTCGATGGTTTCTGTATCTGTGCGTTTTCCGTTGATCGCGAAGGGGACGGGACTATCGATGTTACTTCCCGAGTAGTCTCGCCACTTGCTATTCCAAACGAGGATCCTGCAACGGGTAACGCCGCCGCAGCGTTATCGGCTCTGCTCGTGAAAACTGTTAGCCAGTTTCCGGTAACCATTAACGTAAGTCAGGGGGAATTTGTGGGTCGTTCGAGCGAGATTACCGTAGAACTGGCTAGCCCGGACGATAGTCCATTGGTTTCCGGGCGCTGTGTCCCGGTAAGTAGCGGAACTCTGTACGTCAATGATTGACAATCTTCTTGCGGGCTCTGCGAATCGACTCCCTTTCGGTGTGATTTTCCTACTTCAAGGACTCGCTGGCTGTAGCGGTTCTTGCAATGAAACTGAGTTCAAAGGCGTAAGTTATGTGCTCCAGTCGGTTGGCAGGTTTAGGAGAAGGCAAGTCGCCAATCTCTTCTCTCCGGGCCTCAGAATCGCTTAGAATCGACGTACTCTCACTTTTATGCTCAGCCAGACCGAAGTGAGACGTAACTCCCTGATAAGCGGGTGTAGTTCAATGGTAGAACTGCAGCTTCCCAAGCTGCTAACGTGGGTTCGATTCCCATCACCCGCTCCATCCTTACCCTGCCTTGAGCAGGCGGGTGGCCGGTTTTTCGGTCAGGGTCCCTGAACACATCCCAAGTCCTCAAAAGCCTTGGTCGACGTGTACTCAACGTGCGGCAGGTAAGCCCCCATGGCGGCGATTTCATCGCCGGGGATGCGGGTATCCTGCACGGCGTGTTTGAAGCCGACGTCGGGCAACATGTTGCGGATCTGGAACCATCCAAAGTCCGGGTCCTTGAATCCGTCCCCGGCGACTGACCACTCTATCCACGCAACCCCGCATTCGGACCGTGCGTTGGCCGGCCGGTCAGCCGTCCGGCTGGTCACCACCGTGTAGCGACGCTGGGCGTCGGTCGGAATTTCTTCATCGAACACGCAGCCCATCACCCTGGTGGTCTTCACCGACTCGTTCATGCACATCGATACGTAGCGCACTTCCCCGGTACCCATGACCGGCTGGTGATCGCGCGTCGCAGGTGCAGTAGGTAAGGTACCGCGAATGACCGCGACCTTGCCGAACGAACGGTGCAGGGCAGTGCGGACGTAATTGTTGTGGATGTTAGGGAAAAAGCCCCCGCCAACGCGCTGCGGGCTATTCTCTGCCCCGGCAGCCTCGTCACCCGTCCACAGCTGTAAAAGGTACCGGCGGTTGTACTGAGCACGCCACTCGGTCGAACGCCTGTTCTGGTCCTGAGTGGGTTCAAAGCTCGCGGGAAACGCCGCGGGGTTCACGACCGTTCGTGCCGCCTGGTAAAGGGGAGCGCCCGGCTGCCCGGGGGGTGGGTAGACCGTGACCTGTGCTCCGTCTTGGAGCCGTTCGGGGTAGCGCAATGCCGAATAGCGCTCATCGTCGATTAGCAGCGCTGACGGGTCCGGCAGTCGCGTAACCGCAGGATTGCCCGTGCGGGCCTGGTAGTCCCGCGATTGCGCGTCAACGGCATCGCAAGCAGCCTGACCTGTCAGTACTGAGCCGTCGGCCAGCGTCAGCTTTGGCCGGGGCAGTCCGACATTGCCGGTCAGGTTGAGGCCCGTGTCGGGAACATAGACACGATAGACGAGTAACTCGAGACCCAGAGTCTCTCCTTCATCGACGGTTTCCCTGGCATGGGGCACCTGCCCCTTCGTCGGGTCAGGTTTTGTATAGAGGATGTTGCGCTGCGGTTCATTGTTGCGTGGGTCGCGAATGGTGAAGCCCGGGTTTGCGTCAGGGGAGATGGCGACCGCAAAAGCGCGCTGCCCCTCACGCGTATTTCGTGCTGCGCCGGGCCTGAAAGGATTTCCCGAACCCGGCATCGGTACCATCTGGTAGTCAGCGATGCCGTCCACCGGCTGGCCAAGGCGATCGTAGCTGATCAGCGACATGTACCTCGCATACGGGTAGGTGCCCTCAAGTTCAAGGACAGAACCTGGAGGGCGGCGATAGTAAGCGGCCCAGTAAGTTGCCCCTGCGTCGGGATAGGCAATGTTGTACTCGGGGTCATCACCGACCGCGCCAAAATTCCAGAAACAGGTGCTGAAGGAACCGCCGACAAAACTGCGCGCAGCAGGGTCCGCGGATGCCACTGCCGGAACGCCCGAAGTGGCTAGCAGGGCGCCGGTGAGGATCGGGGTCAGGATGTTCAAGTCGATGTTCTCCTACTCAGTCAGCGCGTCAGCGATCTCCTGCCTGAGCCCGTTGTCCTCGGGACGAGTGGTCGGCGGATAGCGGCCCAGCAGGCGCCCGTCCCGGCCGATCAGGAATTTCTCAAAGTTCCACTCGATGTCCCCGGGGAAGCCGCGGGCGGGATCGGTGAGCCATTGGTAGATCGCATGCCGGCCTGGTCCGTTGACCTCGAGCTTGGCCGACATCGGAAAAGTCACGCCGTAAGTAGTCGAGCAGAACCTGCGAATTTCCTCCTCCGAGCCTGGCTCCTGGGCTCCGAACTGGTTGCAGGGAAAGCCGACCACGCTAAAGCCGTGCTCCTGAAGTTCATCATGCAGTTGTTCAAGACCCGCGTACTGCGGGGTCAGCCCGCAGCGGCTGGCGACGTTCACCACCAGCAATACCCTGCCGCGAAGCGGCCCGAGCAGGTTGGAGCTGCCCTCGATGGCTTGAACCGTCAAGTCGAAAAAGTCGCTCACCATCATGCCTCCCTTGCCTGCCCCTGCAGCAACGGTCAGGCGGCCGACGTCGGCTTAGGTCCGAAAATGATTATCAGCCAGGCGCTCAGCACGAATGGCAGTGAAAGCAACGTCACCTGCAGTTCCAGCAGACCGTAGGACAGGATGACCGACACGGCGATGCCCAACAGTATCCCGCCCGGCCTGGTTCCACGGGCGTGCAAGGCGGAAGCCAGTATCAGCGCGTTGTAACCCAGCAAGCCGTCAGCGAATTGGGAATCGGGCAGGCCCAGGCCGAGTGCAATGAGCCAGCTGCCGATGGCTGCGACCAGCACCCAAAGCGCCGCACCCCGGGAGTGCACGAGCACGGCCAGAATCACGGCCAGGCCGACCCACTGCTCGGTTGAAAACAGGACCTGCGCTGAATTGGCGCCGGGCGCGGTCAGGAAGCCGGTATTTGCAGCCAGCGCAGGCGCTTCCATGATGCCGACGAATCCGGTACAGAATGGCAAGGCAATCCAGGTCATGGCGATGTAAGGAACCGTATAGACCGGTAGCGGCAATATGCTTCGCAGGACAACCAGCAGCCATACGGTCAGGGCCCCGACACCCGTGGCGATCAGCACTAGCAAAGGGCTGAATTCCAGGAACGACCCGAGTGCGAGTCCGGCGAGCGCCGCATTGAAGATTGCAGTGCCGTCCGAGAAGAAGGCCTGACTCCTCAAAAACCACCAGCCAGCACACCAGGCGCCTATTGCCGCCCCAAGGCTCACGCCAAAAGCCGTTGGGGCAGAGAGCAGGGCGGCCAGCGCGAACAGTCCACCGGTGGCAGCCGAGGGCTGAAACAGGATCTGTCCATAACCGCGCAGCAACGGCAACAGTCCGTCGTCCAGCAGGGGTCGTGCCGGCACTGCCCTCACCGCCCAGACAACGCGGCGCGCGCCGCATTTCGGCCCGGCACGCCGCTGATCCCGCCACCGCCATGGGTGCCGCTGCCGCCGAGGAACAGGCCGTCGATCGGCGTGCGGTGATCCGACCAGCCAGGCAGCGGTCGCATGAACATCAGCTGGTCCAGGATCAGCTGGCCGTGGTTCAGGTCGCCCTCGGTCAGGGACCAGTGCTCCTCCAGGTCCACGGGGGTAATGGATTGAACCGATTGGAGGCTGTCGGGAAGTCGGGGCGCATATTTCGAGAGCGTCTCGATGGCGCGTGTCTCCAGCGCGGCACGGGCATCGCCCCAGCCTTCGTGGCGCAGTGCGAACGGCGCAAACTGGAAGTGGATGGACACGACCGCACCCGAAGTGGTCACTTCCAGATAGGGGCTCGCGGAGATCTCACCGTACTTTGCCGCATCGTAGGCCTGCTCTAGGTAGCGAAGCGTGGGAGCCACGACCAGCGTGCCCTCGGGCAGTCCATGGTTGCCATCGGTGAGCAGATGGACCTTGGCCACCGAGCCCCTCATCCGAATGGACTGCACGCCCCAGACATAGTCGGTAGGCAGCTCCGGTGCACCCACCAGGCCCAGCAGCGTGCGCCGGGGATCGGCGGAGGAGAGCACCCGCGTCGCGTGGATCTCCGTCCCGTCTTTGAGCAGCACGCCTTTGACCTGCTGGCGTTCGACCAGGACGCGGGCCACGGGCGCAGACGTGCGCAATTCTCCACCCGCGGCCTGCAAGGCAGTTACGAGGGCCTGGGTGATGGCGGCGCCGTCGGGGCTGGCGTGGGCCAGGCCGCCACGGTTCAGCCAGTTGTGGATCAGCGTATAGCCGGTACCCGCCGAGTACGGGCCCAGCGTGACGCCATGGATGGCCAGCGCGCCGAGCGCGGCCCGCAGGGGCTCGGCCTCGAACCATTCGTCGGCCAGTTCGCGGGCCGACATCGACAGGCTGCGGATCACGCGGAACATGTCCCGACGTCCGAGCCGCCGCAGTTTCAATAGCAGCGAAGCGAGTGGCAAGGCCTTGCCCAGGATATCCCGGCGCTCGGGCCTTGGCATGGGCGTGGCATACGCCGCGTTCAACAGACTGCAGGCGGCGTCCATGAAGGCGAGGAACTCAGGCCAGCGCGCGGCATCCCGTGCGGAGTGCCTGCGAATGGCCTCGAGGGTATCGGTATCACCCCGACGAGTGGAGAGACGCAAGTTCTCGCCCCCGGGGAGTAGCGCCGTGTAAGCAGCGTGGGGCACGTCATCAATCGCCAGGCCATGCCTTGCGAGGCCCAGTTCGCGGACGATTTCCGGCCGCAGCCGGCCGGCCGGATGCAGCGCGGGTGCGCCGAGGTCCTTGCCTGGCATCCGGTTCGCCAGCTGCCCGCCTGCCTCACTGGCCGCTTCCAGCACCAGCACCTTGCGGCCCGCCCGGGCGAGGTAGATGGCGGCCACCAGGCCGTTGTGTCCTCCGCCAACGATGAGGGTGTCAGGCTGGGACATGGCTACTTCCAGTCCTTGAGGATTTCCTGGGCAGCCAGCTTGCCGGCCGCGCCCATCACGCCACCGCCCGGGTGGGCGCCCGAGGCGCCGAAGTAATACCCCTTGAGTGGCGTCCTGAAGTCGGCCCACTGCGGTGCGGGACGCAGGAAGAACAACTGGTGCAGCAGCAGTTCGCCGTGGAAGATGTTGCCGCCGGTGATGCCCGCGATGCGCTCGATGTCCTTGGGCGTGATCACCTGCTTGCCCACGATCGCCCGGCGGATGTTCGGCGCGTAGCGCTCGATGGTGCTGATCACCGCCTCGCCGAATGCGTCGCGTGCCGCATCGTCCCAGCCACCCTCGCGGTCATAGGGCGCGTATTGCACGAAGCAGGACATCACGTGATGGCCGGGCGGGGCCATGTCGCGGTCGATCATGGAGGGGATGACCATGTCGATATAGGGGTTGCTCGAGACCTGGCCGTACTTGGCCTGATCGTAGGCCCGCTCGATATAGTCGATGCTGGGGCTGATCGAGATCGCACCGCGATGCATGGGACCCTCGCCAGGCAGGCAGGTGAAGTCCGGTAGCTCCGACAGCGCAATGTTCACCTTGCCCGACGAGCCGCGCACCCTGAACGACTCCACGGCCGTGACCAGTTCGCCGGGCAGCTCATTGCGCTCCACGAACTGCAGGAAGGTCCGCTTGGGGTCGGCGGCGGACATCACCACGCGGGCGTGGAACTCATCGCCGTTTTCGAGAGCCACTCCGACAGCGCGGCCGCTTTTGACGATGACCTTGGACACTGGAGCCGATGTCTTGATCTCCACCCCGAGGGCGCGTGCCGAACTGGCGATGGCCGCCGACACGCCGCCGGTGCCGTTCTTGGCGAAGCCCCAGGCCCGGAAGGCGCCGTCGATCTCACCCATGTAATGGTGCAGCAGCACATAGGCGGTGCCTGGCGAGCGCGGACCGAGAAAGGTGCCGATGATGCCGCTGGCCGACTTGGTGCCCTTCAGGGGATCGAAGTCGAACCACTCGTCCAGCAGGTCGGCGGCGGATTGCGTCAGCAGCTTGGAGATGCGGCAGATCTCGGTCGGGCTCAGGCTGGCGCCGTACTGGCCGAGCTTCAGGAGCCCGCGCAGGTCGCGCCAGCTGAGCGAGGACGGATCCGGGGGCACCAGGCTGATGATGGGCTTGATGGCCTTGGCGGCGCGCGCCATCACCCTCGAGTATTCGTCGGCTGCCTCGGCATCGCGCGGGGAGTGGCGATACAGCTCTCGCCGGGTCAGGTCGTGATCCTCCCAGCTGGCCAGATAGTCGCCGTCGCCGAAGGGGGTGACGGTGGAGGGCAGGGGCAGGATCTTCAGCCCATGCTTCGGCAGCTCGAGGTCGCGGATGATTTCCGGCCGGAGCAGGCTGACCACGTAGGAGAACTCGGTAAAGCGATAGCCGGGGAAGATCTCCTCTGTGACCGCGGCACCACCTACGATCTCGCGCCGCTCCAGCACCAGCGTCTTCTTGCCTGCGCGCGCCAGGTAGGCGGCGGCGATCAGGCCGTTGTGACCGCCGCCGATGATGATGGCATCGTAGAGGGCGCTGGCGGTCATGCGCGCTTCCATTCGGGATCGTAGAACGGCAGGTTCACCACCGTGGCCGCCGCGCGGCAGCGCTCATGCTGTACGGTCACCTCGAGTTCAATGCGGGTGCCAGGTTCATAGTGAGGTCGTTCCAGGTGAACCAGGGCGATGTATTTCTTGAGGAGCGGTGACCAGGTGCTGCTGGAGGCGTAACCCACCTGGCGGCCGTTCCGGTAGGCCGGCAGGCTCGCCCGGACCGTCATGGCGGGAATCTGCGGAGTCAGGCCCACCTGGCCATAGGCGTGTTCCAGCGCATCCCAGTCAACTTCGACGCCCACCATCTTCCATGCCGAACCCGCGGCGGCCTCGCGCTCCAGCGCGCGCCGGCCCATGAAGAAGCCGGGCTTGTCGAGTGCGATGGTCCAGCCGAGCCCCATCTCGTAGGGCGAGGATTTCTGGGCATCGATCCACGCGTGGGTCGCTGCGGTGTAGTCGACATCCAGCATGAACAGGCCGGCCTCGACGCGGGCCATATCCATGGCCAGGATTCCGCAGGGTGTGATGCCGTAGTCGCTGCCACCCTCGATGAAAGCATCCCAGACCTGCAGGGCATCTTCCGCCTCGAGCCAGATCTCGTAGCCGAGGTCGCCCGTGTAACCGGTCCGGGAGATCGTCACCGGCTTTCCGGCAATGGAGTTTTCCGCCATGCGGAAGAAGCGGATGCCGTCCACCGGCGCACTGCAGACCCGATTGAGTACCTGCCGCGACTTGG
>Ga0222714_10006039_pt1 | contig 11381 bp, 8 predicted proteins | sample C33_3DmetaG_FD_165048 | JGI IMG/M metagenome (GOLD analysis project Ga0222714, IMG submission 165048) | Estuarine water microbial communities from San Francisco Bay, California, United States - C33_3D | ecosystem: Environmental > Aquatic > Marine > Unclassified | place: USA: California... | reverse complement strand
AACCATGTCACTAGTATAATCACCAGGACGAGCTATAATAGCACCTTGTCTACCAAATACAGAAGTTACATCAGTATTACTAATCAACTGACTAGTAGCCACTTTAGATATAATACCTCCTGCCCCTGCTACTAATACATGTGTTGGTGTATTAAGAGTGATAGGATAGTTACCTGCAGCTATACCTGCAGCAAAGTATGTATTGCCGTATGAATCAGTACTAAACAAAGCTTATTTTATTTATTTCTGTGTTAACAAGTCTAATTTATTCTTAAGATCTTCTATCTGAGTTTGTTGCTCTTTAATGGCTTCAATAAGTACGCCTACAATATTACCATAAGATACACCATAAGTGTCTATGTCAGAAGCATATGTAACAACTTCAGGTAACACCTCATTTATTTCTTGAGCAATTACACCAGTCTGTCTACCTTTTGCCTCTTCTCCAATCTTAGTATAATAAACTCCACGCATTTGAGTTACTTTATCAATAGGATTATCAATTGTTATAACATCTGTTTTCAAACGAGCATCAGAGTATGCAACTATATCACCTTCTGCATAAAGACTTCCACCAACATATGCACGATATGAACCTGATGTTGTACCAGTTGTCATAGCAAAACAGTTATTACCTCTATGATAATAATACTGCCAACCGTTAGCATTTTGAGAATATACACCACCGTTGCCATTTTCATACATTAAATTGTTCCAATAACCTTGAGGGTCAATAAGAAGTAATCCATTATAACCTCCTTTATTATAGCCAAACATTTCCCAACTACCGTGAGATGATGTAGTATTTCTTCTAAAATGACAGCCGTAATCCTGATTATATAATCCTGAGTCTCCATAACTTCTAAACCAGTTAGAAGCATAAACTGCTCCAAAAGATGGATTGGTTTTGTCAAATCCTGATAAGTTATCAGCTGTTGTTGCAGTTGATGCAGAACTTGCTGACCCAGCAGAGTTAGCATAGTTAACTGATTGTGATCCAATATTTTGATTGCTAATAGCATAAGCCCATGATTGAAAAGTACCAGAACCTTGATAACTTCTAAACCATAATAGGTTATCATAATAACTCATAGCTACTTGAAAACCATGATAGTTTCCTTGATTACTATGTCTTACGTTTACAGAGTTATACCATGTCTGAGAAGGCCAGTTGCTACCTCCACCACCATTTTCATAGAATCCACTATTTCTCCATTCATTAGCATTACTATGTGATTCAATTAAAGATGCACTTTGCATCCATCCTGGTTTACTTGTTATACCGCCCCATGCAACATTAGTAGCAGTTGCAGCATTACCACTAATATTAGTCTGATCTCCTGTATTTGTGCCAGAAGATGATCCACTAAAATTGGCAGCATTCCAGTTACCTGCATCATCACACCAAGCTCCCCATGCTCCTGCTTGAGTTAAGAAACCAATACGGTTAGAGTTACAATGAATTTCACGTTGTCCTTCATCAGTATCAGACATATAAATAGAACTGGATGAACCAGCCCCTGTTACTGTAAGATTACCACTACTTGATAAAAATGCTCCAGTATTTTGATAAGCAGCAGAACCAAGTCCTAAGAATGCTTGTACTCTAGCAGCTGTTGCAGATCGGTGATAGTTATCACCAAACTTAGCCATGATGTATGATATATTTCCTGTATTTACGTCATCACTACTATTTTGGTAACTTCCAAATAAGTAACGACCATATATATCTCCAGCACTGTCTCTATAAACAATAGTATTAGCAGTAGCTGCTGTAGCAGGATTATTAAAACCAGAAATAGAACCTGCCGATGTAGCAGAAGTAGCATTACCAGATAACGCTCCACTAAATGTAGGAGCTGTTACTGTACCTGGAAAACTTGTATTACCAGATCCATCTAATAATGTAGCGGTTCTTGCAACTGTTATGAATGGACCAGTGTATTGTCTTACATAAATTGGTTCTGTACCATCATCAGCTGTAGCTAGTTCTACCCATCCCGCATTAGATGCTCCACCAACTCTTAATCTAAAAATATCATTATCAGCTATGCCCTGATATAACAAGTTTTTTTCTGATCCAGCTGCTGTAGTACCGCTAACTTGATTAGCAAATCCTGTTATATCAATACCCCATGATCCACTAGCATTACCTCCAGTTAGTGTTGGGTAAGTTGCAGATGCAGCAGTAGTAGTTAAATAAGTATTTGTATCATAAGAAATAGTACCACCAGTAGATTTGACAAAACCTGTTCCACTTAATGCTGCTTGTTTACCGTTAAATGTATTCCAATCAGTAGAACTTAAAGCCCCAGTTGCACTTGTACTTGCTAAAGCTAAAGATAAAACTTGAGTACTTAATGATAGACCATTAGCAGTTCCAATAGTTACAGCATTATGTCTAGCTGCAGTATTTGCAGCTACGTTTGCATTAGCATTAACCCTAGCTTCTGTATAGTAAAGATTAGTACCCTCTCCAATATCAGATGTTGTAGCACTAGCACCTACGGTAACTCTACCTTTAGAGTCTACTGTTACTTTAGTATATGTTCCAGCGGTTACACCGGATGCCGCTAATGTTAACCCTGTACTAGTTCCAGTTGTTCCTGTACCAGTTACATCTCCTGTAAAGGTGAGCGATCCTGATATAGCAGCTGTTGTTACAGAAGTAATACGTCCTTTAGAATCAACTGTTATTACAGGTACAAGAGTAGTAGACCCATAAGTACCAGCTGTAACACCTGAGTTAGCAAGAGTAAGAGCAATAGATGTGGTACCAGATCCTGTAGCATCACCACTAACAGTAATAGATTGATTACCTGTAAGATAACTAAGACCAGTTACGTATGTACGTACCCATGAAGTAGTAGGTACTTTAGTTGAGTTATCACTATTAGCTGGTGCTGTTAATACTAAAGTACTAGGTAATATAACTGCACCTGTAATGTCATCATACTGAAATACATTAAGTATATGGGAGGTCTTCCTTTGTTTATTCATTACTATTAGGTTTTGGATATTTAGCCTTTACTTCTTGACACTTAGCTATATAAGCATCTATTTGAGCTTGATCACCTTTTACAACACCATCAATGTATTCTGTAATAGGAGGATATTCAAACTTACGTTTTCTTTGATAGTTTAAACTATTATACTCATCAATTAACTCTTGACGTTTAATTTCAAAATCAATTGGAAGTTCACCATATGGTGTACCGTCCAAGTTTAGTAATTGATTATTAACAAACATGGTCTTAATTCCATATTTCTCATTCAATACAGAAACATCATCAATTACTGATATATTATCAACTATGTTTTTATTATTCATATTATTTTAATTTATATCCAATAACCTTGTATCCATAAAACAATATAGTGGGTACCTCCAGAATACCCTGCAGCTAAATTACAATAAACATTTCCATTACTGTTTACTGTTACAATTCCACTATCCATTAAACCATAATACTGAAGTCCATTAGAATTACCAGAGTTAGAAGCATCACCATCATGCCATAAAATAAATGATCCATAGTTTGATGGTTGAAGTGTATTATTATTTCCTGGATAAGGTGCTCCTGCACCAGACCATGGATATATTGAGTTTTCAGTAGTAATTCCAAATATACTAGTAGCATGATCTCCTTGACCTGCACCACTACTATAACCAGTAATATGATACCAACCAAGTACTTGTAAAGCTTTACAACCTGATGGTAACCCAAGTCCTGTTGTAGAAAAACTTGTTAAAACATTGCCTGAGACTGAAACATTATAAACTATTGGTGTTGTTAATTGAATATATGTATGAGCTTTATAACTAGCTGAGTTAACAACATTACCTGTAAATGTGGTAGTTCCATTTTTCATACCCATTGTCCAACCACTGTAACCTGTACCAAGTACTAATGTATCTCTACCGGCACCATAACCACCCATACCAATAACACCTACGTTTGTGTACTGACCATTATTTACACCACTACCTCCATTAGATAAAAGAATAGTAGCTTCTGTACTTGTTGTAGAAGCATTAATTTGAAACTGTCCATAACCTCCATCATCAGATGTATGAATTATTTTACCACCACTAACATGTAATTTTGCAAGTGGATTAGATGTTCCAATACCAAAACTACCATATCCTAAATTAACATAGTTATTACCGTTTCCTCTAAACTCATTATTAATAGTACCAGTTGCATAGTAGTTTCTAATAACTGAACCGTATCCAGAACCTCCAGATATATAAGTATAATCAGAACCACCTTGTGCACCAATTACTGCTTCATTAGCTACAGACAGTTTCCAGCTTGGTGATGTAACACCAACACCCATGTTACCCCCAGATGTCACTCTTACTCTTTCAATAAGAGCATTAGTACTTGCACCTGCTGGTTTTGTTGAAATAAAGAAATGACCTCCCCAGTTTCCATCATCCACCATAGTAAGTCTAACTTGTGGATATGAAGAACTTATTCCATAACTACCATAATCAATTGCAGAACCATCTGCTGAAGATTGTAAAAATACATTGGCAACTGATCCGTTAATCTGTAGTCTATGATTAGATATTGTTGTTGCCCCAATACCTACATTACCATTAGTTCCATTAATTACAATACCTAAATTTGCACCTCTTAAATGTAAATCTGAGTAGGTTGATCCAGTTTGTTTATATGATACAATCTGAGCCACTCCTGATGAATCTTGTATAACAATACCTGCTGTTGACATATCAAAAGCAGCTTGTCCCATAGTATGAAGTGTTCTTACAGGAGATCCGGTACCAATTCCAAAATAACCATCACTTGTTAAACGAGTTTTTTCAGAACCATTAATATATTGTATAATATAATTACCGCCTGCTTTTATTAATAAACCACCGGCAGAATCTGATCTCAAATCTGTATATGTAGAAGCATTATATGAAAGTCTTAACTGATCTGAGATAGATAAAATCTCTAAAGCTTTGTTAGGACTTGTTGTACCAATACCTACTTCACCACTACCACTTATTACAAGTCTATATGCACTATCTGTTCTATTATAGACAAACCATTGGTTTGATGTATTAGCTTGTATTTCCCAAACCTCTCCAGTAACAGGAGTAAATCTAATACCTGCTGAATCACTTGTTCCAGATAAATGTAGTTGTGTGCCTAAGTTTCCTGCACTAGTAAAAGCAGCACTTGTACCAACTAGTGCACCAGTTAATGTACCTCCACTAAGAGCTAGTTTAGTTGCAATACTATTAGTTACAGTAGTAGAGAAGTTAGCATCATTACCTAATGCAGCAGCAAGCTCATTTAGAGTATCTAGTGCTCCAGGAGCTGCATTGACTAAGTTACTTATTTGTGTAGTAACGTATGATTGTGTAGCATACGTTGCTCCACTACTAGTTAATAAACTACCGGTCACAGTAAGATTAGCTGGTAATACAATATTACCACTAGCATCATAACTGATGAGATTTCTTAAAAAGCCTGTATCTTTAGTATTACCCATATTATTCTAATCTTAAAAAATAAATATTTCCATATGCTGTATTACCACTGCTATAATAAGAAGTACATCTTACTAATAACGTATGAGTACCATTAGCATTACTATAAGTAAATTCAAAACTACCTGTATTCCATCCTCCGTCTGAATAGCTTAGTTGAGCCATACTAGATACACCATATGCTGGTGAAGTCATTTGAAAAGTATAACTAGCTGTATCTTTTGAAGCAGCGTCTCCAACACAAGCCCACATAAAAGCTTTAGTATCATTAATATTTGATAAAACAGTTCTCCAGTTACCATCACAAGGAGAGTTAATAGTAATCATAGAATAACCCATTGGAATTCCTGCTGATGTTGGGCTTCCAGCTGATACACTTGCCCAACCTTCAGGTTTAAGATTACGTGCATATACAGTATCCGTAGAATAAATGTTTCCAGATACTTGTAGTCTATGAGATGGATTAGTTACACTTAATCCTAAATTACCATTTCCTAATAAAGTAAATATCTCAGATGCTGAACTATAATTATACCATCTAAATGCACCTGTATTTTCATAGTTTAGGTGCATTGCAGTTGAAGTACTATTTGATGAGATTAAAGCAATAGTAGATAGAGTACCAGAACTTTGTAAACCTAGTGTAGCTCTTGAGCCACCTATTTTTAAAAGTGTAGTACCAAAGGCTAGATTAGAAAAATCAGTAGTACCCATTCCAACATTTCCTGAAGAAGTATTTATAAAGAATTGAGGCGTACTACTTGTACCAAGAGATATAGAACCGTTTCCTAAAACAAATCTAGATGAGTTACCTCTTCCGTTAAGTATATGAAACTCGTAAAGATTAGTAACATACTGAGATATAGTTCTCCCACTAGCATCTGTATCAAAATATAAAACATTACCAACTCCAGCTATGTGAACATTACCACTTACACTAAATTTTTCTAAAGGGTTAGTATTACCTATAGCTACCTTATCACCTGTAGTATCTACATACATTGTAGTAGATGACCCAGCTGCATTTTGAAAATAAAACTTATTATTTAAGGCAGCATCTCTGCCTAAGTATAGATTTTCACTTGCAAATAAGTTGACTCCACTATTCCATGAGTATATTGCAAAACTATTTGTATTTCCTGATATTTTTAACTGTGCTGTAGTTGAACTTATGTGTAGTCTTGCATCTGGACTAGATGTACCTATCCCTAGATTTCCAGAACTATTAAGACGCATACGCTCAATAATGTTTGTCTCTCCAATACCAGCACCTCCGTTAGTTCCAAATATTAACTCTCCTGGAATTGAACCTGTTCTACGGCTCCAAATAGCAGCAGCATTATTATCATAGTTTTGGAATACAATACCTGCTCTAGTGTCAGTTATACCACTCCAGTTTGTTATTTTAAAACCAGTTGTTAAAGTTGTTGATGAATTATCTTCAGATATTTCTAATCTTTTACCTGGACTAGCTGTGCCTATTCCTATGTTACCAGAAGCCTGAACTATAACCATTCTAGTTTGCTCACCTGTAGAAGAATTACCTGCTCTAAACACTAAATTAGTACCATCTGCTACAAATCCATTTCTTCTTACATCAAAAGTATCTGACCAAAATCCTGTATTTGAAGGTGCATAAAAATTAGAACCAGTAACACTACTAGAAAAACTGGCACTAGTTCCACTTAACTGACCGGTAAGAGTTCCTCCAGATAAGTTAAGCTTAGTAGCCAAACTGTTTGTAACTGTAGTGGCAAATGAAGCATCGTTATTAAGAGCTGTAGCTAACTCTTTAAGAGTATCTAAAGCAGTAGGTGCTGCATTAACTAGATTAGATATAGCAGTATTTACATATGATTGAGTAGCTGCTTGTGCACCACCTGGCATAATAATATTACCAGTCATGACAATGTCACCACTTCCGTTAACGGAAATGTAGTTTATTAATTCAGCTATCTGTGTATTTTTTCCCATTACTTAATTAATTAGTAGGCTTTGGATGAGTATCTTTTACCTCTTTAATAGTATTAAACCAAACTCCATCAGTTGATATTGTACCACTAGTATTTAACTCATGCCATAACATATCTAATTGATTTTCTAAAACTGGATATGCATGAACACGTTGTGCATCATAAGGCATTACATAGTTAACATCTGGTAAAATGTTTTCTTCTTCTACCAACACCCAATCTTCTAAAGGCTCACCTTGTAATAACCAATGATAATCTCCGTTACTATCAATATACTTGTTATTTGTCATAATATTATCTTTTAATAATAATTTCCTGAATTTGAGTTTTGAGATGCAGCTATTATACTTACATTATAGTGTGTCTGATCTGTTCTAGTTGCATACGCATTTAACATAAAACCATTATAATAATGTCCTCCAGCATATGCTCTAATACAAAGATAACCATCACTTGATACATAAACTCCATCAGCACTCATCCCTGGATATGCATTTTGTAATCCAATATTTCTAGCTACACCATAACTCCATTGAAATCCCCAAGCACATCTAACTGCTTTAGCTGCTCCATAATTAAAACCAACAGCTTCTATCATATACATTGTATCTATTCCACCACCTAAGTTAGTTTTAAAATGAATATAAGATGGTGACCCATCTCCTGTATAGAAAGTACCTATCTTTCTTTGCTGAAGATGCCAACTATTATATGGATAAACTCTTATTGGTGATGATAAATTAGCCATATGTTAATAATAACTTCCTCCATTTGAATTTTGAGATACTCTTCTAATACCAATTGGTTGTCCAGTTCCATTACCTGCAGTTGGATAAGCATTTAAAGTAAATCCTATATAGTAAGGACTACCTGCATATGCTCTAATTGCTACATATCCAGCAGAAGTATAATATATACCATCTGCATTCATTCCAGCATAACCATTATTTGTATTACCTATAGGATATGCATATGAATAAAAATTCCATGAACATCTTATTGGATTACCACCACCATAATTATAACCTACAGCTTCTAACATCATCATCACATTAGAAGATGGTTGAGTTATCGTAGTTTCCATATGAATATAGTTACCAGAATCAGATCCATTTGAAAATTGAAATATTCCCAACTGAGTCTTGTTACTATCTATTCCTGTACTTGCTGATAAGTTTGCCATATTAATAATAGTTTCCTGAGTTTGAGTTTCTAGAAACAGCTGTAAATGACACCACTGCACCAAAACCAGCAGGATTTAACGTATATGCATTAAAGATCCATCCACTAAAATAAGGTGCTCCAGTTGCTCTTATACATACATAACCGTCAGAAGATACATATACACCATCAGCTGATAACCCACTATACATATTTTGTGTCGATGCTTGTGCTAAATAACTATATGAATAAAAATTCCACGCACACCTTATTGGTTTATCACTTCCATAACTATACCCTACAGCTTCAATCATAACCATTATATATGTAGATAATGCTATGTTAGTTTTATAATGCCAGTAATTAGGACTTCCATCATAAGCAGCTGCTTGATGATAAAACCCATATTGAACTCCAGATGTAGATGTATTTGGTAATAAGCTAGCCATTACTTAATTTTTAACTCATTTATCTGTGTTTGTAAATCTTTTACTGCTTCAATTAATACAGCTGTTATTCTACCATAAGATACACTATCTGGTTCTCCATTACTATTTTTGATAACAACATCTGGAAGTATTTCATTTACTTCTTCAGCTATTAAACCTAACTCTTTATCCCCAGTTTCTTTTTTGTTATATGTAACACCTCTTAATTGTAGTACTTTATCTAATCCATTCTCAACTGTTTCAATATTTTCTTTATAACGGATTGATGATGACTCTGTTAATGTTCCTGCTATGGTAAGATTACCATTACCAAAAAATTCATGAGAAGCTGCACCACCTGATAAAAAGTAGCTGTTATATCTGAGAGCCCACATGGAAGTTGAAGTATCAAAATTCATGTGTAACTCTTTACCAGCTACACCACCATACCATCTAATTGTATTTAACGTACCACCACCATTATTAACTAAATCAATACCTGGTCTAGATCCTTCTATTTTAAGACCACGATTCATCCATACTTGAGCATCTGAACCACCACCAATAAGTACATTACCAGCACCTGTTACTTTAAACTGCTCTACTGTTCCTCTATTAGTACCATCTCCACTTGCAAGTTTTAATAAATAAACACCTGCTGTATTCATAGATGAATCTATGGCCATACCATATGCTCCACCGTGAGATAAAAATGTTTTTACACTAGCTCCTCCTGATGCATTATAAAAAGTATATCCCCAACCAGATGCTTGTCCTTCTGCTGCTATTTTAGGTCCTCCGTTTGTAGTTGTTCCTATAAGCAAGTTTCCTCCACTTGGAGCAATTATTACAGATCCACCATTACCACCCACTTGAAGATCTAAAGCAACACCTACTGAATAATCATAAGCATCTAGTTTTATATTTGATCCATTGTTATATATGTAGATTGCTTTATTGTTATAAACAGCTCCAATACCAGTTTGTGTAGAATCAGCTGTCATTATTCTCATCCATGATGGAATACTTGATACAGTACCAGATCCTACTTGTAAAGCAACAACTGGAGTTGATGTTTGTACTCCAATATTTCCACCTGCCTTTATTATAAGTCTTTGTGAAACACCTGTTTCATTAAAAGTAATATCATTAGATGATAATGATATATCCCACTGCTTACTAGTATTATTAAAAACTATCCCTGAAGAACTACCATATAATCCTATTTGACCTGTTCCACTAACAATAAATTGTCTATCAGGACTATTTGTTGCTATACCTACATAACCTGAAGAGTTCATTCTCATAATGGTTGTTCCATTATTCTTAAAATGAAATCCTTCAGCATTCATATTGTCTAATGTAAATCCATTAGCAGCTAATGAACCTGCATCAAACATCTTAGTATAAATAGCATTATCTGCACGGTAGAATCTTAATTCATTACCACTACGGATCATACTACCAGAACCTTCAATTGAAATACTACTTGAAAACGTAGATGCTCCAGGAATAGTTAATTGTGCATTACTATTCCAACTAAATAATGTATTATATCCATTATTAGAGGTATTAGGGGTAATGAATGAACCTGCATTTCTCCAAATATATTCACTTCCATATCCATTAAATGCACCACTTGGATTTCCTGAGATATCTACACCAAATGCTAATGATCTTGATTGAGCAGAATTAGTATTACCTAATATTAAAACATTATAACTTGAACTATACCCAAAAGATGATGCCGTTAAAGCAGGTATTGTATAACTAGATTGGGACATTAAAACTTGCCCACTAAATGTAGCTGCCCCTCCATTTGATAATTGAAAAACTACTGTTCCTGATGTATTAGTTATATCAATAAATGCAGTAGCTGCTCTATAAATAATACTTCTTGGAGCACCTGAAGCATTTGTAGATAAATTTAATATAGCATCACTTCCAGAACTTAAACTACCAACAGTTAAAGTTGGTGCAGTAACACTACTTGAGAATGTGGCACTTGTACCACTCAAAGATCCTGTAAGTGTGCCACCACTTAAAGGTAGATAAGTAGAAGCTGCACCAGATGTGGTTAAATATGTACTGTTATCATAACTTACTGTAGTACCATTTACTTTTACAAAGCCTATACCGTTAAGCTGAGCTTGTCCTGTAAACGCACCTACTGAGTATGCATATGCAACTACTTCAACAATATCATTAAGAGTAGCTCCACTAGATAATACTATACTTGTACCATTACTAGCCGTATATTCAGAAGAAGCTAACTTAGATCCGTTGTAGAATATATCAACTAAGCCTGGA
>Ga0222714_10006035_pt1 | contig 11384 bp, 12 predicted proteins | sample C33_3DmetaG_FD_165048 | JGI IMG/M metagenome (GOLD analysis project Ga0222714, IMG submission 165048) | Estuarine water microbial communities from San Francisco Bay, California, United States - C33_3D | ecosystem: Environmental > Aquatic > Marine > Unclassified | place: USA: California... | reverse complement strand
CGGAGGAGCTGACAGTATGTGCTTCCCGCATTATTGCTGCAAGTCGTTCTTTACGATCTATTCATTTGCTTTACGGTGATGATTCAATTCGTGTCTGTTGAAACTGGTCTCCATCCATGTTGCTGCGCGTAGCGCCCTATATTTTCGTACTGATTTGGAGTGGAGCCTTTGTGGCTGCGCGTGGTGGGCGCCCGCACTTTACACCCTGGGCAATCCTGTCATGTCGTTTTTTTGTTGCAGCAATTTTGCTTGCTGGCTTGGCGTTTTTGATCCGAGAAAAAGAGCCAGATTGGAACGCTTATAGAAAACGTTGGGCAGGCGTTGTTGGCGCGGGTGTTTTAATGAATGGGCTCTATCTGGGTTTGTTTTTTACAGCAATGCTGGAACTTCCAGCAGCCAATGTGGCGCTTATTGGTTCATTAACTCCCTTATTAACGGCAGTTCTCTCTGGTCCTATTCTAGGAGAACGATTTAAGACACTGCAGTGGTTAGGCTTTGCTCTGGGTATTCTTGGGGTCTCGTTTGTTGTTGGGGTCGATTATCTAACCTTAGATGCAGGGACAGGTATTGCAGCTGCGTTAGGGGGCGTAGTTTCGCTAACTCTTGGAACCCTCTGGCATGCCAAAGTGGCACGAGGATTGCCGTTATTAGCCACTAATTCACTGCAAATGGCTGCATCGGCCGTTAGCTGCTTAGGTATAATGGTGATTTTTGAGGAGCCAAGGATCGAAATCACTGAGGCTAGTATTATTGCTTTTGCTTATTTGACTGTTGGAGTTTCTTTAGGCGCGATGGGACTTTACCTTCTAATGCTACGGCATGGCGCAGCTGGAAAAGTTGCTGCAAATTTTTATCTAACCCCTGGCACTGCGGCTGTGCTTGCGTTCCTTATATTAGGTGAGACTTTGCATTGGGAAGCTCTGGTAGGCTTGCTCGCTGCAACGCTTGGTGTTTGGCTCGTGCATAAAGCCGGTCACACAAAATATAATTCAAATTCAACATCATAATTCTGTAAAAACTGGTAGGAGAACAGAATGCCCATAATTGATAGCCAAATACACGCATACGAAGCCAACACGTCTGCGCGTCCTTGGAACACAATTCCAAATTGGCCACCGCACGTGACGGGTGATGAGATGGTCCAAGCCATGGATTCTGTCGGAGTGGATGGTGCTATCTTTGTCTCGGCCTTTTCCCTTTATCGGTTTGATGCCAGCTACGCTGTAGAGGTGCAGAAAAAGCATCCAAACAAGTTTGCATTGGTAAAACCTGTAGACACAACAAATCCCAATGTTGGCGAGACAGTCGATGAATGGAAAAAACAGCCCGGAGCAGTTGGCATCCGGGTAATGTTAACTCACGGACCAGAATTCAGCCCGGACAACCCAGGAATGTCTACGGCTATGCGGGCTGCTGAAAAGAATGATCTTCCGGTAAATATGCTCTGCTGGGGCGAAATTGATAAGGGTCTTGCGATGGTTGATCGCTATCCGAACACTCGCTTTGTTATTGACCACATTGGTATTTTGCAGCCCCGCACGCCGCCTGTACCTGATGTGCCTTGGGCGGATTTAGAAAAAGTGATAGCGCTTGCAAGCCGAAAGAATGTTGTCATCAAAATAAGTGGAGCGTGCACTCTTTCGAAAGAAGGTGCGCCAAATTTTAGTGATATTTGGGATCCGCTTGCCCGCATTTTTGATGCTTGGGGAATGGACCGGTGTCTGTGGGGGACGGATTGGACCCGTGCTCACGCCGTCGTCTCTTATGAAGATGGTGTAAAACCATTCGTTGAAACTGATCGTCTTTCCGCAAGCGACAGAGAAATGCTCATGGGAGGTGCCACTTCAAAGACCTATGGTTGGGCACCAAGCTGAGATTTTTATTGATAATAATGTCCCCCCAAATCCTTCCTTGATGCCGCTACGCGCACAAAGAATTCTTGGGGGGACTAAAGGTTGATTTACTCAGCCGCTACTTGCGCAGTTTCCGACTGCCAAGATTGAATGACAGGCAATACTTCTTTTGCATAAAGTTTGAGGGATTGCTCAGCCACTTCATATGGGGTGCCTCCGAAGCGGAAGCTTGTGGCTAGCTCAAAGTCTCCGATGAGGTCCCGGCGCTCTTCGAGCATCTTCAAGACCTGGTCAGGTGTCCCCCAAACAGATGCCTGCATAAATCCGTCAATGATGCCTTCAATGCCAACTTCCTTGGCGACTGCAACCTTTGCGGCGTAAGCATCATAACCTTTTACGGTAGAAAAATGCTCACCCAAAAGCTCATAGTGTTCAAAGTTTGAGAGTACGAAAGGTCCCATGTACTTGCGGGCAAGTTCTTCAGCACCATCCATTGTTGGTGTGCAGACACAGAAATCCGCGATGAGCGGTCTCGGCGGTGCCATGCCAGGGAAGAATTCTTGAATGAGTTCTCGATGTTTCTGGATTGCAGGAAGACGCGAAGGCCAGGGGCGATCAGCAAACATTACCATATGCGCGCCGAGTTTCGCCGCCGAGACGACCGAGTCATCACTCGAGGCTACGGCATATAAGCGGTCACGGATTGGAAAGCGTGGCCTTGGACGAATTTCCACACGTGGTTGTTTGTAATGAGGGCCGTTACCCTCCATCCAACCTGTTTCAAGAGCTTCAACGATCATTGCTGCTGACTCGTCGAAACGGGTTCGGCTTTCATCCATCGATACTCGAAACGCTTCAAATTCGCGGCGCGCAAGGCCACGACCAATACCAAAACGCAGCCGCCCATCTGTAAAGTGGTCAAGCATCGAAACCTTTTCGGCGACGCGGAGAGGATCATTCCAAGGTAGAATTACAGCGGCAGTTCCAACATCAATCTTTGGTCTCTGACCAGCTAGGTATGCCATCAATTGAAGATTGTCTGGGCAGAATGAGTAATCGTGATGATGGTGCTCAACAGCCCATAAGCAATTGAAACCGGAGTCTGCTGCAAGCAAGGCTAATTTGATTTCTTCGTCATATGCTTGCTGGTCGGAACAATCATCCCAGCCATAAGTTGCGCAGATCATCTGCAATCCGACATCCATCTTTTTTAATCCTCCTGCGTTTTTCCTCAGATCGAGCATGAAAAACCACCATCAACGGTAATTGTTTCACCTGTAACGTAACTTGCCAATGGTGAAGCAAGAAACAGGGCAACACCTGCTATGTCCTCTGGTTGCCCCCAGCGACCGACTGGGGTGCGGCGCAGGATCTCGGAATTTATAGCTTCTCGATTTTGCGAAACTTCAGTCATGCTGGTTGCTATCCAACCGGGTGCGATTGCATTTACTCGAACACCATCTGCTGCCCAAGCAACCGCAAGGGACTTTGTTAGTTGGACTATGCCAGCCTTGCTCGCACCGTAGGCAGGATTGCCGGAAGAAGCAAAAAAGCTGGTAAGAGATGAAATATTGATGATAGAGCCGCTTACTTCCGCCAGACCTGGTTTCAACAATTCTGATAGGGTCATTATCGAGGTGAGATTTACATCAAGTATTCGACGAAAAATTTCTGTTTGAAATTCCTGTCGACGATAAGCAACCATTCCGGCGTTATTGACTAAAATATCAACTTGGCCTGCTTCGCGCGCAACCTTTTGAACCTCGTCATCTGTGCCAAGATCGGCTTGAATAAAAGCCATATCTTCGATGTCAGTCTCGTATTTTTCTGCAGAGCGAGTGCCAGTAATTGTTACCACTGCACCTGCATCTCTAAATGCGCGAGCTATACCGTTTCCAATGCCGTTTGATCCACCGGTTACAAGAACGTGTTTTTTTGTAAAATTTAAGGGATCCATGAAAAATCTCCTAAAATGCTCAGGGCATTTATCAGTTCTTCGCTAATTTTATGGATTGTTTTCAATCTCCATTTTTTGAGATCTTCTGATAATTTAAAAAACTAAAGTCTCAGATTTTTAGAGAAATCTGGATCAATAGGAGGGCCAATAGTGATCTTGGGGTTTTTATAGTCGATCACTGAAAACCCTACATTTTTGATATCACTCGCCGAGAAAAATCATCGATTTGCTGATACATAGTGTCGACCGGCGTATTGAAAACGATAGCGTCCAATCCTTGCGCCTCTAGCGTACGTAATTGTTCGATGACTTCTTCGGGATGCCCAGCAATGCAAAAATTCTGGATCATTTCTGGGGTGATGAATCTAGCTTCATCTGGGCCGAGGTGGCTGTAGTGAGCAGCGTGCATTTCTTGCTGACGGGTTTCAGCCTGCTTGGCCATGTGATACGCCATGTATTCTTCCCAAATAGGCATCACATAGTCCGGTGGTGGGCGCCCTGTTTCCGCCACAAAATCAACGAGGTAGTGGACATTTGCCATGATGGATGGGCCAATCAATCGAATTACGCGATCGGACCTTAATGTTTCTCCCTTCTTCAGTAATAACATATTGACTAGAGCGTAAGTCTGGAAATTCTCCGCTTTGCGGCCAGCTTTATCCAAGCCTCTCTTTACATTGGCTAGCGCCGATGGAATTGACCCGCCTCGTGGTATGCCCGTGATAAGGCCGTCTCCAATTTCTCCTGCTAGTGCTTGTGCTTTTGGACCGAAGGCTCCAACCATTAGTGGGATATGGTGTTCAATATCTACATATCCGAGCTCCAGGCTCTGGAATTTGATTGGGTGGGTGACACCGTTCAGTTCATAGCCCACTTCTTCACCGGCTAGCAGGCTTTTAACCGTTCGAAGATATTTCTCGAACTCCCCCACTTTCATTGGTTTTTGACCCATTGACCGCATAGCCGTATTGCCCGTGCCCGTTCCAAAGAAACAGCGACCGGGTGCCAAACGGTTTATGGTAGCAATCCCATTAGCAGCGACCGGGGCAAGCCGAAGGCCAGGTATTGCTAAACCCGAGCCCAAGCGCATTTTTTTTGTTTGCAGAGCCGCTGCGGCCATTGTTGCCCAGATATTTGAGCGGATTAAGTGAGTGTCAGGAAACCAGGCAAAATCGAAACCTAGGTTCTCAGCCTGCACCACAAAATCCAATTTGTTGATATAGCCGCAGCCCACCCCAAATTGCATAGCACTTCCTGTTTACTCAATCGGAACGAATATTGAGTGACGAAGCTTGCCCTCTATTGCTTTGGAGAAATGACCTTTGCCGTGTGTATCTTCTACTAAGATTACTTCTCCAGCACCTATAACCCGGGTCTCTCCATCACTGGCTTGTATTGAAACTCCGGCATCCAGATTAATTATGTACTGTCGGCGAGGGGCTGGGTGCCACTCATAATCGTAGTTTCCTGGTGTCTCGCGGAAAATGATGCCGGTAGCGGGAAAAGTCTCAGAAGTTCTTCCTCCCCGCCTTGGTTTTTCCATTCCACTTCTATATCGCGGAAGTGCGTCTCACCTTCTTCATCAACGTAAAGGTTGTGAATGCGCATTCTTCTCTCCGACTAGTCCGTTGTCTTAGTCGATTGCCAAGCAACCATGCGCCACTGACCACCTTGGTTCTCCCATACATCTGTAAAGCGAACACCAAATTTGAGAGCTTTGCCGCCCGAGTTAACAGATATCTGAGCCTTTCCTGTCAGCACTACAACGTTGTCGCCAAGCTCTTGGGCTGTGACTTCCGATGGGACCACTGACTCGTAAACAGTGGCGCCTGATTTCATATTTCCAATTAGGCTTTCTTTTGTGTCAAGACGGGCAGAGGAGTGCGTGTAGACTAGATTCTTACAGATAATCTTTTGCAGCTTATCTGTATCGCTAGCCGCCATGGCATCCATTCGTTCTTTATCAAGAGCTATTACTTTTTCGCTATTGCTACTCATTACTAAATCTCCTCATTCATTTTATTTTTAGTCTTCAACTTCATCTAGCCGCCGTGGTCGAGGTTTCCGAGAGCAAGTCTATTCAGTGCATCAAAGATCTTACTCTCAATCTCAATACCTTCGTTAAGGCGTTTGGCGCGCTCCCGCATCCCACGCTCACCTGGGATGCGAATTTCAGAGATGCCTGGCTGACGCGGTGTTGATTTAATAACATTAATTCGATGCGAAACTTCGCGACGGTATTCGTCAAGTGACATGAAAAGATCTGGCTTGATTGCAATAAATAGATAGCCAGTTTGTGTATTCGATGGCCTAATTCCAGCTGCCAGGGCTCCGATTGCGTCCATAGCTAGAGCCAAGCCAAAGCCCTTATAGCCGCCTTCTGGGCCGCCAAAGGGGAGAAGTGCGCCTTGCCTTGCTTCACTTGCGTCTGTGGTAGGCTCCCCACTCGGGCCAATAGCAACGCCGTCCGGTAAGGCCGCCCCGATGCGTTCTCGGAATTGCAGGTCTGTACCCATAAATGCAGACGTTCCCATATCGATCAATAATGGGTCGCCTGATGTTGGAAAACCAAAAGCTATAGGGTTCGTCCCTAATGACCGGGCAGCTCCTCCGAAAGGTGCTACCCAAGAAGGAGCAGAGACTGTGTGGATCGCTACTAGTCCTGCTTTGGCAATCATCTCACAGTAAAGGGCGCTTCGTCCCGTCATCCAAGTGTTAGCAAGGCAGACGATCGATAGCCCATAAACAGTTGCTCGGTCGATTGCGATTTCAGAAGCTCGGTACGCAGCAATCATGCCAGTCTCCCAGCCACCATCAACAAGGACGGCGGCCCCAGAGTCCCTAACAATCGATATAGGTTTGCGCTTGTCTCTAAAGTGCGGATCGTCAACAACGTTCAGAAGTTTTGGAAGGCCGGAATACTCGTATCCTGAGAGTGCCGCATCCATTGCATGCTCTGCTAGAATGCGCGCCTCATCCGGGCCATAACCCGCCCCGCGCATAGCTGCTTCGCCAAGTTTTTGTCCCTCAGCTGCAGTAAGTCTTACTCGATGGCCGGCTTGATTTCCCATACCCTATTCTTCCTTCTGACTTGCCAAACGCGCAAGAGCTCGTCAGGCTTGAATTTTATCAGCCGGTATTGTGATGCGTGTGTTGATCTGTGTCTTTCCAGACCCAGCGCTTTATTTGCCCTCAACTATGACTAAGTAATGGAGGCTTGGTACATTGATCCAGTTTGGTCTGATGATGCGTGGCCAATTCCCGCAAGAAGATGACGTGGCTCATCATTTTCAACAAATGCTTGAACAGGCCAGGTTAGCAGAAGCTCTTGGATTTCATTCAATTACTAAAGGGTCGCACTACAGCACTCATCCTTTGCAGGACCTTCAACAAGTTCCATTCTTGGCAAGAATTGCGGCAGAGGCGCCAAGTCTGCGCTTGAATACTGGAGTCCTTTTGTTGCCGCTCCACAAACCACTCGACGTGGCGGAGCAAGTTGGCACTCTGGACATTATAACTGGTGGCAAAGCGATTTTTGGCTGCGGAGTTGGCTATCGCGACATAGAATTTGAAGCATTTGGAACATCCAAAGGAGATCGAGGCCGACGGTTTGAGGAAAATTTAACGGCTATCAAGCGTTTGTGGACGGAAGAGACCGTCAATATGAGGGGATCTCACTTTAATCTAGTGGATGCTGCGTGTTCGTCTAAGCCCGTTCAGAAACCGCATCCGCCGATTTGGGTTGGCGGTAGTGCGGATATCGTTATTCGGCGAGCTGCGAGGATGGGCACGTGTTGGTATATCGGACCCAATGACAGATTGGATGAGGTCGCTGATCAGGTAGATACTTATAAGCGTGCACTTGACGATGAGGGTAAAGATTTTCCGGACGAATTTCCATTCCGTCGTGAAGTCTTCGTTGCCAAGACAAGAGAAGAGGCGTTCCGCCTTTGTAAAGAGCCGATAATGACAAAGTACGCTGCTTACCACGCTTGGGGGCTAGGTCGCTCACGTCCAGATAACAAGGATGAGCTTGGTCAACCCTTTGAGGAGCTGATGGAAGATCGTTTTTTTATTGGGTCTCCAGATGACGTAGCAGAACAGATTATTAAGTTTCACCGACGCGTTGGAATGAACCACGTCGTCATGAGTATGCACTGGCCTGGGTTAGAGGTTGCAGCTTCGATGGATTCTATGCGGATTTTCGCGGAGGAAGTAATGCCGCGCGTATCTCAGGCGCTTTAAAGAAATGCGGCTCTCGGTTCGCGAAGCTCGAAGCTTGGCGGAACAGACCTTTGTCGCGGCCGGACATACAGTCAACGAGGCAGCGTTAATAGCTGACCACGTAATGGACTGCGAGCTACGTGGACTGAGTTATGGCGGTTTGCCGCGAGCCCTGAGCGTTTTTGAGCGAATGACCAAGCCGGGATATCAGCGGGGTGAAATCAAAGTAATACACGAAACACCGCTTTCTGCCCTCGTCGATGGAGCCAATAACATAGGCTACCTAGTAGCCTTTAGAGCTGCTGAAATTGCAATTGAGAAGGCATCAAGCAAAGGAATAGCTGTCGTAGGAGCTCGAGATACTTGGCACACGGGTATGCTTTCCTTCTATGCGGAAAAAGCTGCACGACATGGGCTCGTTTCGATGATTGCATCGAATGCATCTCCCAATGTGGCACCGCATGGGGGTGTTGAGGGACGTTTTGGGACCAACCCAATTGCCTTCGGTTTTCCGAGTGAGAACGATCCAGTTATCTGGGATATTGGCACGGCTGCTATGATGCATGGCGAGGTGGTACTGGCTGGTCGACTCGGAAAAGAATTGCCACCGGGAAGCGCCTTTGATGCACAAGGTAATCCAACAGTAGACCCTGCAAAAGCATTGGAGGGTGCTATCGCGGCATGGGGCGGGCACAAAGGCTCGGGTCTTGCGATCGTAGTTCAGCTCCTTGGCGCGATGTGTGCGGTCTCGCCGATGCCGAAAGATATGTTCGGGTATGGCTGTCTTTTTGTCATGATGCGACCAGACTTACTTATGCCTGCAGCTGACTATGCAAAAAGTGTGTCAGAGTATTCTGCTGCAATCAGATCGACACGACCTATTCCCGGTGGTGGTCCAGTTAGGATGCCATATGATCGTTCAATTGCTGAGCGCCGCAGGCGTTTGACTGAGGATGTCGTTGAGGTTCCAGACCTTGTTGTGGAAAGGCTTCGTCAAATTGCAGCAGCTAATAGTCTCAACTGACTTTTCTAAAGAAACCTCGTTCCATCTCAGACTTAATACTATTTAGACGGTCAGACGAGTTTCAAGGCCGACGTGACTTATTCCTATAATGAGGAGGTAATAATTGAGAGCTCTAAGGATCGGAGTGTTAGGTGCTGGATTAATCGGAAAAAAGCACATCAATGTTCTTTTGGCTGGTGAAGGCAAATATGAACTTGCTGGTGTTGCGGATCCAGATGTATCAGCCGCTGCTCAAGCCGCGCCAGATGCTCGTCAGTTCTTATCAATCGATAGCCTTATTACTGAAGCAAAGCCCGATGGCGTCATAATTGCCACTCCCAATCAAACTCATCTTGAGATGGGTCTTGCCTGCATTAACGCTGGCTTACCTATCTTGGTTGAAAAGCCAGTTGCTGATTCTCTCGAAGACGCTCACCGCCTAGTTGATACGGCTGAAGCTGCGGGTGTCCCAGTGCTCGTTGGGCACCATCGTCGACATAATCCAATTATGCAAGCTGCCGCTGAGGCAGTTCATTCTGGCTCCTTAGGTAGGGTTGTTACTGCAGCTTCGCTTTGGATGACGCACAAACCAAAAGGTTATCATGACCCAATATGGAGACGACGCCCTGGCGGTGGTCCAATATTAATTAATGCAATTCATGAGATTGATAGTCTGCGGATGTTACTCGGTGATATTGTCGAGGTGCAGGCATTTTCCTCTAACGCTGAACGTGGGTTTGAGGTGGAGGACACAACCGCCGCGGTTTTTCGCTTCTCCTCAGGAGCGCTTGGTACCCTAGCTCTTTCGGATACCGCCTCGGCTCCATGGACTTGGGAATGGACTTCGGGAGAAAATCCCGATTTTCCCAATGAGGATACCGACAGTTTATTCATTGCGGGAACGTTAGGTAGTTTGGCTGTTCCATCTTTGATTTTACGAACTCATCCAGAGGGTTATCAAAGTTGGTTAACACCTCTTACGGAAAAACAGTTAACTTATCGACCTCAGGACCCTTATATCCCCCAAATGAAAAATTTCTGTGATGTCATAAATGGTGACGGTGAGCCCGTTGTTTCGGGACGCGAAGGTTTAAAAACACTAGCGGCAACACTGGCAATTGCAGAGGCTGCCGCTACAGGTCGCGCTGTTCGGTTAGATTAGGAGCCGTCTGTTTGGCGGCAATTTGATTGGGTGTTTCATCTTTAATGGAGATACAAAGTGCGTGACATGACCGGTGTTGTAGTAGTCGTGCCTACACCATTTGAAGTGGACGGTTCGATTGATGATGCCAGTTTAGAACGCTTGGTTGAGCACTATCTGACCCTAGGAGTGCAAGGTCTGACCATCATGGGAGTTATGGGCGAGGGTGCTAAGCTTACTGCCGGTGAGTCAGATAGCCTTTTGCGTCGGATCTTTGCACTTGTAAATGGTCAACTGCGGTTGATTGTGGGCGCGTCAAACCCTGACGATGAGGCGTTGGTTAGATTAGGTGAAACGGCTATGTCCTTAGGTGCAGCAGGTCTTATGATTTCACCGAAGTCAGGTCTCAACAATGACCAAGAAATTTTTGACTATTTTGCTAGTTTAATTGGCAAACTGGGCAGCGCTACACCATTGTGTTTTCAAGACTACCCCCCAGCATCTGGAGTAAAGGTCAGCGTTCAGGGTCTTTTGGATCTTTTCTCTGATTTGCCAACGATTGAGATGGTTAAACTGGAAGACAATCCAGGGCTCGATAAGCTGACGCGTCTGCTGAAGGGTCTTGAAAAAATAGATCCCAAGCCAGCAGTTTTTGTAGGTAATAATGCTCTATTTACAGAATTAGAACTTGCTCGTGGTGCAGCCGGTATTATGACAGGGTTTGCATTTCCTGAAATGCTGCTCGAGCTTTACCGGCTTAGTCGTGCAGGCAAACTCGACGCTGCATCAGATCTTTATGAAGCTTATTTGCCTCTAATTCGCTACGAATCCCAGCCTCTTCTTGGTTTGGCAGCACGAAAATATGTACTCAAGCACCAAGGTCTTATCTCCACGCCAGCACTTCGTTCGCCGGGCTATACACTTACATCCGATGACATGAAGGAAATAGATAGAATGCTGGTTCGATTAGAACGTCGTCTGCAAACCCTTTCCTAACTTGCTAGATAGCCACCATCAACGTGGAGCTCGGAGCCAGTGATATAGCTAGCATCGTCCGATGCTAAAAATAGACAGGCCTTTGCCACCTCATCGGCCCGGCCATTTCTGCGCATAGGGACCCGCTTCAGCATCTTTTCACGAATTACAGGGTCAGCAGTTGCACCTGATGTGCGCATTGGTGGCATTAGGCCTGGGTGTACTGAATTA
>Ga0222714_10006034_pt1 | contig 11386 bp, 5 predicted proteins | sample C33_3DmetaG_FD_165048 | JGI IMG/M metagenome (GOLD analysis project Ga0222714, IMG submission 165048) | Estuarine water microbial communities from San Francisco Bay, California, United States - C33_3D | ecosystem: Environmental > Aquatic > Marine > Unclassified | place: USA: California... | reverse complement strand
GCGTCGACTGCGGCGCCGAAGGGTGACGATGATGACGACGATGATGACGATGATGACGATGATGATGATGACGACGACGAACGGTTCATGGACGACGTCACGCGCGCGATCGAGCGAGGCGAACGATCGAGCGCTGATGACGTCGCGCGCGCGTGTGCGGAGAGATACGCGATGGAGACGACGACGCAGACGAGGAGGAGGACGGGGTCGAGCGGGAAAAGCGCGCGAGTCGCGCGAGCGTGCGCGGCGACGTACGAAGCGAGAGGCGACGTCGAGGAGTGCGAACGCGTCGTTCGCGCGTTTTCTGCGCTCGGCGTCGTCCCGGATGTCGTCATGTGGTCGATCGCGATCGCGGCGAGGCGAAGGCGCGGATTGGCGTGCGCGACGCTGGTGGATGAGGCGGCGCGCGCGCTGAAAAAAGGGACGCGAGCGGGACGGAAGCGACGACGAGCGTACGTGGATGACGACGCGAGGGCGAGCGTGGAGGTGATTTATGAGGACGATGCGAAAGGGTTTGCGGCGGTGAATAAACCGGCGGGGATGCTCACGCACGCGAGCGTCGGAGCGGGGAAATCGCCCACGGTTGTGGACGTGGCGCTGGAGAAATTTGCGGGACGACTGAGCGAGCTGAACGGCGCGGAGAAGCGCGGAATCGTGTCGCGTTTGGATAAACCCACGAGTGGAGTCGTGATACTCGCGAAGACGGACGAGGCGCACGCTGAGCTTTGCACGCAATACTACCAGCAAACGGTGCAGAAGACGTACGTGGCGCTCGTGGATGGAATTTTGGATGGCGAAAGCGGCGTCGTGGAGGCGCCGATCGAAGGACGACGAGCGACGAGCGCGTGGAAGCGCATCGAGACGTTTCAAACGCCCTCGGGCGCGTCATTTACGCTCGTGCAAGTGGAGCCTAAATCGGGGCGATATCATCAAATTCGTAAACACATGGCTTCAATCGGGCATCCGTTGACGGGGGACGCGACGCATCATCGCCGCAATAAAGTCATAAATGCGAAAGTTCCCAAGGCCGTCTCGGAAATTTTGTCGAGTGGAAAGCCTGGGACAGTATTTTTCCTGCATTGCGCGAAAGTGTGCTTGACATTTGACGGGCAGCAGCACGTCATCGAAGCTCCACTGCCCGACGTTTTCAAGACGCTGCTTGAGCGGCTTCGCACAGACACGAAATAATAGATTTGTATAGATTTGTGTTGAACGAATGAGTTTCATATATTAATGGCGGATGCTGGTTTGGAAAATTCCGTTCGCACGCTCTCTAATTTTCTACTTGTGCTTCGCGAGCCTACTGCGGGTAGCCCGACGAGTCCATCGCCGAGCCGCCGGCGGCAGCCGATTCCATGTTTTGTTCCTCCGGGATCTCGCAAACAACCACATCGGAGGTGAGGAAGATCTTTGCGACAGAGCACGAGTTCTCAAGCGCGCATCGAATGACCTTGGTGGGATCAATGATACCGGCCTCCATAAGGTCCTCAAACACGCCGGTGGCGGCGTTGTAGCCGTAGTTCGGGTCCTTCGCCGTCATCACTTTCTCAACCGTGACAGAGCCGTTGACACCAGCGTTCGTCGCGATGAGACGCATAGGGTAGAGCAAAGCGCGCTTGATGATTTCCGCGCCAACTTTTTGCTCTTCATTTTCCAATCCATCCTTGATCTTGTCAACCGCCGCCGCAAGCTTCAACAAGGTGCAGCCACCACCGATGACGATACCTTCTTCAACCGCCGCCTTGGTGGCGTTCAACGCATCCTCCACACGAAGCTTCTTCTCCTTGAGCTCAGTTTCCGTTTGGGCACCAACTTGAATGATGGCGACACCACCCGAAAGACGCGCCGCACGCTCGTTAAGCTTCTCCTTCTCGTAGTCCGCCTCGGTGGCTTCAATGAGACGGTTGATTTGCTTGACACGAGCGTTCACTTCGGCGGCGGTATCACCAGCGCCGACAATCGTACAGCTCTCCTTGCCGAGCTCAATGCGAGCGGCGTTACCGAGAACTTCGACGCCGCACTTGTCGAGGCTCAAGCCAAGCTCCTCCTTCACGACGGTACCGCCAGTAAGAATGGCAATATCTTCGAGGTACTGGCTCTTACGTTCACCAAAGCCCGGGGCCTTGATGGCGCAAATCTTGAGCGCACCGCGAAGCTTGTTGACGACGAGCGTCGCGAGCGCTTCTTGTTCAATGTCTTCGGCGATAATCAAGAGCGGGAAACCTTGCTGGATAGCTGCCTCAAGAATGCCAATCATGTCACGCGCAGTGCTAATCTTCTTATCGACGAGCAAAATCTTGCACTGGTCGTACACGCACGTCATGCGTTCGCTGTCGGTGACAAAGTACGGGGAGATGTAACCGCGCTCGAATTGCATACCCTCGACGACAATCAAGTTGTTATCCACGGAGCGCGCTTCTTCGAGAGAAATGACACCCTTGCGGCCAACCTTGGCCATGGCGGCGGAGATCATTTCACCGACTTCCATGTTACCACCGGCAGAGACGGACGCAACCTTGGCGAGTTCAGAGTCTTCAACCTCCTTGGAGAGCTCGCGAAGGACGAGGACGAGCTTTTGCACCGTCTTTTCCATCCCGCGCGTGAGCTGCACCGGGTTGGTACCCGCCATGACAATCTTCATACCTTCAGCAATCATAGCCGCAGAAAGTACGGTGGCGGTGGTCGTACCATCACCAGCTTGGTCATTTGTCTTTTGCGACGCTTGACGCACGAGCTTGGCACCAACGTTTTCCACCGGATCCTCGAGTTCAACCTCCTTGGCGACGGTCACGCCGTCGTTGACAATCTTCGGCGAACCGTACTTGGATTCAAGCACAACGTTACGACCCTTCGGGCCGAGCGTCACACCAACCACAGACGCAAGCTTATCAACACCCTTTTGCATCTTCTTCAACGCCGCACCATCCTTGGCGTTGAAAAACAAATCCTTCGCCGCGTTTTGAACGACGAGCGCCCCGCGCGCGTTTGTCTTTTTCACCGTCGCCGCAAACGTAGTTTTACCTGCTCGCGTCAAAATCGCACACACGCGCGTGAAACATCGTCAGTTACCGTACTCGTAACATTTACACTCATCTCATCGCTCCTTCATCCCACGCCCATCGCCCATCGAGTATGCCAGGGCTTCAAACCTCTCGCCTCGCGTCCCGCGCGTCGCATAGGTCAAGAGAGATAAAAGAACAATCCTTCCATGCGCCTTCCATGCACTGGTCCGCCACCACCCTTCACGCGACCGCACCAAAATCGCGCGCGATCGAAACGCAAACAAATCACCCCTCTTCATTCCCATTCGCATCGACGCATCACGCACGCACCGTGCGCAGAGTATTGGCGTTTCGCCGAGAGCGCGGCAGCCGCAGCCGTCGCGCGAGGCGCCGTGCTGTGAGCGAGTACACACGCGACGCACGCGAACACCAGGTCAGTCTCCATCGCGCGCAATCGAACGACGCATAACACACAAAATCCCACGCATCGTTCGCGCCGCCCACGAACACCGCGCGTCGACCGCATCGATCGACATCGTCATCCTCGCGGCGCCGTGCCCGGCGACCAAGCCATCCAGCCAGCCATCCGCGTGCTCATCGTGCGCGCGTCGCCCTTCACGCGACCGCGCGTCGTGCCGTCACGCGCGTCACGCGCAAGCATCGCATAGCAATCAACGCATATCGCGCGTACCTCGTGTTCGCGTACATCGTTGTCGCGACGTGCGTCGTCGAAAAGTGCCGCGCAGAACCCTTCTCGCGCAGGTTTTGCCGTAGCGGCGGCCGCGAGGCCCCCTCCTCGCGGTCGGCTGATTTGGAACACTCCTAGATGGGATGGGTGTGATTATACTGGGTAAGGTGATTTATGCATGCGTGTGATGTATTTATGGGTATGGATTGGGGTAGAGTATGTAGATGTGGATGGATTTTTCTAGGTTTACACCATCGTGAATGTGGCTCTAGAACATACATACATAGATATATTTCTAATATAGTATGATACTCATACTAAAGGAATAGAAGACATAATATTCGCATGATGGCGCGCCATGTGGGTCATGTGGGCCATCACCGGGTGGCATTTTCGATGCTGTTTTCGATCGTTGCGTCGTCGTCGATGGTGGTTTCGCCCGTGAGCACGCGTCTGACGTGCGTTTCTTTCTCGCGTTCGAGCGCGGCGAATGCAGCGCGCGGGTTGCGCCAGATGAAGATGGCGCCGTCGTCGGCGGCGGTGACGACGACGTCGGCTCTGGGCGCAAACGCGCACGCGGTGATTGGAGCGGCGTGGGATACCGCGCCCACGTGCGTGAGCTCACCGGATTCGTAATCGAATATGCGAAGGTGTCGGTCGAGGCCGGCGACGGCGATGGAGGCGCCGTCGGGGGTGGAGATGTCTAAGGATGATAATTCGGCTTCTGTTGGCGCGTCGATGACGCGGATAATCGACGCGTCCTCTGGATCCCACCACGTGATTTTATGATCTGTGCCTGTGGTGACGATTTGAGTCCCTTCTGGATGTGCGCGTAGCGTTTTGAAGTATGTCGAGCCGAAGAAAGAGACTTTTCGCACGCGGCGAGCGACATCCCAAACGACGCAGGAACCGTCGTCGCTCGCCGTCACCGCCACTGAGTCCTGACGCAAGGTGATGATTGCATTCACCGTCGAGCGGTGTTCTTTCATCGATGCTTCCAATGTTATGATATCATTTCTTATGTTCCACACTCGCACGTTGCCTTCCGAACCGCCGGTGATGATGGTTGCGTAGTCGCGCGTGCCGTGTATCGCGGTGACCGCGTCGTGCGCGTTCGACGCCATAAACACGAGTTCGCCGCTTTCGCTATTATGCGCGCGAATCGCGCCGTCGTCCCATCCACTGAGTAGCAATTGACCGTCGTTCACGTAGCTCAAGCATAAGCACGTGATGGTTGACGGTTTGATGACAATGCGAGATAGTTCTTTCGCCGCGTCCGTGTGCCAAATGCGAATCTCTGCGCCGGCGCTCGTCGCAAAGTGTTGTGAATTTTGCGCTGGAAACGCAATGGACGTGATTGGATTGGTGTGTGCAGAATCTAAGCGCGTGTCAAATAGTTTCACGAGCAACAACGCCTCCTTGCTCAACGGATGCTTCGCGCAATATTCCAAATGGTGTAATTCCCCAGTCTTTGTCCCGCAGTACACGTCAAACGTTTCTGAGCCATCGCGATAATTATCAATCTGAGCAGTCCCGGACATTAGAGATTTAAAAGCTTCGTGTAAATACCTTCGTTTTGCATAATCCGACTTGCAATCGATAGGGTAATCTAGTCCTGGTGTGTTCGATTGTGGAGATTGAGCGACGGAGATGCTCGTCACGGCTCCGCCATTGAGCACTTTGCACGACTCGAATTTCAACACGCATGAATCGGGCTTTCGAGAAAATAAAGATATGCTTCCGTCGCCTCCGCCAGCGAGGAGTCCATTTTTGATCATATGAAGTGTCGTGACACCTCGAGAAATATGCTTTTTAAGAGTAAATGTCTCTTTGATGGCGCGAGATTTCACAGAGACGCAAAGCACGTCGGCGCTCGTCGTGCCAAGATAGGCAAATTCATCTCGTTCATCGATCGCAATCGATAGAATTTCGCGCTTCAACATACCTAACACCACTGGTTCAAAACTCAGTCTCTTGGCTTTTGCATCATATTCCCACGTACTAACCGCGAGTTCTCCCGCGGTGAGGAAAGCGTTATTGGAATGGTGAAGAAATTCCACGACGTGTACTTGACCATCTGCTGGTGCAGGAGAGCCGCATAGCGCACTGCCACTATCAACGTTCCACATGACAACACGTCTATCAGATTCACCACCGATAGATGCTAAACGAGTCTCATCAAAACTGAACGCCAAAGCCACAACCTGGCCGGTGTGTAGGGCCAAACGTTTGACCAACGCATACGATGAGCCATTCTCGATTGCTTCCCAAATAATTATATCCGCCACGCCGCCCGAGACGCACTCCCCAGATGCAATGAAGCGCCCAGTTACTGATACAGCCAATGCTGTGACATTGCCGACGTGTCCGTAAAGGAAGGTAGCAGGGGGTAATTTTTGACTCTCTTGAGCAGAGGCGTCTTCATTCGCGCAAGCTTTCTGGACGGGTAGCGGCGACACAACTACTGTGGAGCCAAGCGGGTACACGCGACGCGCTCCATCCGGATGCAAGTGGAAACCATTTTTCACCGATCCAGCAAAGCCGATGACAGCCTTGAGTGGAAGTTGGGGGAGCGCCATGTTGTGCAGTATTCGCTTCAATTTTGACTATTTTTAGAGAACCAGGAAAATGAATTTTCAACAATTGACTAGTATGTAGACAGATTCGTTTAGAAACGATTAAGCGGCAGTTTCGACAAACTTGCCGTCACGGATGTCGTGGCGATGGACTATTTCTTCGGTAAACGGAGACGTGGCATCCAACAGTGTCGCAGCAGCGTAAGCGATGCGCACCGCGGAAACGTCATCTGTGGACAACGACGCAATCCACTGCGGACGTTGAAGCGAACCCTTCCAGACAGAAATGTCCGTTAGTTCTTCAGCAGCGTTTTCGTCGTTGTTCCAACTTTCGTCAACAATAGCGTTCTCGTCCTCTTCCTCCTCTTCTTCATCGCTATCAACTTGCTGGCGACGGCGTTCCTCCACAGCTTCTTGAATGACTTGAGCGGGTAAGAGAGCAGCCAATTTACGGCGAGCGAGCTTCCAGGAGGCCATATCTTTACCAGTGTGCTTCAATACGAGTGCCTCGAGAGTCGCTTTTGAAAGCTCGTCCGGAGCCTGCGGCTGTTTCTCGCGTTCGATCTTTTCCACCTCTGCCGCAATTCTAAACTCGTCAACCTGACAGTGGTAATACTTCTCCTCGAGTTGCAAAAGCGACTCAGCCATGAATGTCGTATCGACGTTCTTGAGCTTGTTGCGGAACGTGCGCCAGTCAGGGGTGGTTTGAATTCCAATTCTTTCAGCGTTGATACACATGGTGTCCATACATTTTCTGGCGAAAGTAAGCACCGCTCCCTCATCGCACGACAGAAATGCCGCTGGACGCGTTGCAACGTAAGCCTCCATCGAAGGCGCGCTACGCGCCATAGCCGAACGGCGTGGTCGACCATCGAGAGCAGCAGCTAATTGTCGATCTCGATCTTCCTGAGTCTCGCTGAGAGCCTTGAATGCATCAGCAATCGTCACCTTGCGCTTCTCGAGTTGTTGCAACAAAGCGCGTTCGCGCACTCCCTTTGGACACAGAGCCTTGACAAGTGCATCGACAGCTTGCTGAGTGTTATAGATTCCCCATTCACCAGAAAACGATTGCACGTACACCGCATCTTGACGTCCGCCGAATCCCCACCAGTATGTGGCGAGATGACGGTCCATGCCGAGCGGGCGGCAGCGAACTTGGCATTGCGCATCCTCGGCGGCGCGCTTGATCTCTCGTTGCCTCGCACGTGATTCGTCAATTTCAAGACGACGTCGCGCCGCTTCTTCTACAGCCTCAATTTTGCGCTTGCCTTCGTTTTCCTCACGAGCTTTCGCGCGTTCAATCTTCGCGCGCTCTTGTTCGTACTCGTTTTGCTCTGCATTGAGCACTGCTTGCGCCCTGGCAACTTCATTTTTCCATGCCATCAATGCGTGACGGTCTTCAGGGTGGCCAGTGTACGTTTTGAGGTGATCAGGAAGTTCGAATTTACGTTCTTCTTCGTCTGGTTCTTCTTCCTTTTTCATCTCCTCGTCCGTATCCATCTTGACCTCATCTTTTGGTGCGCCACCCTCCGTCGGTGCTTCAGTAGCTGCTTTGGCAGCTTCTGCTTCAGCCTTCGCCTTGCGCTTTTCTTCAGCCAAACGCTCTCGTTCGATTCGCCGCTCTTCTTTCTCAGCTTTCTCGACGATGCGTCTATTTGCAGCAGCCTTCAGCCGAGCTTCGTGCCGTTCAGTTCTAAACACGTCTGCTTGCTGCATTCGCGCGCTGATAATGCCTCGGCATACATCTCCCTCGAGAGCGGTGTCCGCTAGAGCACGAAGCAAAACAAGATGTTCTTCTTTGCTAAGAGTAACCCAAGCAACCTTGCCCAACTTTTCTGCAACATCATACGCACCTTTACCGTGCGTCTTTTCGCCTCCATGTAAAATCAAAGTGCGAGCCACTTCGGGCCAGTTCAAGTTGTTCACGATGCGGTTCAATCGTGCCACAAGGCGACCAGGACCACTCGCGGCCGGCGTCAACGCTTCGTAAAGAAGGCTCAAGTACAACTCGGCTAGAGTCGAGCGCGCTTTCGTATTGTTTTCAAACAAATCATTCACGGCATCCGCGTTGTTCAAACCGGGAGGCGCTTCGAGACCTTGTGCAAATGTGCTCAAAAACTCAGCAATGGACGCTTCCTCGGCAAGAATTTGGCCATTTGGCAAGCTCACGGGCTTTGGAATCGTGTGATAGAGAAAGTCGAATGGTACACCGGCCTCCTTCGCCTCTTCAGCGAGTTCGATAGCCAACATGTCGTCATCAATAGGATAACGCGCCTCCTTCTCCTTCCGAACCTTTTCAGCCGCTTTGAGCGCGTCTCTTTCTTGCTTTTCACGCTCACGCATCGCGGCTTTCTCAGCCTTTTCTTGTTCTTTCAAACGATTCTTCTCACTCATGATGCGCGCGCGTTCTGCCTCGCGCTCACCCTTGGCCATGAGTTTGAGTTTCTCTCGTTCAATTTGATTTTCAAGCGACACCAACTTTTGCCCAAACAATTCGGTGAGTTGTGCATCCATCGCGTTAATCTTTTCGTCAAGGTCTTGAATGACGGCATCATCCGTCGCCGCAGCCTTATCTTTCATCAATTGCACGCGTTGTTTGGTGATTTCATTGATTTCCTCGGCGCGCTCGACGTTTCCGGTTGCTTGTTCCACCGCAGATTGGGCCTTTCGTACATTTATCGTCAACGTTTCGCGCATCTTGTTCATTTTGTTTATGGCTTCACGAATTTCCTTCTTACGCATCACTACGTACGCATCTCGCTCCTTCTTGATTTCTGCCTTGGCATCTTCCACAGACTTTTTCCAAGTCATCAAACCTTTGCGGTCTTCCTTGGCGCCGTCAAACTCTAAAAATTTCTTTGCCAGTCGTTCTTGCGGTGCGTCGGGTTCGCACAAAATATCCTCGTTCGACTTGTTTTGCAAGTGTGGAGCCGCAAGTTCCATCGGTGGATTGGTTTCAAACTCCTCGAGCGCTCGAGTGCACTTTTCTAGTTGCGCCGCGGCTCTCTCTGACGTTTGCTTTGACTTTTTCAAATCCGCCGAACATCTCTTGAGCTTATCCGTCCAAGCCGCTAAAGACGCACGTTGATCGGGATCAAGCGCTTCTAACATTGCACTAACACTCGGCTTCTTCGCAGACTTCCGAACGCGGGGTTCTTTATCATCTTCAGCCTTACGCTTGACGCCGCTCGGCAACCCGACATGCGCGCGCAACGCCCACTTATTTCGCGTCCCAGGCACGCGCACAAAGCACGGATCATGCGACAATCCGGATGCTAAAACAGTCTTATTCTTCCCAACATTCTTCCCCGCCGCCTCACCGCGCGCGTACAACTCCGCAGCATCCAGCATTTCCGGCCACGCCTCCTCCAACATTTGAAACACTTCGTGCTTCAACGTCCCGACTTTGAACCTCTTGCGGTCCGCGTCAATCGAAAACTCGCTCGGATCCACCGCCGGTGCGTCATTCGCCACCTTAGACGCCACACTCGCACCTCTATCCCGCGTTCCAACGCGTTGTCTACGCGCAGGTTGAAAATCTTCATCCCCAGAACTCGCGTCTTCGTCGTCGTCCTCATCCTCATCCGCATCCTCGGACCCGGCGTCCTCAGACCCCATCATCTTCTCATCATCCTCGCCATCCTCCTCACCGCTCGCGCCATCGCGCGCGCCTCGCGCGCGCCCACGCGAAGACCGGCCACCACTGTGTTGTGCGCCGATCGCGCGCTTCTTCATCTTAAACATCGCGCGTCTCTGTGCGCGCGTTCTGTGGTGCTATCTACCCCCGCGGCGTACGGTCGCGACGCGCACAGACGACGCGTGCTATCTAATCCGGTCGCGGTCGTCGTCGTCGGCGGCGTCGACCGCGCGCGCGTCTATGCGGGCGACGCCGACGACGCCCGCGACCGCAGCCGCAGCGCGCGACCTCGATCGGACATTCGACGTCCCCGTGCGCTCGCTCGTAACGGTCACGTCTGCGACGCACATGGGGCGAAACCTCGCTCGTATACGCACACGGCGTCGGAGGAGGTGGGATCATACCCCACGCGAATGAAAATAATGCACCGTGCTTGAGGGTACGGTGAAATGTGTATTGTCCGTGTGTCCGAACTAAAATTTAGCGCGCGGATGAGGGTAGGGTATAGGAAAAGCGATGCGATGGATCGCGCTCGCGCGCGCTGTGTCGCGCGCGGCATTCGCCGTCGCGCCGCCAGAGTCGCCTCGCACCGTCGCACGAACACGATGTTCGCCACCACCGCCGTGCCTTCGTTCACCCTCGCCCGCGCGCCGCGCCGGTCGTCCACGACGACCGCGCGCGCGCACAAGCACCGCGTGACGTCGACGACCCCGCACCCGTCGATGGATACGGTGGCGTTGGCGCCGACGCGCCGCGACGCGTTGGTCGGGTTCGCCGCGCTCGTCGCGAGCGCGCGTGCTTTGGACGTCAACGCTCCGGCGTTGGCGATTTCCGGCATGAACGTCGTCAAGGACACGCGCGAGGGGTATCAATTCTTGTACCCCGTGGGGTGGCAGGAGATTCAAGTCGACGGGCAGGCGGCGGTGTATAAGGATATCATCGAACCGCTGGAGAGCGCGGCGTTGAATGTGTACCCGACGCAACGGGAGAGCGTGGCGGATATTGGAACGGCGGAGGAGGTGGCGAATACGCTCGTGGGTAAGGCGTTGACCGCGCCGGGGGCGCAAGCCAAGGTGTTGAAGGCGAGCGAACGCAAGGATGACGCGGGACACTTGTATTACGCGTTTGAGTTTGTGACAAAGACAAAGTCGTATGAGAGACATGCGTTGACGGTTGTGACGATTACGCAAGGGAAGTTTTATACGTTGACGACGGGCTCGAGTGAAAAGCGATGGGGGAAGATTAAGGATCGCTTGCAAGCCACCGTGGATAGCTTCCAGGTTTACTACTAAAAGAACGCGCGGCGAATCGGGTTGTATAGCAGCGCGCGCGTAGAAGGCGATGGCGACGGCGAAGGAAATATATTTGTTCAATAACATAAGAGCTCTTGAGCGCTAAGTAAAAATACTAAAATGTTTTGTGCGTTGCGTCGAGCGCTTGCTTTAAGCGTCGTCTCGCGGCGGAGCGCGCGGAGCGCGTCGTC
>Ga0222714_10006033_pt1 | contig 11386 bp, 12 predicted proteins | sample C33_3DmetaG_FD_165048 | JGI IMG/M metagenome (GOLD analysis project Ga0222714, IMG submission 165048) | Estuarine water microbial communities from San Francisco Bay, California, United States - C33_3D | ecosystem: Environmental > Aquatic > Marine > Unclassified | place: USA: California... | reverse complement strand
CTATCAGAGTATTTTGTCCTTTCTCAACGTAATATCTCACAATCGAGTATATCATCAACGACTTTCCAGAAGCAGTTGGAGATATCAATAGCTTTCTATTATGTCTTAGGGCGTCGTATACTCCCTCAACTTGATATTCGCGGGGGGAATACTTACAAATAGAATTCATATAGTCCTTTACACCTTCCTTTGAGATGAAGTCATTAACTTCAAAAGGAAGACCATAGAATTTGTTATTTGTAAATTCGTAGGTATAACCGTGATCGTCACAAAACTTTGTTACCTTGTCCAATAACCCGACATATATCTCTCCAGTCTGGGTGTTGAATAGGCGAATTTTTCCGTCCCAGTATTTGTTGCGATACTGAGGCATAAACTTGGCACCAGGAACCTCAAACGTGAACTGATCCGCTAGTTCGTAGTAGACGTGCGGTTCTGCTTTTACCTGAAGATATACTTCGTTCTTTTTTGATATAATCAAATGAGACATAACCCATAAGTATCACCTATGGGTATTTATCGTCTCAATTGAAACCAGATTGGAAACGATTCCACTCAATTGCGTTCTTAATTTGGAAAGTTCTATTAGATACAGTTTTGATAATCTCTTCCAGAAACTTTAGCATAATGTCATAGTATCTAATCTTGAGATCTATTTTATTCAGTCGCTCATCGGCATCCATATGCCTTTGTATTGCCTCTTTATCCCTAACCTTATATGGGAAAGGTTCTTCAACATAAACCTCTGCTGGTGCCTTTCCAGTGTAGTAATTGTAACGTTCTAATTTAACTCTGTTATATGTTTCTCTTGCTTTTTCGCGCAACAAAGTAATTGTATTATACAGAGTATAATACTTTGCGTGTAATTGAGGAATTTTTAAAGATTCATCATGTAAGTTATCAGGATCAATGACAGAGTCTCTCTGCCACATCTCCTGAATTTCATCAAGATTCATAGAGGATTTCCGTCTGTTCCTAGAATATTATAGACAGTATACTTGAAAGTTACGTCTGCTGTAAAGTAGTTGATGTCCGTATCTGAAGACTCAAATTCCAGTGATGATAAGGAAACTGGGAAAAGGTCTTTGAATTTAACTAAAGCAGTATCTCTATAATTGCTATTAAGGATCCTTAGTGTTCCATCACTAAATGCTTCCTTTGGATCTGTAATTCCATCATCATTTGTTATAAGATCTCTGTACTGCTGTGCCGTTTCTGGAAAACCAAGACCAGTCAACCAATTGTGGACGGTCATGTAATTTTCCATGCTCTCATCAACATAAAACCTCAAGTTGAAGTCACCATAAATTAACTTCTCTCCAGGAACATCAAGATCCTTGAGGTATGATGGTTGAATGGCGGTTCCCAAAGTTATTTCTGGTAACCTAGCAGATGTCACAAAAAAAGAAACTTTTGGGTATCTTGCCAGAGTGAATTTAAATCCAACTGGCGAGAGAAAATTTCTATTCTGTATTTGATTATCAAAAGCAGATGCCATTTATCATTCGGCAATGATTAGATTATACCACTCTTCACTCATACCGTGAATAATGCTATCAGCGCCTTCTTTATCAGCAGCATATCCTTCACTAATAAGGTGATCAACTACTCTTTCGTAGTGCTCATGAATAACCTTTGCTTCTCTTGGAGTTGGTTTCATCTTACTAATAGTTTTATTTTTATTTAGATAAAAAAAGAGGGGCATATGCCCCTCTGAGTATGATCTTGTGGATCCGATGGATCACATGAGGTTTTGAACCTTGACTCTTCTGTAGTAACGGTTTCTGTTAACTGCCAGGCGTCCAAGGGACTCGGTGGTTCCTTCAGCGAATGGGTTGGCAACAAGACCATAACGGGTCTTAAAGCCAATTTTTGGCTGGAAGGTGTTCTCACCAACGGCACGAACCATTTGGAGAGGAACATATGGGCAATAGAACAGACCTGCGTCATAAGGTGAAGAACCCTTATAACCAACAACGTAGTACTGGTCAGCAGCGAGGTTTGCAGAATAAGGATCGATATAAACACGATACTTACCTTGCAGAACACCAGCGAAGGTGTTACCAGTGTCATCAACGTTGAGGTTAGCGTTGAGAGCAGGGGTGTAATCCAGAACACCAGCCATGGTGAGGGCGGAAGCAACGTCTGCAGAGCAGAGGATCATGTTGCCCTTCCCGCGACGAGTTCTCTGGGCGATTGCGTTTGCGTCGCGCTCGATCTGGAAGATCAGACCCTTAAACTTCTCAACGGACCAACGACCGTTGCTATCAACGTCGAGGTCGAAAGCACCTGCGGTAGCAACGTTGGTTTGAGCACCCGATTCAGCAACCTTATAAACGGTTCTGATGACTTCGCGGTTGATCTCAGCAAGAATCTCAGTGGAGAGAATGTTTGCGAGTTCCGCTTCAGCGTTAAGACCGTGGATTGCCTTCAGGTCCTGAGCAAGCTCAAGGCTGTATTCTGCTTTCAGAGCTCTGCTCTTAGCAGTAACGGTGACCTTCTCGATCGAGAATGCCATCTGGTTGAATTCACCAGCAGAGCCGTCGCCAAGTGCTTCAGCATCTTCGGTGTCCATACCACGACCAGTTGGGTATGTACCAGCAGCTTGTGAACCTTCTGGGTTCAGAGCAGCAGGGTTGAACGCCGAGATAGCAGCGGTAGTACCGAAACCAACAGTACCGTTGGTGAGGTTACCTTCGTTCTGGGTGTAACCAGCAGACTCAAGGTTGAAGTTGCTGTCCTGACCAGAGAAGGAGTTATCTGCTTCGTTGAAGAATGCTTCAGCGCCAGACTGGTTGGTGTAGCGGGAGCGCATTGCGAAGATCAGTCCAGTAGGACCGTTCATTGGCTGAACGCCAGCGAGGTCATAAGCGACCAAGTTTGGCATTGAACGTCTGATCAGGGAGATCAGAACAGGATCGAAACCTGCGGTTGGGGATGAAGCGCCAGCAGAGAAACCTGCGGTGCCACCAGATGAACCGGTGCCATTGGTTGGTGCTTCTGAAAGGAACTCACGCTCTTCGCGGATTGCCTTTTCTTGGTTCTCCAGGAGAACTGCGGTAACCATTCTGCGATGGGAATCCTTAATAGGATCAAGACCATCATAGTCTAGAACTGGTGCCCACTTCTCCTGCAGATGCTCGGTATTGAACATTTGCATTTGATTTTTACCTCTTTGGAAGTGTTATAGTTTGATTTTTATGATAAAGAGATCACTTTTTAGCAGCTCTGCCGAGTGTCTGTAAGTAGGCAGACATCATTGGAGAATAAGATTCTTGAATCTGTTGCTCCTCAGTTTTTACCTCTTCAGAAACTGTCTCGGTTTTGCTTCTTTGAGTACCAGCATTAGTTGGGAAATATGATTCTCTCAACTTAACTAGTTTCTCACGATAGTTAGCTTCACTATCAAACTCAACATTTTCTGCAAGAGAAGCGAGTTTATCCTTCTGCGAAAGTGCTAGACCTTCAGCTACCTCAGCGAAAATTACGTCTGAAGTGGATTCTGCTAATCTCTTATTAAGAGCAACATTTCTTTGAATTTGCTCGTTGAGTTTAGTCTCCATTTCATCAAGCTTATCTACCATATTCTCGATAACATCATATTTATCTTCAGGGATGGATACATAATGATCTTCAAAAAGACTCTTCATTCCAGCAAGGAATGATTCGGTCATTTCGGTCTTAAGACCGTGCTCAATTGCGAGAGTGTTCTCTGCGATCCACTCATCGGCAACATACTCTAGGTAAGCGTCAAGACGCTCAGTCAATTCTGACTTGATTGATTGAACTTCTTCAATCAGTGCTGCTTCGTATTGTGCTTCGATTTGCTCTTTTACTTCAGCAACCTTTGTCTTGATAGCAGTTTCAAAAATGGTACGTGCTTTCTCTTGGAATTCCTCAGAAAGCTCTTCACCAGTGAAGAGTGCCTGAACATCTTCTTCGACACTGAATTCTGCTTCAACCTCTTCGGTTTCTTCAGTGACTTCTTCTTCAGCAACAACTTCGCCTTCTGTTTCCTCTTCTTCAACGATTTCCTCTTCAGCAGAGTCAACGGTTTCAACAACCTCTTCTTCTGCTTCTGATTCTTCTTTCATACCAGCAGGCATGGGATCAGCAGGCTTAGCACCTTTGGTGACAACGTCCTTAACTTGCTTAAGGGTTGCACTAGGCTCCTTTAGTTTTGCCGAGTCGTCATCGACTTTGTAATTGTCTGGAGTAGGTCCACCGAGATCTTCCCAACTCGCAGTTTGACCTGGGGTGTCCAGATCCAACTTTGGCATGGGATCGGCTGCCTTTGCTCCTTTGGTTACTACGTTTTCCATTTCTTGTAAATTGCTACCAACGGACATGTGTTTGTTAGATTTTTTAAATATAATCTGTATTTATTTATAAATTATAGATTTGATAAGAAATCTTGGAACAATTCCAGTTTCTTTTCTTCAAGCATTTTTTGATCAACAAGAGTATTAATTCTCTTTTGAGTTGCTTCAGCGAGTTTTTCGCGGAGAATTCCTCCTTCCCAAACCCACTCTTTACCTTCCATAATTCCCGAAACAAAAGCATCGGGGGCAGAAGGATCAGCGACGATATCAGCAGCAGTTGCTAGCATGAAATCTTCACCGACAATTTTATGACCCTCATTTGTGGTTCTTAGTGAACCAACACCACGAGAAGAAACACCAAGAGTAACGCCTTCACCAATTAAGGATTTTGCGATCTTACCCATTGGGGTATCAAGAAGTTGTGCCTTGCCCTTGAAGTTTGAACCCTCTTGGGTAAGTGAAACAATCTTGTGTGAAACACGATCAAGATTGACGGTAGGACCGTCAGGATGACCGAGTTCACCAAGAGCACGACCCTTTTGAACAAAAGTTTCGTTGTATCTCTGCACTTCTTTTGAGAGAGTGTTCATGGGATACATGCGACCATTACGGTTGCAGATATCTCCTTGAAGGAATATTCCCTCAATGTACATTTTCTTTTCAGCACCTTTCCCTTCGGTGATGAATTTAACGTCTGATACTTCTTCTGTGATAAGTTTCATTTTTTTAGTTTGCAAATCCTACTTTTGTTCCTCTAACTAGTGCGCTATCGGCAAACACACAATGACTTGCTGTTTTAACAAGTTGTTCAACGGATCCTCCTGGAAGAGTCATTGAACCAACTCCAGCTCCACCTTGAGTTTCAACAATTGTAACAATGTGCGCTGCTGTATCTGTATTTACGAGACGAACAACTGTTGCCGCACTAAAACTAGTTGCGGCACCGGTGACGATAGGTAAATTTAATTCACCCGCTAAAACCTTTGTTGCCATTATTCTTGATCCTCGTTAGACTCAGTGTCATCACTTACTTCATTTTCACCAAACATAGAATTGGCAACTTCAGGACGAAGTCCTTCGATTTTTTCTCCTGCTTTACCATACAGAACTTCTTTAATTCTGTCGGTAATGTCTGAAGCAGCAGAATCAGTTGCAATCAAGTCGATAACGTCTTCCATAAAAATTTTATATAACAGTATACTCTATTTATATTTCAGCCTTTTTGGTATCTTTTTGGAATTGAGCATCAACGTCAGTTGACTGTGCTTCAAGATCCGGTTCTGTTGGAACTTCTCCCATTCCCATATCTAAACCAACACCATCTTGTGGTAATGGTTCGCCTGTGATTGGATCAACTGAGTTTGGATCTGGAATAATTCCATCCTTGATTTCTTGTTCAATCTGCTTATCAATATCGATAATCTCAGCATCAGTTTGACGTAAAACTTTTTTACGAACATACTCAACTGAGTAGTACTTACCGATATAAGGTTCGATGGTTGCCGCAAGACCAAGTCTCTCATTCATCAGTTCGGACTCTTTGAGTTCGGCAAACTGATTATCGTAGATGAAGTCATATTGAATATGATCTTCCATTCTTTCCCAGTCCTCTGGGGTAATGACGTTCTTGAGAATCAATTGCGTTCTCAGCATGTCATTGAACATATTTGAAAAACGCTTTCTTAGTCTTCCAACAAACTTGGAAAACTTAAGTTCGTCTCTCAAAATCTCTGAAGATCTGCCGAGGTTGAATCCACCATCATTTGCAATTCTGGATTCGGGAACTCCAAGTGCTCTATAGAGTTTCTTCTGGAAATATTCAATATCCGCAAGTTCGCCAAGATTCTGACCACCAGGCAAAGTGGTAATTTCAGTACCACGACCACCTTCTCTTCTAGGAAGCCAAAAGTCCTCAAGCATACTCATGAACTTACGATCATCACGGACTTCACCGGTGTTAGCATCATAAACAAGTTTATTTCTATAGCGAGACATTACATCGCGCAGATATTGTTCTGCCTTAACTTTAGGAAGATTGCCAACATCAATATAGAAAATTCTACGCTCTGGTGCTCTGGAAAGTCTATAGATAACCAGAGAGTCCTCAATCATACGAAGTTGATTGAGTGCCTTGATTGCTTTGTGGAGATAAGAAAGTACAGATCCCTTGTTTCTATCAACAAGACCAGAAGTACAATATGTGATAGAATCTTTAGCAATCTTGATAGATTTTTGTGCCTGAGAATTTCTTGAAGAGAAGTTACCCATTGGATAACTTGGATTTGGAGTATAAATGTAATACTCTTCAATCTCTGGATTTAGAATATTAGTTTCACTTTCTTGCTTTCTAACCAAAGGATTATTTCTACCATCATTTGGTTCTTTCTTCATTTGCCTTACGGCTTTCATCTTCATTGGGTCGATGTATCTGATTTCCTGAATACCACTCTCAGGACTCTTAACATCAATGACTTTTAGATAATAAAGTCTTCCATCAACATACCAATTTCTAAAGATTTCATGGCACTTTCTATCAAAGTCCATGAGTTCTTTGATATATCTAAATTCTTGACGAATAATCGTCTTAATTTTATCACTTGCGTTTAGGTTTGATAATTCAATCTCAATTGGGGAATCATAAAGATCACTAACGATTGCTTCGTTGACAACATCTTCAATAGCAGCATCACACTCTGGGTGAAGCGCCATTTCACGATATCTTTTAATTAAATCGTATTCAGTTCTATATACACCTTCAATATCTACGTACTGACCATAAAACCCGCTCTGTATAAAATGGTCAACCCCGTCCTCATCATTTTGAGGAACGGGGGACACTACAGAGTCGGGTTTTTTCTCATTCTCAATTGAAAAACCAAAAAGTTTTGCCATTATAATCTGTGAACTACTGGTTGTTATACTCTATTTATTACTCAATATTTTCACCACCAACTGTACCAGCAATTGCTTTCCACCAGTGAACCTGCATTTCTACAGTAAATTCTTCTAGTGTATCGGTCGTTTCGTATGAAAGATCAATCTGACTGATATTAGTTGGGAATAGATCATAGAACTGATAGGTTCTTAAAGTTGAACCGTCACGATCTAGTTGATGAACAAAAGCATCTGCCTGATATTCTGCTGGATTTTGAAGACCAGTTCCGTCAGATAGTTTATTAATGGAGTTCATCCACTTCTCGAATGCAGAACGGATGATGAAGTCAGTATCATTGATAACTGTGATTGTCCAGGTATCGAATGTTCTGTCACCAGCAATTTTGAGAATTCTTCCTCTGAAATTGATTTCAATTGGAGTGATATTTGAAGCAGGCAGCGCTGCTGCCTTTACTAAGAATCTTGATTTTTCCTTTACATCATTGGCAATGCCAATATTTTCTGGGAAAGCAAGTTCTACTTCAAATAGGTTGGGTCTTGCGCCACCGCCAACCAGTTTACTTTTGAAACCAGTGATTGTTCTTAGTGGTGGTCTATTGAATTGATCTGCCATGGTTTTAGGTTCCTTTAATTAAATTAAACAGTACCAACTACTTCATCGAACGAAACACCAGTTCTGGTGGCAACAAAGGTAAGACCAATAAAGTTGATTGATCTTGCAGGTTTTACAAAGATATCGGCAACGAATTCATTGTTGTCAATGATCGCAGCAGTGTTATTTGTTTCATCACAAATAACTCTAAAGTCAAAGATACCTCTCTTTGCTTGTACATCACGAAGGAATGGTTCAACAGTGTTTACGAAGTTTGTTCTTGTGATCTCATCGTTGAACTCGAACATTTGATCTCTTGCAGCAGCAGAGATAGCGTTCTCAAGATAGATGAACAATCTACGAACGTTAACTCTATCAAAAGCAGATGCCTTACCAAGTCCAGTTTTGTCACCGAAGAGGGTAATGCCTGCTCCAGGTGAGAAGATGACTGGGTTAACTCTGTTTGAATAGAGTTTGTCTCTTTGAACCTTAGAAGGATTGTAAGCAAGTTTCACAGCATTGAGGATTGCGCCTCTCTGTGTGCCTGCTGGTGAGAACCATGGGAAGTTGTTAATGTCATTTCTAGCACACAGTCCAGCAATGTCACCGTTTAGTGGAACATAGCGGAAAGTATCAGCAAATCTGTCATACATGTACTTGTATCCACTATCGAATACAGCGAATGATGAAGATGTAACTGGTGAGTAGAACGAAATTACGTTATCTGTGATGGTAGCATCTGAGTTAACAGTTACTGAACCAGCGGCAGTATCGGTAAGGAACGAAAGTCTGTTTGGTGAGATGAATGCTAGAGCATCCTTTCTCAATTCAGCAACAGCAATCAGTTTGTTGGCAAGTGCCTGAGCAGTTTCTTTAGCATAATTTGCAGATCCCATCAAGAGGAAGTCTGCCTGATACTGATCAGTGTTCTCAAAAAGTTCGTAACCAGCAACTAATCCAGAAAGAGATACTCCAAAAGCACCGTCTGTAGAAACACCAGTTTGACCGTTATAGTTTAAACCGCCAGCAAGAGTTAATGTGTTTGCTCCAGTTGTAGCAAAGTTGGTTCCCTGTGCGTCTTGATCCCAACCAGTGTCGGTATCCAGTGAGAAATCTGAACTATAAGATGAAGTTACAATTCCAGAAGGAGCACTTCCGCCGAAGATGTACTGAGAATTGGTTGCGAGATACTTTCTCCAATAAGAAGGAGAACCTACCGAGAATTCAGCATCTTTTGCTTTCGAAAGTGAAAGATGCTTTTCAAGGATTGTTCCAGCGTTTCCTGTTACTTCTCCCTTGTCATCAATAACAACAACATGAAGTTCGTCGAATCTTGAACTTCTTGCTGCAGCAAATGATGAAGTTCCTGGGCGATCAGCAATGTTGTTCCAAGAAATTGTTGAGTTGGAAAGTGGGATTGTTTGTTGATCAAACCAATCCAACTGTGAAGTATATGAAGTTGTTCCAGTTGCTACTGCGTTTCCATTAGTATGGATAGCAACAGTTCCAGAACCAGAGAAAGCATAAACACCAGATTGCTGATAGTCTACGTTGGTCTCTGTTCCACTAGCAGAAACGTGTGATAGAACTTTTACAGAAACGTTAGTTCCATTAACTGCGGTAATAACACCCTTAAGGTAACCATCAAGAACTGAAGTTGTTCCTGCTCCAGGAAGAACGGCAGAAATCGCTTGGGTAACACCATAACCAACAGCAATTGTATCCAAACCAACGTTAGTTGAAACACCAACGAGTGTTTGGTCTGCTTTACCGTCAATTAAAGCAACCTTGATGCCGTTTGACCAAGAACCTGGATTTCTTGCGGCAACGGTTACATCGGTGATTGTTGAGGCATCATATCCCTTATTATTATAATCATCCAAACTGAGGATCTTGATGTTTGCTGCGTCTCCAGCAAAACCATTTTTCAGATCATCACCATCTGCTCTTACAACTCTCAGAGCGCCACCATATGCCAGATAGGATGAGGCAACCATCCAGTGCTCATAGTGCTTATCTGTAGCGTATGGCTCACCGAAGTTGTTGATTAAATCTTGTTCGGTCTCAACTAGTGTTGGGAGGTTAACGGGTCCTTTGGCAAAAGGAGCAACTAAAGCACCAACTTTATTGGATGCTGCGTTTACTCTACCAACAGTTAGGTCAACCTCTCTTACTACAATTCCAGGAGATGCTAAATTTAGAGGCATCTTTAATTCTCCTAAAGGTCCAGAATTATTCTAAAAATATTTATTAAAAAGGGTATTTTCAATGGGGAAACATTGCGTGAACAGTCTACCAATCAGGATATTCCCACAATAGTGGTGAAGGTTTACTTTTTCTGGACTCTTTAACCCTATGTATTGTACATTCTTTACATTCATATGAATATGAAGAAGAAACCATATTATTCTTCTTTGTCCTATAAAATCCTTCTATTAAATTCTTTCTTACATTACAAGTTCTACAAATACGCTCAGAAAGAAATAGATGTTCTAGTTCAAACTGATCGTCTAAATCCATTACTTATAATCCCACATGTATGACATATCACCATACTCATCAGTGTACCACCTGTCACCATCATTATCAACAAATGTCATTTCATCTAATCCATCACTAATAAATCCAAATGGAGCCATATCCTGTTCAATTTGATTTTTCTGTTCCTCATAGATTCTCTTACGAACATCATTGTCCGTCATCTCTTTGAAATAATCCTGAGCAACTAACCAAGAGAAGATAACTAAACACATTGCTAAGTCATCATTACATCCCTCTTCTGCTTCGAAAGAGTTGTGACGTTGAGCAAATGTTGTTAGTTCTGAAATAATTTCATAATCAACTGTCAATAACTTATCATCTTCAAGAAGTGTCTTTAAGTTTGAGCATCCCAACTTTTTGACTGCGGCAGTCATTCTCACACCAAGTTGAGATTTTTTACCACTAAATCCAGATCCTACAATTTGACCAGCACGACCTCTCATCGCACACATTAGTACATTTTCGTATTCTAGATCGAAATGGAGAATATTTGCTACTTGATCTCCAATATCATTAACTTCAATCAGTAACCAAGCATCATTATATCCCTTTGCAACATCATGTATAATATTTGGGAATAGCATAGGTTTGATTTCATTGTTCCTATACTTACCAACTACCTTATATGGAAACTCTGTAATATCAAAAACGATGAATGCAGAGTAATCATTACCCAAACCACGGGCAACGTCAACGGTAATTAAATAATTATGTTCTTCTTTAGGATGCTCGTAAATATCCAATCCAGCATTTCTTTTGATTGGACTTTCATATACAAGATTCCTAAGTTTTGCTGGATTGATAAGAGTGTTGACCGATCCTAGGAATTCACACTCAAACTCAACCTTGAATTGTGCTTCTGAAGTGTTGGCAATCGTTTGCTCTTTCCATGCCTCATCTCTACCAGGAACCTCAGACCAGTGAACATCAGTTGGAGTATATTCATTCTTACCTCTCTCCGCATCATGCCACATGCGGTAGAAGTGATTCATACCACGAGGGGTAGAAACGATAATTACCTTTGTGCTCTGTCCAG
>Ga0222714_10006032_pt1 | contig 11387 bp, 27 predicted proteins | sample C33_3DmetaG_FD_165048 | JGI IMG/M metagenome (GOLD analysis project Ga0222714, IMG submission 165048) | Estuarine water microbial communities from San Francisco Bay, California, United States - C33_3D | ecosystem: Environmental > Aquatic > Marine > Unclassified | place: USA: California... | reverse complement strand
TCAAGGGGTTTTACCTCAACTTTTTAAATGGAGACCATCTCTCTCTCCTATCCTAAGTGTTCGTCCTGAACCACCCACTAAGAAGCCTGGTCTCTACTTAGTGGGTTTTTTTATGCAAAAATAATTCCCAAAAGACTTGACTTTCTCGCTTATTTTTCGTAACTTTAGGGTGGTAGTGGGTGGGAGTGTGATATAGATGAGGTGACAAATTGTCATGAAAAATAATTGAAAAAAAGCTTGACTCGTATTGATATATTTCGTATATTAGTAGTGTAAGATTGAGAGATAGTTAAACGTTAAAACCCTTAAAATATGAAACCTAAGAAAATCAAATTCCAGTTCAACCAGATGACCTTCGAACTTCCTTCTAACTCGGTTCAGACCGATAGATGGGATAACACCCAATTCATCTACATGGGTGCTAAGAATACCGCTTCTGTAATCAAACAATATGTGAAACAAAAGTACGGCAAGAGATTGACCGTGTGGGCTTCCTCTGATGTGTATAGTGGAGGTTCTTCGGTGAGAATCAACTTGTGTTCCAAGAATGGTTCTCCTGCTCCTTATGAGATGTACCAAGATATTCAGAACTTTACCTACAACTTCAAGGCTGGTAGATTCGATGGTATGACTGATTGTTATGAGTATAGAGATGACAAACCTACTACCGATAAAGGTGTGGAACTCAAGTACTTCCCTTCCTATATCTTTGTAGAGAACAGACCTTCCTATGGTACTGTGGAATACTACCTCCAAGAGTGGAAACAATTCGACCCTTCTAACTACTCTTGTAAGATGGTTGGTGAGACCACTTGGGAACAATTCGTGAACTTCAATAAGAACTACATGAAGGCTGGTATGTTAGATAAGTTGACCAAATACATGGTGAACCTTCAAACCGAACTTCAATCTTTGGGTTATACTGAAGAAGAACTTGTGGCCTAATCTCGGTACATGAGCTAATTAAAATATTACTTCACCTTATATACTATATACTATGAATACTACTTACAAACACAGAAACTGTATAATAGAATCTACACCTTCAGACCAATTCCCCGAAATGGTGACTATTATAAAAACTCCTAAGATTAGACAAGAACTACAAACCCGTAGGTACATCACCTTAGAGAAAGCTCACCTGGCTATAGAAACCTATGAGAGTGAGAGACTTATCTCCTCAAGAGAGAAGTATGTAAAATCCGAACTATCCGAAATTGTGATTTTAGAAGAAAGCGAAATTCTTTTCGAAAGATAACCACCCCCCACCCCCTATACCCCCGGGGGGGTAGTTTCTTGTAACTGGGAAAAACTGACAATGTGTCATGGGGCTCGGACTCGTTTTTATACGGAGGTTAATTTTTTTCGCTATAGGAAAAAACATAGTAGTACCCCCTATGGTGGTACATAGTATGTAATATATAGTATATAGATAAAAGTGAGCATCTATTGGTATTAGCTCATATACTATACGAGTTCGAGGTTTAGAATCTTTTTTACCTTCTTGCTTGTATATGTGGTAGAAATTTTGTATATTTGTATTAAATGATTAATTAAGAATAAAGATGAGATTTGATTTAGGAGAAAAACAAAAAGAGATGCTCGAATCGATATTAGAGGAGGGTGATGGTAGTTGGTTATTAGAGATGGGATATGATGAAGAAGTTCTTTATCGTGTAAGGGATATTATAGATAGAGAATCATATGATTCATTTGATAGGGAAACATTGAATGATATTAGAGGATATTGGTTAGATGGTTATGCGATGAGGATATGATAGAGAGTAGTATGGACTATATCTCTAACTATATCTCTAGCTGTATCTCTATGTTCTTCTTATATACTATATGAGCTGGAATTAGGATTGGTACCGGCTTTGGAGTACGAGGTTGAAAATTTTAAATAATAAACAAATATGAGAAAAGAATTAAAAAGATTGATTATGCCAACTATCATGGGATTGGCTATTGGAATTGGAATCAATGACTGGTTTATTGGATTCTTGATTGGATTTATATTTTGGATGGGTACAGCTGATAAGGATTGATATAACCAAAAGATATGTCACAATATAGAAACCTAAATATAAACCAAGAAGAATTTTTAGTAAAGTGTTGGGAAGTCATCAATACTTGGACTATAAAGAATGAATCTTATTCTTACCTACAATGGGAACTTGAACGAGAAATGAAATTTATCAGTAAGATTCTCAATGATAGGGTATATGATTTATTCTATGATTCGGATAGATTGAACTCATTGGGTAATTTGTATAGGTACTTAAAAAAGGAAATATAATTCAGTATGAGTAAGACAGTAGAATGGAGTTTAAATTATAAACAACAAGAATGGTTGGAAAAGATATTAAAGGATTCTAAATTAGAATTACAAATCCTTGGTAAATACACCATGGTAAAAACTGTCTTAGAATCAAAGGTGTACAATATAGAACAACGAGAAAAATTAAACGAACTACGAGATGAACTTACTCGTGGTATATTATAAAAGATATGAATGGTACCGCAGTATTTGTAGATGAACAACAATTGAAGTTCCTAAAACAAATGGATACTTGGTTGAGTAAAGAACCCTGGCAGAATGATGTGGAACTTAATGTAGCATTACAGGTAAGAACTTTAATAACCAAAATCGAAACTAGAGGATATTACTACGAAGGAGATGAACAAGACCTTCTAAACTATCTACGAGGAGAATACATAAAAAGCAAGAAAAAATAATATGTTAGATAGAATAAAAAGGTTCTTTGGAATAGGAAGTAGTAAGAATGTTAAAGGATTGACATATTCTGATATCGATACCAATACCGATATGACAGCTTATTATTTCGAATCATTCGATAGTTGGGTTTCTATGGATGAACCACTTTCATTCATCATCGAGGATGGAGATATTATAGCTAGTGTACCACTCAATCAATTACTTATTAAGGTTAGAGAAGGTCAGATAAAAATTAAATGGTGGGAAATAGAACTTCTTGTTAATAACCACAAACAACTTGTGGATATGTACTGGGGAAATTTACTTATTAAAAAATAATACCAAATATATCTTATGCAAAGTTTAAAATTATACGAACTGAAAATACAACAATTAGAGAAAGAAAACTTAGAACTCAAACGAGAACTTGATAAGCAACAGTTAATCAAAGAAGGTTACAAAGAAGAAATCGCTAAGTGGAATAAGAAGTATAAGGATTTGTTGGGTCAGATGAAACAATCTTAATTATAAGCATGTGAGTAGAATAATTACATTCGGATGTAGCACTACACAAGGTGAAGGTTTAGAATTTCCAAATTTAGAAACTTGGGGATACCATCTCAGTACCTACATGGGAATGGAACATCTAAATTTAGGAATAGCTGGTGCGAGTAACAAGTTAATATCTTATACAATTAACAATTTTATATATCAACCTAATGATATTGTTTTTATACTATGGTGTAATGTAAATAGATATACCATTTTAAAATCTGAAGGTGAGTATAATAAAATATATCCGTTATCTGAAAGTAAAGAGAGTGTGTTATATTACAAACATTTTCACTATGATGTGGACCAAATTTTTATGAACAAGGCATTTACATCACATGCTATACAAAATCTTGAATCCAACGGAGTAAAATACTACCAATTATTTTTTAATAAGGAACTTGAGGAATTTGTGGATTGTAAAAAAAATATTATACCGGTGTATTTATCATATTTTTCTAAAAAGTATCCACTTGCTATTGATAAACTACACATGGGTAAAGAAGGTAATGAGGAGTATGCAAAGAAAATATATAATTACATAAGTAATTTATTATAAAAATAAACTATGGAATATCCATTTTGGGTTAACGATTTTAATAGGGTTAAAAATTACCAAGATAAATATCCACTTGCCTTGGAGATATTCAAACACCCACAATCTTTTTGGTATGGAGATAATCCTAAGAAACCAAAAAAACACATGGAGAAATCTATTCGTAGATTACTTAATCGTGCTTACCCAAACTTACCAATTCTTGTAATTTATAATATTCCCAACCGAGATATCGGTCAGTACTCAAAAGGTGGTGCTAAAACAAGAGAAAGATATTTGGATTTTATAGAAAGGTTTGCAGCTGGAGTAGGTCAATCTTCTCCAATAATCATATACGAACCAGATGCTTTGCCACACTCCACCTTACTTTCAGAAGATGAACAAGAGTGGAGATTGGATTTAATGAAAGAATCAATAAACACATTAACGAATAAATGTAATGGTTTAATATATATAGATGTAGGTCATTCAAATTGGTTAGACCCTAAAGTTGCTTCTGATTTATTAAACAAAGTAAGTAATTCAAAAGTTAGGGGTTTTTCTACAAATGTGTGTAACTATCGAAGTACAAAAGAATCTATACGATGGTCTCGTAAAATATTAAAATGGAGACCTAAAGATTTTTTTGTAGTGGATACTTCTCGTAATGGACAGGAACCTGTAAATGATGAGTGGTGTAACCCAAAAGGAAAAAGTTTGGGAGAATTACCAAGTACAATAACTTCATATCCGAAATGTGATGCGTATCTTTGGATTAAGATACCCGGGGAATCTGATGGTAAATGTAATGGGGGGCCTAAGGCTGGAAAGTTTTGGGGAGAACAGGCTGAGGATTTAGTTAGAAATTGTAAATGATAGTTGTGTGGATAAATTAAGAATATCATGTATTAACTTCGAGGACTTCGTAGTTATCAATAGACAAAAGCTTGGGAGTAGGGCTTTATATACAATACTCGAAAAATATTTAAAGAATAATTACGGATTGAGTTCCGAATGTACTTTAAATGATTTCGATACTCATAACTTTTCCTTTAGGAATATTTTTAATTTTTATATTTCGACCGATTTTTTTGAAGAAGATTCTGATTTAGATATCAGATACATAAACAATAACCACGAATTCTTTACATACAAACTTCCTGATATTGATGATATACAATTTAACAATAAAAAAATTGAATTGGAATTTATTAAAATTTATGATGTTGTAAAAACTTTAGTTGATGGTTCATATACAGCAATGAATTCTATTGCATCAAAAACATTTGATAAACCTATCATCTTTATATACAAATCTCCAAAACAACAAATAACAACATCCTTAATTCAAGATTTAGATTCTATCAGATATAACCGTTCTGATAAGTTGGATTTAACAATTTATGGAGAAGAGGGTTCAAATGAATTGGAGTTTTTTCACACATATATTTTTAGTGAACAAAACCATATGTCAAAACTTACTGATGATGGGAATAGGAAATCATATACAAAAGATATTAAGTTAACTAACACCTATGTTGTAAACTGGTTGGAATCTTTAAAAAAATCAATAAGAGAAGGCGATACTTCAAGTGCTAGATTTATATCTAATATGTTACCAAAATTATTTCATGAACATTTAATAAACTATGGTTCTATTGGTTCACATCGAGCTCCTTGGTTATCAACCATGTTACCATTAATAGAAGGCAATAAATTAATTACATTTGTAAATTTAGATAACGGTGAGATTAATTGGCAAAACTTATTTAAAAGTATATCTAACAAAGAATATGATTTTCAATCAGAGGAAATGATTAATACAAATATTAAAGAGGATTCAAATAGGTCAGTAACTAACTTTCTAAAACCATATGTGTTTAATGATAACAGACTAAAACCCGTTTTATACAGTTTTTATTGGGGAGAGTTTTTCAACTATAACTTAATAAAATCCGATTCTCGTAATTATAAAATTTTGGAATAATATGTTCACTTGGGATGATATTGAAAAAGATGACAAATTGCCACATAAAATAATGGAACACAAATTTAATGTTATCTATAATAGGAATTGGAAAGAATATCTTAACTCAATTGAATGGGATGGGTTGTGGCTTAAACACGATACCGAGGAAGAAAGAATCGAAAGAACAACAACCATATTATACAATTCCCACCCATTTAAACAATGGATAGATAAAAATTCTATTATTTTAAAAAAATAATTTAGAAAGTACTAGGAAATCTCGCGTCTTTTTATTATATTTACTTTGTAAATGAGAGTTAAATATTAAACGATAAAACAATGGCTAGTACACAATTTGAAATTTGGTTAGAGAAAGTTAACGAACAGAGAAAACAATATTGGGAAAGTAAATTCAATTACAAACCCTACGAACCTCTACGAGTTGATAAAGGTAACAAGTACATTCGATTATGGGATGGTTCTACTTGTTGGGCATTTATCTCGATGGTGGATGGTGATTTAAAAGGTTCACCAATCAAGAAAGGTGATTTACTAAAACCAGCATCTTGGAAATCACCAGCTAAGAATTCTCGTGGTAACATCTTTGAAGGAACTGATAAGTGGGAATACTTTGGACCAACTTATATAAAATAAAATTATGGCAGCAAATGGATTTGAAGATAGAATCTTCACACAAGATGAAATTCAAGATTTATTAGAAGAATTACAAATTTTAGTATTTCACTTGGGTGAGGAATATGAACGATTATCTCGGAGCGGTAAAGATACCTATGATGAGATATGTGAATTACTTGATATTGAATAAATTTTAATAATAAAAAAAATATATATTTATATGTGTATATTAATAACGATATACGCCAAATTAGTTATACCCAATGAAACCAAGCAACTTTGACAGGATACTGGAATTTATAGAAGAAAAATCAACATATAAGATTTCCGTTTATAGATTTGATAAAACACTTGTTATTACCAAAAACAAACAAGGTACTCGTAATTTAGATTTATATCTTAGATATTACATATCACAAGAGCTTCTTAGTGATTATGCAGATAAGGAACAAATTTATCAAGTAATACAAACTCTTGGAGAAAGTTTAATAAGAGAATATCACTTTGCACCTGCAAGTGGTATAAATAAACCATCAATCACATTAGATGATTTACAAGGATTTTCTCAAAGAAAAGAAGCTGTAACTGCTTTAAGTATATCAGCTGCATCTCGAGATTTAATAATGTCTGCTATTGAAAAATATATGGTTGATACTGAATTAGAATTAGAGAAACTTATAGATGGTGAATCTGATTATAATATTATATTTTGTTATAGAGACCCAATCAAAAGAGTTGTATCTGGAGTTGCTCAAGATGTTATATCAATTCAAATGGATACTCTTGAAAGTAAAATAATATTAAGAGCTGCATTAGATATACAAAACAATCATGAGAATAAAATATTATATGATAGTTTATATAAACCAAGATATAATAAAGTAGAAGAGGATAATGGAGTTCCCGGATTATTTCATTCATTAGTAAATAAACTTCCAGAGAATGCTCCCGATAATGTAAGATTTTTATATAAACTCAAATCGGACTTCTTTAAGAAAATAGCAAAAGAATACATGGCTGAAATGAAGTTTGAAAATCAACACTCGGGTGCTTATTTATATGCCTTATGGCCGTTGTTTTCTTCAATAAGTAATGTTCATCTATTAAACCTTGATGCTAAAAATGGAGGTACTATTGATTTACATTCCCTAATAGATAAAATAGAAGAAAAGGATAGAGCCATGTATATTGTTGGAGATGCCGTTGATGATAAGACTATTAAAAAAACAACTGGGGATTCTAAAAAGAAAAGAGATGCTATTTATAAAACAATTCACAAAACTCAAAAAAATGATGGATTGAAAGATTTAGTAATTGATGTTATTGGTTCACTAGAACCAACCGAGGCCTTATCTACTTCGTTTACAAGTTTAATATCAAAAGAACTTATTCACTATAATACCATGAAGTTTGATTCTAGAAACATGGTTGAGTTCCAAGACCAACCAGATGATTCATTATAAAATTGAAAAACAATAAAAATATCGGTTTAATCATATTAGGTATAATATTGTTATCCCTAATTATTTATGCAATATTAAAACCCGAACAAGAATTTTCGGTAATAGAATTGGATAAAAAGAATGTTGTAGTAAATAGGACTAGCTTTCCTTATTTAGATACCATCACCCATGTTGGATTATCCGAATTAAATATAGAAGGAATAACTATACTAATTCGAGAAATTGAAAAATCAAAAACAATAGAAGATGATTATGATGTTAATGCCTATGTGGTAGCTACTCGTGGTGGTGGTGATACCTATTTGATTTTTATTAAGAAAGGATTAACTAGATTAAAAGCCATAGATATCTTATCACACGAACTTGTGCATATAAAACAATACGATTCTAAAAAGTTAATCTTGGTAGGAGATGGGTATGTTACATGGAAAGGTGGTGATGTACAAGATATAGGTGAGATACCATATATGGATAGAGAATGGGAAAAGGAAGCGTTTAGTACTTCACCTATCCTAAGAACTAAATTATCAAATAAACTTTACGAGTAATTTGGAATTGTAAAAATAATTTCGTATATTTGAAAAAATAAAACAAATATAATGATATGGGAATATTGATAACTATTTTAACTTGTTTAGGAGTATCCTTTGTATTGGCAGTACTATGGGTAAGAGGTATTGATTATATGGATAAGAATTACCCCGATTATAAAGGTGAGGATTTATTCGATGAGGATAAGGATAAAGATAAATAAGATATGTTAATAATAATGGAAGCTACCCTTAACTACATGGGTTTACTTAATCCTCAATATACACAAGAGTTGTTGAACCAAGCACAAGAAACGAATAATGTAGTAATAATGACGGATAAAGAAGGAAACCCAAGAGGTGCGTACCTAAGAGTTCCTAATATTGATAGAAAGAAATTCGGTAAGAAGAAAGATAATATAGAATAATTAAGTAAGGATACAATGATACATCAAACTAGATATGTACTCTCAGAGAATCAAAGAAACTTATTGTTCAGAATAAGAACATGGATGATAAACTATCCTCTTGAAATAGATGGTAGAAAAGAATCCCTCCGCTTTATAACTACTATATTAGATAAGGATGGGTACGATGAATGGGATAGAAACCAATTGCTTTCCATAAGAAGTAAATATATAACCTATATAGAACAAATCCCTATATCATGAATCCATTAGAAAACTTAATCCTCACTCACTCCTTAGATATACTCGGATATACAGCAACGTTAGTTGTACTCCTATCATTCTTATATGAGGGAGGTAAGATGAGATTCATCAACTCCATAGGTGCACTCTTATGGATGGTATGGGGATTCCTACAAGGAGAACCACCGGTATGGTTATTAAACGGAATCATAGTACTGATTCATATATACAAACTAAGAAAAAGAATAAACTCTACACTATGGCAAAAACAAGATTAGGCGAACTTCAAACAAAGCTGGAAGAGATGCAGAAAGAAGTCCGAGAGTGGAGAAATCGTGAGATGCAATCTTGGATTGGTAAATGGGGAAGAAGTGTCCGAATCAAACATTTGGAAAAGGAGATTGATAAGATGTATGATTTGATTTCTGAAGAACTATCAAGAAAAAGAGGATAAAAAAGTTTTTAGGACCGACTTGAAAAAAATTTAAAAAAGACCGACACTGCTATAGTGTCTTAGTGAAGGGTTATAATCTTTATTTCTATATTATCTTGTTTTTAAGTGTCTAGAGTGCTTATAACTATGCAAAAATTAAAAAAATAAAATGAAAGAAAATATAAATATCAAACTGATGTTACTTGGAATTCTCCTTACCGGGTTAGGTCAAGTATTCGTTTGGTTCCAACACAATTACCAATTCGTCAATCCTAAGTATAAACCCGAATGGTGGGGGTGGTATCTTTTTTCATTTCCAATCACATGGTTGTTTTTAAAAGGAACTCAATATGGAGTTGAATCATGGGGTGGGTTTTTATGGCCTAATAGATTCGTTGGATTTATATTAGGAATGGCAACTTATGTTGTTTTAACAAATTATTTTTTAAATGAACCAATCACATGGAAGATTGGTGCACAATTGTTATTATGTTTTGGTATTATATTAATTCAAGTATTATGGAAATAAAAGAAATAGATTTACATGGATTATCACATGATGATGCGGTATCGATAACCGAGAATTATTTACTATTGGAATCTTCCAATTCTAAAGGTAATGGATTTGAAATAAAAATAATCACCGGGAACTCTCCCAAACTATCGATTAGAATCATCCAAGAAGTTTTAGACAAATATCAATTTAAATGGTACACCTTACCGTATAATTCTGGTGCAATAATTGTATCTGAAAATTTTTTATAAAAAGCTTGTGTAGTTAAAATATTTTTTGTATATTTGTATTATAAGATTTAAAAGATAAAAAATATGGAATGGTTTTATAGAGAGATGGGTTCTCGTGATAAAAAGACTGGTAAGTTGAAATACTACAAAGTAAAAGTTAAAGATTGGAAAATTACCGATTGTTCTTGTGAGGCAAGAATGTTCCGAAGATTCCAACCTTGTAAACACATGAAATCAATCCACGATAAGTTAGGACATAGTTTGTAATCAATTAATTTTAACATATGAAAGTAACATTAAAAGAAGCACATGATATTGTGTATGAACAACGAACACATCAAATCACAGTAGAGATTGACGGTGAGGAGTATATTGTCAGACAAACCGAAGATGATAACGGTTGTGATTTCTATGTATTCCACAAAGATTTTGAAAATGGTTGGACAAAACCTTATGAGTTAGAAGAAGGAGAACTCCAAGAAACTCTTTCTAAACTTGCAAACTTTGCACATGATGATTATATCTTTAGTACATCAAAAGAAGGTAAGGAAGTTGATATGGATGAACTTGAAGATTATTAAGATATGAGTATCGAAGAAATTTTAAAAAAATTAAACTATATAAGTGGAGTACATCCTAAATACATAAAAGAAGAAATAGAAACCTTAATCAATAAAATCAAAGAAGAGCAATAAGATATGGCAAATGAAATGAGAACCTTTGTGAAAGTAGTATCTGATGATATACAAGTAACTGAAAGATTAAATCAAATTTTTAAATCAAGAAGAAATACTTATGAAGTAGATGCACTTGATGTAATCAATAATCTAAATGGAACATCATATTGTTTTCAAAATGAAAAAGAAGATTTCAATAAGGATGTAGATTTCCCATCTAATGAAATGTGGGAAGAGTTTATTGGACCTAAGTGGATGCGAGTAGAATATGATTCTGGAACATTACCAGAAGATTGTACGATTGTATTATCATCAGCATGGTCAGTACCAATTCCATTTCTACTTAAATTAAGAAATGAACTTCAGAAGATAGACCCTACTTGTTATATCAAAGGAACTTACGAAGATGAATCATTTGACCCATGTGGTGCTTTTGTTGCAGGTGAGTTTGATTATGATGATATGGAAGATTACGATGA
>Ga0222714_10006031_pt1 | contig 11388 bp, 10 predicted proteins | sample C33_3DmetaG_FD_165048 | JGI IMG/M metagenome (GOLD analysis project Ga0222714, IMG submission 165048) | Estuarine water microbial communities from San Francisco Bay, California, United States - C33_3D | ecosystem: Environmental > Aquatic > Marine > Unclassified | place: USA: California... | reverse complement strand
AGGCGGTGCAGGGGGTACTGGCGGCACAGGTGGAATTGGTTCAACTGGTTCTCAAGGCGCTACAGGTGGAACAGGAGCTAGAGGCGGAAGCGATTGGACTCCAAATTTTTCTGGAGGCACCGCGTATGGTTCTGATAGCTCAACATTTATAAAATCTTCTGGGAATAATAGTACTTGGGATGGGCAAGTTTATTCGTCTCAAGGGTATACAAGAGGGGTTTATTGTTCTGCGCAAGCTACTACCACTACTCAATATTGCATGTTTGGATTAAATACTGATCCAGCTTTTAATGCTAGTTATGACAGCATTGATTATTGTTGGTATTTTCAAGACGGTGGCACATTAAGCATTTACGAAAGCGGAGGTTTCGTTAACAACTATGGGACTTATACAACAAGTACTATTTGTTATATAACTTACGATGGAGTAAATATTAAATATTTCAAAGATGGCGTTGAGCAAAGATCAGTGGCTAGATCAATAGGTAGTGCTTTATTTTTTGATTCTAGTTATTATTATAATACTTCCAAAGGTATAACTAACGTAGCGTTTGGACCCATGGGAGAAATGGGATCTACGGGAGGAACAGGCGGAACTGGAGGAACAGGTGGCACAGGCGGAACTGGCGGTACAGGAGGAACTGGTAGCACTGGCAGTACTGGAAGTAGGGGCTCTGCTGGTTCATCTGGATCATCAGGCACTTCAGGATCTTCTGCTTCAGACATAAGATTCAAAAGAAATATACGCCCAATTGAAGGCGCATTATCAAAAGTACTTGAAATGCGCGGCATAAAATATAACTGGAATGAAGTAATAAATAAATATTCCCCAGATCATCTTTTAGATGTTGATTGTATTGGATTTATAGCCCAGGAACTAGAATTGATTTTCCCAGAGTTTGTAGGCAAGTGGAAAATGAATGATGAGTTCCCAGACGCAAGAACTGTCGATTATTCCAAAGTGGTTGCTGTGTTAGTAGAAGCAATAAAAGAACAGCAATTTCAAATAAAAGACAATTCAGATCAAATAGAAGAATTAAAATCTAGAATAAATGCTTTAGAAAAATAAAATACTTTTCATGGAGAATTCTTTTGATTTTTTTGAAAAGATATATTGTATAAATTTAAATCACCGCACGGACAGATGGGAAAATTGCGTATCCCAGTTTAATCAACTTGGAATACAAAATAGGGTCGAAAGAAAAGAAGCCACAGTTTGCGCTCATCCTAAGCTGAATCGCAAACAAAACGCTCAAGTCGGCTGCGCGCTTTCTCATTATAAAATATTCAAAGAAGCCCAAAAAAATAATTATTCTAGTATTTTAATTCTTGAGGATGATTTTCTATTTACAAAAACCGCTTCAGAAATACAAGAAGAAATTAAAAAAAGCACAGAAGAGTTGCCAAAAAATTGGGACGCTTATTATTTAGGAGGTTTTATTGTTAAGGGTTACGATTTTGCGCCCGTTGAGAATTTTTCAAATAATTTAATAAGAATAAAAACTTGCTTTTGCACACATGCTATCGGCTATTCTATTAACGGAGTAAATAATGTACTTAAAAATTTAAAACTAGATACAGAACAACAAATTCTAACATTAACCAAAGAATACGAAGCGATAGACTGGTATTTCGCAACAGAGTGGCAACATAGAAATAATTGTTATGGACCTAGAAGCTTACTTTGCGTTCAGAGAGAAGGGTTTTCAGACATAGATCAAGAGCATGGAAACCATAGACATAGATTAGAAGAAAGCTACAAAGAATATGTGAAATAATTTTTATTTTTTTATTCTCAAGCTTATAATAATAAACATATGGAAAATACTACTATTTCAGTTGATTACACAGTAAATGAAGCTCAGGTTCTTTTGGAGATTATTGATATTGCTGTACGCTCAAGAGGTCTATCAGCCGCAGAGGCTGGTCTTGTATTGAGCAAGAAGGTCGAGGCGAAGCTAAAGGCTCTAGCCCCGCAGCAAGCTCCAGCTCAAGACCCGGTATTTACGCCAGAAATTATTAAGCCTTAATTTTTAAGGTGTAAGTAATATGTATGGCTGTACAACATGCTAATAGAGGAATAATAAAAAAAGATTTGCAGTTGTACTATAACCGCGAATTCTCAAAAAGTTTTCGCGGCGAAGCCACTACAAATTTATTTGGTACTTATGGGGTAGGAGCCGCAAACTCCTACCCCTCTTCTGGTAATAATTGGGGTACTTATAGAGACAGTTTATATAATGGAGGAGCTTTTGCATCTATAGGAACAATTGCTTCTGTTTCTAGTAATATAATAACAGTTTCTTCTCCTACTGCATATTTTAATAGTTTTGCGACTTTTGATGTAATTAGACCGCAAACTACAGGAGGTGGGTTAACAGCAAATGTAGATTATTATTTTAAAAGACTTTCTTCTACTACTTTTACATTACATCAATATGACTCCACAAATGATAGCTCTAAAACTCCAGAGCAAGTATTAAGTTATATAAATTCTGATACAAGAATCAGTGTTAATGCGACAAGCTTTCCGACAATGTGGTGGGGAGCGCCTCATATTCCTAATGTGGCTTTAATTAAAACAGCAATAACGAATGGCTTTTCTTATGATAATAGATATCATGACTGCTTAAGGTTGAATTGGTTTAGAAATGATAGAACTGATGGAATGGCTTATGGAACCACTCCAAATTACATAGCAAATACACAATACGCTTTTAGCGCCTACATTAGAGCCTCTTCTCAAAATGCAATAGGCGGAACAGTTACTATTAGTGCATATCAATCAGGCACAGGCACATATCCAACTATTACTGGATCTTCATCTCCAGTTTTAACTTCTAATTGGCAGAGATGGATAGGAACATTTACTTCTAGCGCTACAGGAGGAACTTTTTACTTTTATTTTTTCCCATCTATTGCTACTTTACCTGCTACTGTTGATATAGCAGAAATGCAACTAGAACAAAAATCTTACCCTACTGAATTTGCTATCACTTCTAGATCTGCTAATACAGTTGCTGGTGGCGGTGGTTTATTGGATATGAGTGGCAATAATTATAATATCGATATAAATGGTGCCAATGTTTTATATGATTCTGCAGGATTTTATTTTAATGGAAACACAGCCGGCCCATATATTACTCCTGTATCTAATTCAACTTTAGATTCTTTGAGTAATAATACTCATACTTATGAAGTTTGGTTTAAATTGTTAGGAACACCTGCTGGTTTATATGATGGCTATTTTTTTGGTAGATCAGGATATCATGAAGGGTTTACTCATTTAAAATCTTCTTCTAACGTAATTTATGTAATAACTTGGTACAATGATAATACTAATGCCGCTTTAGGGGCTACTCTTTCATTAAATACTTGGTATCATGGAGTTTATGTCGCTAATGTAGAAGCCGCTACTAGGCAATTATATATAAATGGATCATTAGTAGACAGCAATACTCTAACAAAGCAATTAAGGCAATATACATCTGCATATTATATCGGCGCAGCAAGCGTAGATTATGCAAGTAATTCAATTGTATCAACTGCAAGAGCTTACAATCGCGCATTAACTGCCGAAGAAGTATTACAAAATTTCAATGCAACTCGTAAAACTTATGGAATATAAAATATGAGTTCAATAAATTCTGGATTACAGATAGTAAAAACAGGTTTAGTAATGTGCCTGGACGCTGGAAATGGCAAAAGTTATTCTACGAATAGATTCCAAGCATTAGGAAGCGGTACTGTAACTGAAAACGTTACTTTTCCCATACAAGGAACTGGCACTTTCCAAAGAGTTTCTTCTGGCACAGTAATTGGAGGTTATACTGTAAGACCAAATGATGTTGTGTATAGTTATGCTTTAGGAGTAACAGGATGCCATTATCATGGAAATGTTGCGCCGATTCCTGCCGGAGCATATTTAACATTTAGTTGTGATTATTTAGTAACTGGCGCGACAACTTATCCAATTACTAATACATTATTAGTTATAGAAAATTATGGCGGCGGAGCATTATCGGCGTCGATTGGAGCTCCAAATTCTTCACAAAATGTTTGGCAAAGAGTAACTTTTACTGCTGGGCCAACATCGTCTGCTGGATCACAGGCTATGTTTTTATATCCCGGATATTGCGGCCCATCAAGATTAGCCGATTCTGGAACAATTTATTTTAGAAATCCAAAAGTAGAATGGACAAATACAGATACTGGCAATAGTACATTTAGCGCGACAAGTAATATAGCGACTTGGTATGATTTAAGCGGCAATGGATATAATGGAACTTTAATAAATGGCGCGACATCTAATTATACTAATAAAGGAGTTGTATTTTTTGATGGTTCAGATGATGAAATAACAACTACAATTCCTCTTACTAATTTTCCATCTTATTCTAGTTTTACTTTTGAAACTTGGGTTAGAATTTCTGCGTATCCTGCAGTTTTGGCCGCGAATGGATATGGAGTAACATATCAAGCTGGAATGTTAATGGGGGCCACTTATTATGGAGGAGTAGGTCTTTATTGGTATGGGAATGCTTCTGGAAATGCTTTTACTTTATATGGATTTATAAGAGGCGCTGATGGTTATAGAAATACTTCTGGGTATAATTTTTCATTAAATCAATGGTATCATTGTGTTTTAGTCAATAATGGAGCTTTAGGGCTGCTGTCTCTTTATATAAATGGAAGTTTATTTGGATATGTTAGCACAGCTACATTACCATACGATTCATCAATCACTTCTTCCGCTGGAAATATAGGAATATCAAAATCTCAAATTGATGGTGGCGGCACTGCTAATTACAGGGCATTCGGAGGCCAAATGGCAAGCGCCAGAATATATAGTAGAGCATTAACTAACGCTGAAATAACTCAAAATTACGAAGCAACAAAAACAAGATTCGGATTATAATTTATGGCTTTAAAATATTCACCTAGCATAGTTAAAGATAGTTTAGTGATGTGTTTAGATGCATCACAAAATAAATCATATCCAACCGATTTACCAATAAAAGATGGATTGGTTATGTGGATGGATGCTGCAGATGATACTACATTTAGTTATACTTCAGGAACTACAGTAAGTCAATGGAGAGATAAAAGTGGATTCAATTATCATATGGTTCCTGCCGCTCCGCTTTCTACTGGTCCATCAAGAAATACTTCTTTAAATTCAAGAAAAACATTAACATTTACAAATGCTCAAAGTATAGGCAGTCTTACATTTACAGTAGAAACTTCTGCAAATACAGTTTTTGTTGTTAGTCGATTGACTGGAGGTGCAAATGGAAGAGTTTTAACTGCATATTATAACAACTGGTTATTAGGTCATTGGGGCGGTCTTGTAAATCCATATTATGCTGAAGGATGGGTATATTATCCTCCGAATTCAGCAGATACTATTTGGAGAATATATATGGGAGATTGGGGTGGACCTTCGAATGATTTAGCTGCGGCATATAGCAATGGAACTGTATTAAACAGCGGAAGTTCAGTAGCTTCTGCTGGACCAAAAGGATTGGGAATTAACTATCAAAGCGGCGAACCAAGTAACTGTGAAGCTGCTGAAATTATTGTTTTTAATAGATTATTATCAGCTACAGAAAGAAAATTAGTTCATACATATCTTGGACAAAAATGGGGCATTATTAATACAGATAGAAGTATAGTAAATTTAGCAGATTCAAGCAAGAATGGACTTTTAGGAAATGGTACGACAGCAAATATGCCTTTAATTAATTATTATAACAAAGGATCATTAAAATTTGATGGTAGCAATGATTATGTAAATATTGGCGCTGGAACAGGTTTAAATCAATTTTCTGGAGATTTTACTGTATCTTTGTGGGCAATGGCGACTGGATTAAATTCTAATTATGGTAATTTAATAGGAGATTATTATACTAATACTGTAGCAACCACAAATGAATGGCAGATAATGATGAATAATTCATCAACTTATTTGAATGTTTATAGAGTAGGTACGGGATATATTATAAGTAATACTGCTTCAGGATTTTCTGCAAACACATGGATAAATGTAGTTTTAACAAGAATTGGATCTGCTGTTACTTTATATGCAAATAATACTGTTATAGCAACAGCAACAAATTCGACAACATTTGGCACTGCAACAGGAAATTTTAATATAGGAATAGATGGAAATAATACATCTGAACCATTTAGCGGTTTAATATCTAATGTACTAATTTATCAAAAAGGATTAAGCGCAACAGAAGTAGCTCAAAATTACAATGCGCAAAAATCAAAATTTGATAGCGCAATAATTCAACAAGGTCTTATATTAAATATAGATATTGACAATCCATATAGCTACGCGGGCGCAGGAACAACTGTGTACGACGTAAGCCCAACAGCCTTAACTTGGACTGCCACAAATACAACGTACAATCCAAGCCCAATAAAATATTTAAGTTATAATGGAAGTAATTCTTCTTTAGTTTCTTCTACTTCTACTGCTTACGATTCTCAAACAATAACAATGGAGTGCTGGTGCTATCCAAACAGTTTAAATCAACTGGGATTCCTTTTTGAAAAGGGTGCTGTTAATACTCAATATAGTATGTTTTTTGAAAATACCAACTTTCAATTTAGAACAATGGGATTATCTAATCAAGATGTAACTATCACATCAGCTTCTTATATGACTGTTAATAGATGGAATCATATTGTTTGTACTTATGCTTCTGGTACAAAAATTACATATGTGAATGGTGCCCAAGCAGGAGGTCTTTCTGGGATAACAGGCACATTAAATACTGGAGGAACAAATCAATACATTGGAAAATATGGCGCAGCAGGAGATAACTATCCATTCAATGGTAGAATAGCAGAATCTAGAGTTTATAATATAGCTCTAACTGCTGCTCAAGTTCTACAAAACTATAATGCTACGAGAACAAAATACGGATTATAAGAATAAATCATTTTAAATGGTGTAATCATTTTTATATAATAAGGAAATCTATGAGCCAAGACATGCAATTAAAATGGAAAATCAACCAAATGGACTGCTATCCTGAATTTAGTGGCGCGACTGATTATGTATTTAACGTTCATTGGGATTGTTTGTCTTATTATAGCGGTCCAAGCGGTGGTCCTTATTATGGAAGAACTTATGGAGTAACTTCAGTACCAGCTTCCCCGGGGCCATTTACTCCTTATCTCGACCTAAAGGAAGATCAGGTTTTTTCTTGGGTTTATGCAGCTATGCCTTCTGGAGATAAAGAAAAGTTTGAAAACGGAGCTATTCAACAAATCATAAATCAAATTAATCCTCCAGTAGTAACTCCTCCTAATCCTTGGCCTGCTGATATTTTCCCAGTTATTGCTCCATATATTAATTTCCAACCTCAAAGCGGAATTAATGTTTGGTCTGGGCAAACTGCCACTGTTACTATCGGCGTTGGTGGCCAGCCTTTGTATTATCAATGGAGAAAAGATGGAGTTGACTTGACCTCTGCAACTGGAGCAGATTTGCAAATTACAAATATCCAAATGGATCAAGCTGGATTATATGATGCTATAATTTCTAATTCGCTAGGAACAGTAATAAGTTCTGGATGCAATATAACAGTTAATCCTCCAATTTTCCCAGTAATAACTCAGCAGCCAAGCGGTGGTAGCCCAGTCTCAGGCAATATTTTCGGAATGAGTGTGGCAGCCTCTGGATATCCAAATCCAAGCTATCAATGGAATTTTAATGGCGCTGAAATAAGTGGAGCAGTTAGTGCTTCTTATTGGATAAATGGAATAAATGAATCAAATGCTGGAGATTATACCGTTAAGGTATTCAACACTATAGGAGAAGTTGTCAGCGATGTAGCTCATGTAAATGTTTTACCTCCTGAGCCCGCTCCTACTGGAGAAATTTAACCATTTCTATCTATTATACTCTGATAGAGTGTAATAAAAAGCATGGCTTCTTTACTGTCTGCCACGCAAAAAGCTAGTTTCGAAAAGGGAATGACTAACCTGTTTGATACATTCAAGCAGGATATAGTCATTTACAAAGAAGCAAAAATCGACATCATTAATATAGCCCAGCCAAGAATGTTTGGCTACAACGAGAGATCAGACATAGATAATATTAACTATACTCCAGTAACAGGAGTGTTCTCTGCTTTAGTAACTTCTACTAAAAAACAATCTCAAGACAGATTAGATGAAGCGGAAAATAAAATAGATAAAGGAGAAGTCGAAATAAAAATCAAGAGTGATGCAAATGACTTCATCCAAAATAATGGCAAAACTCTTTACGTTACCATTAATGATTTGATGTATAAGTTTATTTCTTCTCAGTCTCCAAGGCCTTACATATCCTCTCAATATTTCACCTATTTCTTAGAAAGGGAAAGATAATGAAAATAGGAAATATAACAATACAAGGAGATATAGTTTCAGAAGCCCTTTCTGACCCTTCTGTGCAAAATGAAATAGAAAGAGCAATAAAAAAACAATTTAATGAAGCAAAAAATCAAGCTCTAGAAGATTTTGACGAGCACCCTGTAACTCAAGAATTATTAAATCCAGAAGAAGGAAATATTAGCAATACTTTGGGCGGATATGGAGATTTGTTTGGTTTCATTGGCTTTGAGTCTGGATTTAATCCAATTTCTCCAGTGAGAGCAGCCTTAAAATCAAAAATCAAATTCAAAGGCACAGATTTAATTATAAATTATCCAAGAAATAGAAAAGGACAATTCGCAAGAGGGAAAAGGACAAGAGTGATAAAAGTTTCATTTGAAATTCCTCAACTAGAAGACTTTGATGATTCGGCTCAATTCCAAGGATGGAACGGCGGCAGAAACTGGGTGAAAGGCATAGAAAGAGGCATCTCTGGAGTTTCTTATTACGCCGATTACCCAAGAGGTCGTTCTGAAAGAGGTTTGCAATTAAAAGGCCCAATCACAGAAGGCCCATCAAATCGCCCGATGGGATTCAAAACAACAAAATATATAACAAAAATTGTTAATAATTTCACTAACAATTTTATTAATAATATAACATAATGAAAGCTAATTTCCAAAATGTATTAACAAGCAGCTTTTTACTTTATGTGGATCATACCATATTAAAAAGAGGAGAGGGCTATACAAATACAAGTTCTAAGTTTTATCCTGTCTCTGGCGTCTATAATGGATACTATACATACGCTGCCCCGTACAAACAAATAGTTAGTGACGCGGCGATTACTGGCGCGACTCAATTAACTGGAATTTATCTAGATGGTAATTTCATAACTCCGGGGCAAAGCGGTTTAGTAGCGATTAATCACTATGATGGCCAAGTAATTTTTTCATCTAACAAAAATTCAAATACAATAAGCGGCGACTACTCTATCAAGGACTTTAATGTTTATTTAACTGATAAAGCAGAGGATTACCTGCTTTTCTCTACTAAATTTGAGCCTAAGAACAGAAAGCCGCAAACACTAACTGGTTTAGCTGTAAATGAAATAACATATCCAGCTATATTCTTAAGGCTTGTTAATTCTCAAAATGAACCTTTTGGATTCGGCGGCACAGACATGACAACTTGTTACTTTAGGGCGTTAGTTATGTCTAATTCAATGTATTCCCTTGATGCCGCTTGCGGAGTATTAAGAGACTCTGCTCATGACTTTTTTAGAACAGTAAGCAATCAAGATTTAAATCTTAATGCAATGAGCTCTTACACTGGAGTACCATACAATTATACTGGCATAGCTACAGGAGATAATGTTTATCTATCCAGCGTATCAGTATCTCAAGTAAAAACATCAAGTTCAGCAGAATTTAAGAACTTAAATCCAGACATTGTAGCAGCTTTTGTTGACTTTGATTTAGAGGTAGTGAGAGCCCCTCATGCTTACTAAAATAATTTTCTATAGTTCATTTATTTTGTGTAAATGACAATAGAATCTATAAGGAAACCATATGTCAAACACCACAAGAAATCGTGTCATATACCAAAGCCAAGCTTTATTTGCTGCCCCAACTGGCACACAAACCATCGTTTCTGCTGACCATAGTTTACGCAGAGTACAAAGTTGCAATTACAATTTCTCAATTACCCGCCAAGATATTAACCAATATGGTGAATTGGCCGCTATTGATAGGTTGATTTTGCAAGAACCAACCGTAGCAGTAGACTTATCCTACTACTTTGAACCAACAGGTTTTAACGAAGGGCATTTAGGCTTCAGAACAGATGCCGTCACTGGAACTTCTACAGTCGCTGATCACATGCTAGATTATATTATTTCTAGCGGAACTGGTTATGATCAAAAGAATGTTTATGTTCTTGTCAGCGATGCTGGCGTCGATGCCAATGATACAAATAACACGGCGACCTCAGTCGAAGGAATTATCGGTATCGGTAATGCTTTCGTCACTTCTTGGTCTTTGGAAGCTGCTGTAGGAGCAATTCCAACAGTTTCTTGCGCCCTAGAAGGCCAAAACATAGTATTTACTGGAGGAGGCGGTTCTTACAACATAGGAAATCCTGCTGTAGTTGATGGAGTTGATATATCTACGTCAAACATAGTTGCTCTTGAAGACCCTGGACTGTTTAGCTCTTCTACTGAAGTATCTGCTGTTAGACCAGGTGACATTACTTTAAAACTAGGAACTAGCGATAGCGATAACGCTCCTATGTTTGGTCTTACCGAGTCTGATCTAAAGATTCAAAGTGCTACAGTAGCTATGACAATTGGTCGTGAGCCAATCAGAAAACTTGGCAAAGCCTTCGCTTTCGCTAGAGAAATTACATTCCCAATTAATTGTACTCTTAGCGTAAATGCTATTGTTGGAACAACTGCTTCCAATAAACTATATACTCTAATGACCACAAATGGTGACAATACCAAGTATTACTGCGAGCTAAAGCTAGTTGGTTATCAAGGAGCCACTGCTCACACAGCCTATGTAATGCTAAAAGGCGCCAAATTGGATTCTCAAAACTTCACTTCTTCAATTGGACCTAACCAAACTGTTACCATGGAATTCTCCGCCCAAATCGGTAAGAATTCTGGGCTACACTTCAAGCAAGGTTAATAAAAAAACTTTCGCTCTAGCCCCCGCCCTAACCGGCGGGGGTTTTTTATTTTATATTTTCTATTATTTCTATATAATACAGCAAAGGACTATGGACGACGAAAAACTAAAAGAGTATTTGAAATTCCAATATAGCAGAAATATTATTTCTCTTTATAAGAAGTATTTTGAGATTATCGATGATTTGAAGCAAGATCATGAAATACTATTAAAAAAAATAGCCGAAAACTCTTCCGAGGATTTTGCTAAAAATGTTGATTATTTCGATAATGATAAATATAATTACATAAGAAAAAAGATCTTGGACGCTGGGAACGATGCAATT
>Ga0222714_10006030_pt1 | contig 11389 bp, 9 predicted proteins | sample C33_3DmetaG_FD_165048 | JGI IMG/M metagenome (GOLD analysis project Ga0222714, IMG submission 165048) | Estuarine water microbial communities from San Francisco Bay, California, United States - C33_3D | ecosystem: Environmental > Aquatic > Marine > Unclassified | place: USA: California... | reverse complement strand
GTCGTGGAACCACAGGCCGATCTCAACGACGTTATCTTTGATCATCTGGCCTTCAGCAGTCGCACCCACACCGCCCGGGAACATGTGGATGTCCCAACGAACCATGGAGTTGGCTGGCATGGTGCGGCACACGCCATCCGGCATCAGCTCGCCCCATTTGCCCATCGCGTATTCAGTCAACTGGCCATATTCTTCCAGTTCACCGTCTTCGCCAGGGATGTATACGTCAGAGTTGGCGTGGTGAACGACAGCGCGGGCATCGCCACGTGGCTTCACTTGTACCGCCTTGATGCAGCGATCTTCGGTCAGGCCCGGATTCACGAATTCCTTGCTCCACTGGTCGTTACCATTGGCAGGAATGTCGTAAGGGGAAGAGGCGACGATCAGGTCAGGCTGACCAAACATCGGCGCGAAGTTCCACTCATTGGGATCGGGGAATTCAGGCTTGGCAACCTGGATGTCCGGATCACCCTCGGGTGAACCCTGGTTTACCCAGGCCACGATGGTGTCGATTTCGCTCTGCTCCAGACGCCAGTCACCTTTCAGGTCCTGGATACCAACACCCAGGTCGTAGGCGTAGGGAGGCATTTCGCGATGGGAAACCTTGTACTGGATCAGAGGTGCCCAAGGACGAACCTGGTCATAATCTTCAAGTTGCATCGGCCCGATACCGCCTTCACGGTGGCAGACAACGCAGTTTTCATTGATGATTTTGGCAACTTCGCCGTTGTACGTGGGGTGCGCATCCTGGGCCGAAGCGGCCTGAACGCCTAATGCAAGCAAGCTACCGGCAGCTAAGCTGCTGATAAGACGTGCTTTTTTGCTCAAATGTAGCATTGTTTTCATGCTTCTCTCCTCAAGATGAGACTTGGATTCCTCAACTGGAAAAATACTAAATCCGTGATTTGCAAATGTCCATCAAATAGCGTCATTTTCCCTAATTCTTTGCAACAAATTGCAACAGGATAAACTGGCGTAAATTCAGCAATTTTGAGGGCTTTGCGGGTTTGCAGAGCGGTTTCAGAATGGGTTGCGGAATCTGTAGCAAAGCGTAGCGCGAAATGACTTGCGGAAGGTATCAGGAAGGGCCTTGCGGGGAATCTGCAATTGGCCTGCGCCAACCCGGGATTCCGGATTGGAACCGGCCGCCCAAACGAGCGACCGGTTCCCGGAGACTTACGGAGTTACTGTGATGCGCTGGTAGACGTTGGTCCAGCAGCACTGGTCGCCGTCTGAGCTGTCAGGGGCTTTGAAGTTCTCGACCTTGGCGTGAATGATGTAGTCGCCAGGAGTCGCGAATTTCGCGATCACGCGGGCTAAGCCGTCGCCGCCAGGAATCTCGACATCACCCGCAGCCGGCTCACGGAAACGACGTGAACGGGGGTCATCCGGACCGTAGGGGTTGGTCGGTACGACAGTGTCCGGGTGACGGGTGAAGGTCACTTCGCCCGGGCCCTGGTACTTCTCGAAGTGCACGCCGACGGGCAAGGCTTCCTTGAAGCGCGGGTCTTTCGGATCGCGTACAGACGGGTCCTTGGCGCGCACGGCCAGCATGACGTCGGAGTTGACCTTCACGGTGCTTGGATAGTCACGCACGGAGGCAAACAGGCCGGGAGCGATGTCATCGCTTTCGCCAAAGCCGGCGAAGGGCTGCAGTGCGCCTTGCGGACGTGGCAGGATGAAATCCAGTTCGTAGGCGGAGATGCCGGCGCGGCCCGGAACTTTCAGGGCTTCCTGGTTACCGGTCTTCAGGTACCACCAGACATCGATGTCGGCCTTGTCAGCCGGCACAGTCACGGTGAAGACACCAGTGCCGCGTCCGGGCGGGAAATGGGTCGGTTGCATGCCGCTGTATTCAGCGGGATCCATGTAGTTGGCTTCGCCCAGGGGCAGATCGATGGCCACCTTGTTGCGATTGATGTAGCCGAAGGAGAAACTGCGCGAACCGTCGGCGTTGGCAGTCCAGCCTTCCAGCACGGGAATGATTGGCAAGCCGTCGGGCGGAGCCAGACTCAGGAAGCGGGGTTGCTGGGCCAGGGATGACATGCTGGCAAGAGCGATCAGTGCGAGACCGAGAACGCCCAGTGCCTTTCGTAGTTGTTGCATTGTTGTACTCTCCAAATTGCAGTTTCGATGGAACGTTTTTACCACCAACGAGACTGATTCTCTAGCCCGTCTCTGGCAGACTTACTTCTGGTTTGAATGTGTTCCAAACAGGGACGCAAGGATAAACGCCCTTTTCGCAGGAGTCTAGCGAAGCTCAGAGGGATAGAGCGTTCAATTGTAAGGAATTGTTACTATTGTTAGGGATTCTGTGACAGCCCTTTCCATCGCCTTTCAGCCGTCGGTGTCGTGATCGACGCAGGGGGTGCGCCGAAACGCGATGCCTGTCCCGGGTTCCGGGCAAAACGGGTGGAACAAATGCGACGTGGCGTGCGGTGGAACTCGCCTGCGCCGCACTCGACATCAACGCGGGCGCCAAAATGGTGCAGCGCAATCGTCGGTCATTTGTCAGCAAGGGCGCGAGTGTGAGAGGATTTGCGCCCTGTGAAAACCCCAGCAGTAATCGGCGAAGAAGCCGGCAAGGAAACGGCAAATGGATATGCCGCATTTCCCAACACTGGGCGTTCTTCCTTTCGTGACAGCGACCACTTCGCGTTGGTGGCTGTAGGGTGTCACTCAACCAGACCGTTATCCATCTGATGCACAAGCCACTGTTGACCGCCTGTAGCCTCCTCGCCGTGTTCTGGGCAGTCGTCGCCGATGCAGCCCTGGAACGCATCAGCGATTTCGCGCTGCTGGATAACACGGGCACTTTCCATCAACTCAGTCGCTATCAGCATCGGCGCGCCGTTGTGATGATGGCGTATGTTCCCGGTTGCGCAGCCATGCCCGCGCTGGTGCAAGCACTGCTTGATGTGCGCACGAGCACCAACGACGAGGCGGTGGAATTTCTGCTGCTGGATTCTCTCGACTCCGGTCGCGAGCGTCTGCAACAGATCGACTCCGGTCTGCCGCTGCTGGAGGACGATGGGCAGCTGGTCTCGGAGACTCTGGGTCTGACCCACGCCGGCCAGGTGCTGGTGATGAATCCCCAGCGCTTGTCGCTGTTTTACCGCGGCGCGGTAGTCGAGACTCTGGCCGAGGTGCTTGCGCAGGCGGTAGACGGCAGCGTGGTGGATACGATCAGCACCGCCGATCTTGTCCACCCAGAGGGCGCCGACTGCGAAATCGCCTATCCTCGCAAGGCTGCCCACGTCGAGAAGGCGCCGGACTATGCCACGGAAGTGGCGCCTATCCTGCTGGCAAATTGCGCCGAGTGTCATCGGCAGGGAGGCGTGGGTCCCTTCGCCCTCGACAGTTATCTGATGGTGCTCGGCTGGTCGCCGATGATTCGCGAGGTGTTGCTGAACAAGCGCATGCCCCCGGCCCAGGTCGATCCCCTCATCGGGCATTCGGCAGACGCTCGTTATTTGGCCGCGCAGGACTTACAGACGCTGATTCACTGGATCGACGGCGGCGCGCCGCGAGGCGACTCGGAGACGGACCCGCTGGAAGCGCAGCTTGCTGTCGGCCCGGACCCCTGGTTTCTTGGTGAACCCGACTACATCGTCACCGGACCTGCGCACCAGATCCCGCGCACCGGCGTGATGGACTACCTCTATGAACAGGTGGAACTGCCGTTCACCGAAGATCGCTGGTTGCGCGCGGTGCAGTTCCGCGCCGGCGATGCGTCTGTGCTGCACCACCTCATGACGTTTGTTACGGCGCCAGGTGAAGACTTCTGGGGTGAGGAGCGTAACCAGGAGTCTGTCAGTCGACGCTTCGTCGAAGGCTATGCACCGGGTGCACAGAGAGCGATCGAGTATCCGGCGGGCACCGGTGTCCTGATTCCCGCCGGGCACCGACTTTCCATGCAGTTTCACTATGTCACGAACGGGCAGGCCACCGTCGATACGACCGAACTCGGCCTCTATTTCAGCGCAGCCACGGACCTGACCGAAGTGCGAACCCAGGCGGTATCCACCCGCTTCGAATTGCCGGCCAATGTGGCCGACTTCCCGATGCTGGCGACACACCGGTTTGATGAGGACGTGGTGATTTTCGGCGTGCGCGCACGCATGAATAATCGCGGCAAACGGATGAAGTTTGTTGTGGCCTATCCCGACGGGAGCGAACAGGCGATCTTCAGTGTGCCGGCCTATAATTACGGTTGGCAGCCGCACTACCTGCTGGACTCGCCACTGCGGATCCCAGCCGGCAGCACGGTGAAGGCAATTGGTGCCTTCGACAACTCAATCTCGAACCCGAACAATCCCGATCCAAACAAGGTGGTGGGTTTCGGACTGAATAGCTGGGATGAGATGTTTACCGGATATTTCAGTTATTATCGCGCACCAAAGTGATCGATCGACCAACGGGTGGCGCGCCTCACCGACGATCAGCGCCAAGACCTCGTCAAAAAGTGCGTTAATGTAACAGTTTGGTCGCGTGTTCGGTAAAGTGCTTGATCAGAAGTTTTGATCAAGAGTTCGGCGCAGGCATCCAGCATAATCGGGAACATTTCGTGGCAAACGCTCCAGCAGCTTCACAGATCTATTATGGTTGGAAAATCGTCGCCGCCATTCTCTTCATCCTGACATTCACGAGCGGTCTGGGATTTTACAACCACGCCGTTTATCTCAACGCCCTCGCAACCCGCCCCGATTTCGATGTGCAGTCGGCGTCGATCGCAGTCTCGGTGTTCTTCTTCAGCGGTGGCATCGGTGGCGTCATCGTCGCACGCTTCCTGCAGCATTACGATCCACGGCTGTGCATCACCACCGGCGCGATCATCGCGTGGCTCTCCCTCAGCTCGCTGGCGCTCGTGTCGACGCTGTGGCAACTCATTCTCGTCTATGCCTGCCTCGGCATTGGCTTCGCCGCCTCTGCACTGATTCCGGCGACGACTCTCGTCACGCGATGGTTTCGCTATCGTCGCGCACGGGCCCTGTCCATTGCCTCCACTGGTCTGTCCCTGGGCGGTGTAGTGCTTACCCCCTTGTGCGTCTTGTTGGTGGAGCGACTCGGTTTCACGACGGCGGCCCCGGTGATCGGCGCGATGTACCTGTTTGGTGTGGTACCGGCAACCTGGCTCTGGCTGCGACCCAGTCCGGAATCCATGGGGCTGGTGGCTCCGGGCAGCAGCGCCAGCACTGCGCCGGTGCTGCAGGCCGCCAGTGCGGCACTGCCGGGCACAGAGTCCGCGCTGCCACCAGCTGCCGCGCAGGATATGCACGAGGGCATCAGCTTTCGCGAGGCGCGTCGCGGGCGTTTCTTCTGGAGCGTGAGTGTAGGTTACGTCTTTCTGATGTTGGCCCAGGTCGGTGGCATCGCCCATCAATACGGTCTGGCGAGAGAGCTACTGAGCGAGGCGCAGACGGCACTGGCCGTGGCGATTCTGCCGGTGGCGAGCATCATCGGCCGCCTGCTTGGCGGCTGGGTAGTGGACCAGTTTTCGATCCGTAATTTTGCCATCGGCATGATGGTGCTGCAGGCGCTGTCGCTGAGCCTGCTCGCCGGTGGGTTCAATGTTGTGAGTCTGTGTATTGGACTGGCGATCTTCGGTGCAACGGTTGGTAACCTGCTGATGCTGCAACCGCTGATCATCGCCGAGGCGTTTGGCACACGCGAGTATGCCCGCATCTTTTCCATCAGCAACCTGATGACTTCCTGGGGCACCGCGACCGGGCCCGCCTTGTTGGGGCTGGTGTATGCGAACTCCGGCCACCACTACGCGATGCCCTACCTGGTTGCCGCCGCGGCCGGTGCGCTGGGAATGGCGATTTTCCTGCTCGGTGGCAAGATTCCCAAACCTCATCACTGACAATAGCTGGAGCTGAAACGCTACCGGGTGATCACGGTGCTGCGCAGCTTGCCAATCAGCGCATCCAGCGCGCGATCAACCAGTGCCCCTTCGCTCACGATTCTGACTGTGCCTGCCTTCAGCTCCCGAGCCAGTCCCATGCGCGACAACTCGGCGACCTTCACTCCCGCCTGATTCACAAAGAACAACTTGTCGATGCTGTCGATGCGGGCGACCAGGGTGCAGCGCACGGGCTGTCCGCCGGCACCTTCGAATTCGACCCAGACACCGATCGGCAACCGCGCGACCTGGCGGACATGGGGATCATCGGGTGGTAATGCCGCGGTTTCGCGGCGGGCCTGGGGTGCGTCGGGCGCGGTGATGCTCGGGTCAGGAGTCCCGGCAGTCGAGGTGTGTTCCGCACCATTCGCGTGAAAGCTTCGCCGTTGCACCTCGCGCAATTGCTGTGTCTGCTGCTCAATCTCGAATGCGGAGGCACCGCCAATCTCCATCGCCTTCGCCAGATTCGTCAGCAAGCGCGGATTAATCTTGGCAAAGCGCTCGGCGTCACCGGATTGCTTCTCTGGATTCACTGACCATAGCAATACATCTATGGTATTCATGACCGGTTTCCAGGAGCTGCCGCCTGGGCCTTCCTTGAGGATGAGTTTGACGAGAAAGGGCTGGATATAGCGATCCAGCAAGGCATCGATGAAGGGATCCAGCGATCCGGTCAGGACGCGTTCGCGAATTTTCTGCCGGGCAAACTGTGCCACATCATCCAGTCGCTCGGCATAGTCTGCCGCGTCCGAATCTTCCGTTCCAGTGCGTTCTGTGCCTGCGTCTGCTCCTGCAGAAAACGCCGCAGGTCGGCAACCAGCTTCTTCAGCAGGGTGTTGTCGACGATATCTGACTCGAGCAGGCGACTCACGAGTCCCTTCACGCGCTGCCAGGTTGGATCGGACGTCAGTGTCTGGGCCGCCGTCCAGGCCACGCCCGCCTGGGCGAACTAATTGAGCAACAATCGCGCCGGGTGTTGGTCATCATAGAAGAAGGTGTGGTCCGCCAGCGCTGCGCGCAGTACTGGTAGCTGGGTCCGCGCCAGCAAGGCTTGCATGGCCGCAGGCTGGGATTCGTCGTGAGCGATAGCCTCATACAGCAGTGTGATGAGATTGATCACCCGGGCATGCACCGGGCTCAACACATCCAGCCGTCCGGCTGCCACCTGTTCCTACAGGGCAGAGCCGATGGCTGTGCGGATATCCGCCGCGACCGCCTGGCTGGATTCATTCGGCGTGGGCGCGGGCAATTTCGCGTCCAGTTCCGACTGAACATGGGCCAACAGTGTCTGCAACTGGATTAACTGCGTAGCTGCCTCTGGTGCAGCGACATCGGCGCCGGCGCTGCTCGCGGGCAGGTCCGAGGCTGCCACGGCCTGACTGGTCAGCGGCGCGATCAGTTCCTGCAGCAGACTGAAGAATTCGGGATCGGGTCCTGTTGCAGTCGGACTTGCCGTCGGCTGCGCCGCGCTGAAGGCGCGGGTCTCGCGATCCGTTGTCGGGCGCTCGCGGGAACGGTTGGCCTTCTGCTGGTCCCGGGTGCGAGCCTGGATATCCAGTTCCGGCAACACGCCGAAATCGATGAGGATGGCGTTCGCCCCAATCAGCAAGTTTTCGAGATTGTGAAAGACCGCCTTGTTGAATTCCCGATAGATCGTGAGCAGGTGATGGGCTTGCAGGTTGAGCGGACGGATCGCCTCGATAAAACTCTCTCCGATCTGCTCCGGATCGAGCGGGTTGTTCGATTCATCGATTTTCAGGTTGGGAGAGAGCGCACTCAAGCGCGTGGTGAGACTGATGCTCTGTTGCACGTGACAGTTGCGTGCGTGCTTGACCATACCCTCCATCGCGATGACTGCCTCGATGAGGGCTTCCTCATTCGGTGGCTCTGAGTCATAGGCTGAGACATCGGGCGCCAGCCGCCGCTCGGCAATCAGGCTGTCGAAACAGGCATTCATGTTTTGCATGAAGCGTTCAGCAATCGCCGGAGTCTCATCACGCAGGGGAGGCAGTGGCGTGTCGGCAGTGCGGGGAGCGCGGGTTTCGAGTTCCAGTCGTGCGGTATCGAGCGCTGTGATCGTTAGCCGCGTCAGTGCGCTGACACAATTGAGTTTAAGTTTATTGATCACACCTTTCATGACGGCAGATCCAGAATTTAACAATCGACCTACGGTCAATTCAGGCACGGGAATAACACCCGATAGTAGCCGCATATCGGGCTGTCGTACAGATTCCGGCGCGCCTCAAACGGTCGCAGTCGTGTCAGAAAAATTCTGTAGGAGAATTCCCCATTTCGCCGGGGCGCGGCAGACCCCGCCGTCCAGGTCGGTCCACACGTGTTTCGTGAATCCGGTAACCAGCACTTTGGGATGGCCGAGCACGGAGACCTCGTAGGTAAAGTGCAGGCTGCGACTCTTGCTCTCAAGCACCCGTGTGCTGACGCACACCCGGCTGCCGTAGCGCAGACTGCCGGCGTAACGCAGCCCGGTCTCGGTTACCGGCAACTGGTAACCGGCGGCCTCGAATTCGGCGTAATCGGCTCCGAGCGTGCGCATGTAGTGACTGCGTCCCTCCTCGAAGTACACCAGATAATTGGCGTGGTGAACGACGCCCATGGCGTCGGTCTCGGCGTAGCGCACCATGAAGTCAGTAGTAAATGTCGGGGCGGCGCACTCAGCGGGCATGTTGGAGCTCTCGGCAGTCACAGGGAGCGTCATTATACACAGTGACATGCGGCTGGCTCGGTGTGGCCCGGTGGGATTTGTGAGCGCGCCAATTGCCAAGTGCGCGGGGCTTGAGTAACCTGCGGGGACCTGGGCGGGAATTCGTGCAGCTGCAGAATCCGCTCGGCCCGGTACCCCGTTTGCCACAGCAACACGCGGAACAGAAGCCATGTCCAGATTGCACATGCTACTCGGCTGCCTCGCGTTACCTGCGAGCCTGGCGTTAGCCCAGGATGCCGCCTCACCACTCTCCCAGGCACAGGAGATCGAGAAAGCGCGCGCCGCGCTGGACGTTCTGGCCACCTCCCATACCCGTCTCGATGCGCACCTGCTGGAACCCGTCGCGGATCTCGCCAATCGCCTGCTACAACAGGGTGAGTATGACGAGGCACATGTACTGCTCGATCAGGCAGCCCAGATCAGCCGCGTTGTAGATGGCCTGTATACGATGAACCAGGTGCCTTTCCTGATGAGCAAAGCCGGGAACTACGCCAATCGCAACGACTGGTTCCACGCTGAGGAACAGCTGGATCATCTGTACTGGTTGCTCTCGCGTGAGGAAAATATCGTCGATGATGATCTCATCGCCAATCTGCTGCAGCTGACCGATCTGCATCTGCGCGGTATCGCCGAGGACATCGTGGCCAATCAGGCCCATCATTTCCGGGCGGCAGTGGGACCGAACCGACTGGCACTGGGTGTCGCACAACGCTACTGGGGTGAAAATGACCCGCGACTGGCACCGATCCTGTACAAACTTGTCCAGCAATACTATCTTCAATCAAAGGCCGTAGAGATCGGCGGCAGGACCTCGTCAGCGCTGCGCACCTACACCGGCACTGGCCTGAGCAAGACCCGCGCGGAAAGCCGGATGAACAACTATTACTTGGGTCAAATCCTGTTGCTGCAAATTCGCGATTTGTTCGGGAACCAGCCAGAGCCGGATATCGAAGGCATGGCCCTTGCAGAACTCTATCTGGCAGACTGGGAAGTGCTGTTTTCCAACGTCGAACCGGCGCTTGCCGCCTATGAACGCAGTTTTGCCGGCCTGCAACAAGCCGGCATCGGCACCGCCGAGCTTAATACCTATTTCGATGCGCCAGTGCTGCTGCCGGCCCACCAGTTTTACCCAACTTGGTCAGCCCTGGTTGCCGCCAACGAACCGCAAACCGGTGCCGGGGACCCATCCACGGTAGACGCCATCGTCTTGCGTTTCCAGCAGCGCTCACCGAATCTGCCGTTTGCCAATAGTGCGCCCACGGGAGTGGCCTTGGGTGAACCGGATCCGGACACCACAGCGGCGATCTTCTCGTTCCAGCTTCCCGGTCTGGAGCAGATCAAACTCTGGAATAGGGGGCGCTTACGGACTCTGGTGGGGACGGCTACCAACCTGCGGTTGTTGCACCGCGCATTGCCCGCCTCGCTGGATGCCGAGGCCCTGCGCGAAGAAGTGCTAGAAATGCGTTTCCGGCCGAAGCTGATTGACGGCATTCCGCAGCCGGTGAATGCTACACTCCGCTATGAGCTTGCCAGCAGCAACTGAATCGACCCAGTTTTCGCGTGAACCTCATTCATTTACTCGCCAGCCTAGAATCCGGGAACGCGGAATGCTGGATCCGCACATGACATCGCTATGCTGAATTTTCCAGAGCCCCCCAAGAGCTACAGTTCGGTCTTTCTCGAGGAGACCGACAAGCCGCTGCCGAAGACGATCGATCCGCGCATGCGCTATGCCTTCTTCAGCACCATCGCCGAAGGCGGCAAGTCCCTGATCAAATCCTGCAAGGATCTGCACCTGTCACGCTTCATCTGCTACAAGACCCTGAAGCCGGAATTTGCCGACGATGAGATCGAGCAACAGCGGCTGATTCGCGAGGCGCGGGTTTCGGCCATGTTGCAGCACCCGAACACGGTGCCAACCTATGAGCTGGGACGGGATGGCCGCGGTCATATCTATTTCACGATGAAGCTGGTGCACGGATACACCCTGCGCGAGATTCTCGATTACCGGGAGCGCTATGACCTCACACAATTGATGGAGGTTGTGATCCAGGTGGGTCACGCGCTCGAGTATGCGCATACCCACGGGGTGGCGCACCGCGACATCAAACCGGAAAATATTCTGGTCGGTCCCTTTGGCGAGGTGGTCTTGCTGGACTGGGGGCTGGCAAAGGTCTGGCATCCCGATGGTACGCACGACGGAGAGCTGAAGGGCGCCAGCATCGAGATTGACGACATTACCATTACCAGCATGGGCAAGGCGCAGGGCACCGCGCATTACATGTCGCCCGAGCAGATCAAGCAGGATCCGAAGATCGATCATCGCACCGATATTTTCAGCCTGGGCGCGGTGATCTATGAGGTGTTGTGTGGCAAGACGGCGGCGAACGGGGAACAGTTGTATGAGGTGATCGACAGCGTGATGAACGACACGCCGGAGAAGCCTTCACTGCGTACCCGGCTGCGAGTGCCGCCACTGCTCGAACAGATTGCCATGCGCAGCCTGAAGAAGGCGCCCGCGGAACGCTATCAATCGATGAGCGAAGTGATTTCACTAATGCAACAGGATTGGCGCTCTGACTTGATTGGATAATGCCCCCTGAATCATTTATTTCCACAATGGACAAGACCATGCCGAGATTCGCAAGCCTATGTCATCATCGCACCCGATCGTCGCTGCTCGCGAGCGTGTTGGCGCTGCTGACGCCGGTGGCAGCTGCCCAGAACGTCGATCTTATCTTCGTCGGTGACAATATCATCAC
>Ga0222714_10006026_pt1 | contig 11392 bp, 9 predicted proteins | sample C33_3DmetaG_FD_165048 | JGI IMG/M metagenome (GOLD analysis project Ga0222714, IMG submission 165048) | Estuarine water microbial communities from San Francisco Bay, California, United States - C33_3D | ecosystem: Environmental > Aquatic > Marine > Unclassified | place: USA: California... | reverse complement strand
CGATCGATTCTCAAACTTGATTCCGGCGGGTCCGGATTTGTTGCCCTTCCGCGTAGAAGCGTCTGGCGTCGGTCCGGCGGATGTGGAAACAGTCGAGGCTGGTGATGGATCAGCAGAGATTCGTTTTGAAGCGCGTGCGGTCGGGCGCTACACGCTTTACGTGTGGAGCGGATTCAAGCGCGAACCGATTCTTGGCTCGCCCGTGGAAATTCACGTCTTGCCGTCGCAGCCCGCGGCGGCGGCGTGCAAGGCGCTTTTGGAAGGATGCGAGTTCAAGGCTCAAGGCGTGTACAGCGCCCAAGCTGGAACCAGCATCACAGTGTGCATGCAACCTCGCGATCGCTTTGGAAACACCACGGCGTGGAAGTCTTGGCAAACGCTTAGCGTCAGCGCCGCAGGCACCGAGGATATTGTATTTAAGCAAGCGACGGATGAAAATTCCCGAGGCGTGTTCCGCGCCACGCTCAGCAAGGCTGGTGCGTACGTCATTTGGGTCACCGTCGGTGGTCAAACCATCGTTGGCTGGCCGAGAGTGGTGCAAATCATCCCAGCATCCACGAATGCGAACGTGTCGAGCATGCGCCCAGAGTCTGACACCATGGCTCTCGCGTCTGAGCTCGTCCGCCACGGCGGCAACGACATGTCGCTCATCGACGCCTTGGGTCGACAATCCACCGATGTGGACAAGTTGCGCGTCGAAATGATGGCGCTTCGTGAACGCCTCGCCGGCTACGAGCGCGCTGAGCACAAGGTGCAACAACGCGGTGCCGATATCCAAGAATCCGCGGCGCTCGCCCCGGCGCAAGTCGAAAAGCTCAACGACAAAGTCATGAAACTCATCGTACACGATTCCGAGTCTGACAGCGATCTCGACGCCGCTCGCGGCAACGCAGACGGCGACGACGACGAATTCGGTGAAGCGTTCGAACAACCCGACGTGTACGGAACCGAAACAGAAGAAGACTAGATACACAACTAAACAACGCGACGCGCTCGAGCGCGACGCCCCGCGCGTCAAACGCTCGATTACACCCCATCGTCGTCGTCGTCATCATCGACGACTCATGTAACATCACACACACACAACCTACCCCTTTACCACAAAATATCTCCCCGCACACGAGATACGTATCTACCTTTTTTACCCCCCCCCAAGCGACCCAGAAAAACGCTTTTCGTCATCCACAAACCACACAAAAAAACGTTATCCACCGATTCGTCTTCGCCGCCTCTTCGTTTGCGTTTCCTTGTCCCGCGCCCGCGTGGGGCACGACGACCAATCACGACCACGCGCGTGCCCATACGAATCCACCCACGCGCCGCCTGTGCCATCGCGCGCACTGTTTGCGCATACACGCGGCGCGCCCACGCGCACCACGCGAGCGAACCAGTGGATAAAGCGACGACGAGGAGCGTTACGAATGGACGTTATTCGCGCGTCCGACGACGACGACGACGACCGACGACGACGATGCGAGATATTTAACGCCCGTGCGCGTTCGCGCGATACAGGCATAAATATCGCGAAAGTATTCGCGCGCCGTCGTCGTCGCGTCGTCGTCGTCGCGCGTCGTCGTCGTCGTCGTCGCGCGTGCGGCATATCCGCGTGGACCATTTAAAGCGTCGAAACGTCGCGTCGTGCGGCGGCAGAGTTGGACGACGACGACGACGACGACGACCGATCGATCGATCGATCGATCGATCGATCGATCGACGACGAGTGGAGAGGTATGTATCGCGCACGTACGCGCGCGCGCGACGAGGTACGCGCGGTCGCGACGACGACGCGCGCGCATCGTCGTCGGTCGGGTCGTTCGTTCGTTCGCGTTGGCGCATCCATTCGACGACGATGCGTTCGCGCGATGGATGCGCCAACGCGAGCGTTCGATGTCGCGCGTGATGCGGTGGATGATGCGTGCGAAATTCGTCGCGCGCGTTGGCGTCGCGCATCGGCGCGCGCGCGCGTCGATCGCGGCGACGATGGGGGATGATGAATTCTCGGATGGGATGCTGACGGAACGCGTGGTGTCGACACGACCACACAGGACCGCGCGCGACGACACACATTGACGCGCGTCGCGATGCCTTCGCTCGCGCCACCGGATGATTTTGAATTTGGGTTGTGCGATTTCATGCATGACCCGGGCGATGGCGCGCTCGATGCATGGTACGCGTCGCGCGTGTGCGAGAGACGCGCGAGAGAGAGAGAGAGACGACGCGATGGGACTGGCGCGCGCGCGCGCGTTGATCTCTGTGTATTCGTATTATGCGTCGATGGACTGACCTAGTGTGTGTGCGTGTGTGTGTGCGTGATTTTTGTTGGTATGTTAGGTGCGATAGCTTGGAGTTTGAGGCGTTCGATGCGGATGATTTTGAGCTCGAGGATGTCTTGTCGCAAGAAATCGCGGCGCGCGGTAAGCGCGAGCGGGACGCGATGCAAGGAGACATGAACGATGCACGCACGCCCATGAAGCGTGGGAAAAAGTTGAATAACACAAATAATAATCAAACTGTTTACGTGGAGTATTCTTCTGATGGCACGTTTAAGATGCGGAACGGGGTGAAGATGAAGGGCCAATGGACGGCGGAGGAGGATGGCAAGTTGACAGAGCTCGTGCGGCGGTACGGCACTCGGCGGTGGTCACACATCTCTCGAGCGCTTTATGGACGCGTTGGAAAGCAGTGTCGAGAGCGTTGGAATAATCATTTAGCGCCGGACATCAAACGTGGGTCTTGGTCGGCCGAAGAAGAAGATATACTTATTCGCGTTCATCGCGAAGTCGGCAACAGATGGTCAGACATTGCACGCCATTTGCGTGGGCGAACAGAAAATGCAATCAAGAATCACTGGAACGCCACCAAGCGACGTAAAGATGGCACTTCAACGCCACTACGGGATTATATCATGGATTACACCAGCAGGCAAGACAGTTATCCGCAGGACTCGTCGCCGTGCACGACGTTTGATTCCTACCGCGCCGCCGGCGCGAGTCCGAGCCATTCAACAATCAACAAAAAAGAAGACGCCATGAACTCGAATATATCCACACAAGACGGTTTCGTGAGTAGCAATTTGCGTTCATCGCACGTGGTGCAAGGCGCGTCAGCGGTTGGGACGAAATCTATCTCTGTCAACTCTCTGAGCGTACCCGAGCTACACGAGCCCATCGTGATTAAACTCGCCGGTAACTCGCACGATTACGTGGAAATACTAAACAGCCACGAGCAACTGACGCAGGATCGCGTGCATCACGCTGATCTTCCCAACTGTGAGGTTGCATCGTATGCGTCGACGGTACCTCTGCCGGTATGTCTCATGCAAGACGCGAAAGCGACGCTCGAAGGCTTGGTGGACGCCGTGCGCGGGCATTGTCCGGTGGTATCGCTCGTGCTCACCATGAAGAGTGGCTCGACAGAGATTCTCAAGAGGTTTGGTGGCAACTGCTACATGCTTTCTGTTTCGGCTCGTAAGTGGGAAGAAGCCATGCAAGCCGTTCGGCTGGCTGTAGGGTTCATTAAATCCTCTGGACAGACGCGTTGACCGCTCGCGCGGTCGACGTCGTCGTTGTTGTTGTACACTCCACGCAATGCTCGCGCGCTCGCTGCGTCATCTGAACAAGATGTCACCTGAAGAAGATGAATGCATGATATATATAATTGAGAACATGTTTGTGCGCGCGCTTTATCGCGCGCGCACGTGTTATACACTAATTCCTGATACAGAAAGACGTTTTAATAACATGCGCTAAACAATTCAATTTTCTCCCCGACGACTATTGGTTCAAAGGTGGGTGCACCAAGACGTACTCTTCGGCGTACGCGCCTGATTTTTGCGAAGCCTCATCGCATTCTATGGGTGCGCACGATTTTGAACACGTGTACACGGCTATACTCCCGAAATCGAGCGCGTAATCGCTTTCGGCGTCGACGTCGAGTTTACTAATAATCGTCGGCAAAATCTGAAACTCGAACTTTCGTGGTGCCCCGCATCGCTCGCAGCACGGAATGTTGTCCTCGCTCGGCGCATGCGTCACCGATGGCCACAGCGGTTTGGCTCCGTCATCGTAGCAATATCTTAAAACTTGATCCGGGTCGCTCTTCAACATCACGTGAAACGTCGCGAGCTGCTCGTTATCCTTATCGTACACGTCAGCTTCAATCTCATCCAAATCATCCGCCGTCATGTCATCCCCTACGTTATTTTCTATTATTTGCATCCCTTCCGTAGGGTCCGTCGCGCGATCCTCGTTCTCTACGACGAGTTCGTACTCTGGATACGTCCGCGTCGGCGCCCGCAACGTCGCAGCCGCCTCGCTCGCCGTCACGTCCCAGCGATCACATCGCGCCTTCCGCACCGCATCCAGCTCCGCATCGAGCGCGTGCCCTCGCATCCCTTCCGGCAGCGGATCTATCGCGTAATACGCATTCTCCCGCGGCAATTGCGATCGAAACGCTCGACAGCCGCCGCGCGCGTGCGTCTCCCCGCCGCTCGCGTTGACAAACACAAACACCGTCCTATGAAACGCGCTCGGCTCCTCGCACTCCACCGCCGCGTACACTTGCAGTAAAAAGTCCAACTTATCCCCCTTGGCGCTCACGAGCTGCGACGCGTACGGCACGCGCACTGGGTCCAGCCACGCCGGTGCGCCGCCGCACTTGCTCGGAAAATAATGTCGCGTGAGCGCGTACGCCTCGTCCTCGGGCACGCGTTCGAGGAACCCGAGCGACCACGCCAAGCCGTCATCGAGCGCGTCGAACGCGCACGCGTCGTCGTCGACGTCGGCGATGTCGGCGTCCGCCGGCATCGGGTCGCGCTGTGACGCGCCGTGCGCGCACGCACTCGATCGCCATTCGACGACGCCGACCATGTTCGGGTCGCCGCCGGCGATGACGTCACCGCGGCAGGCGATGGCGGCGACGACGACGATGACGGCATCGCCGACGATGCGCACGCGCGATGCGCGAGGTGCGTGCGCGCGATGCGCGAGCGCGACGTGTGAATTCGCGCGCCGCGCCGAAGGGTGGAACCGTTGGGTTAATTCGCTGACGATCGCGCGTTTGACGACGCGTGTGCGCGTCGGGCGCGCGTTTGCGCGCGTGAATGCGCGATGATGATTCGTACGCGCGCGTTCGTGGCGCGCGAGATGGCGACGAGGGGCGCGGTGCGCGACGACACGGGTTTGAAGGAGAGACTGACGACGGTTTTAAAACTTGAACTTTTGTACGCGCGAATAGAGCTTCGCGAGGCCATGGAAGACGCGGCGAAGACGGTGTCGAAGCTCGCGGCGGATGCCGAACAAGCGGATTTGGTGGAGTTGCTGCGCGAAGCGCCGCGGGAGGCGTATTCGTTTCAGAACGCTGGGTGGCCGAGCGACGTCGTTGGGTTGCGAACGGAGGAGCTCCCGGGCGTGGTGCTGGAACGCTATAATACTCGACAAAGCGTGTGTTTTTGTGGGGTTTTACCCGAGATTTCTCGCGCGTGGGCGAGTGTAGATAATTCGTTGTTTTTGTGGCGATTAGATGTCGCGGATGACGTGCCGGTGGAGTATAGCGGGGAGGAGCAAGCCATTGTGGCGGTGGGGTTGGTGAAACCCAAGGCGGGGGTGTTTTTAGAAGCGATTTCGTACGTATTGGTGATTGCCACGACCGTGGAGCTCGTCATGGTGGGTGTGTGTTTGGAAGACGGTGGGCGTGAGTTGACATTACACCCGTTACAGTACTCGTGCCCGACGGATGCGACGATTATGAATGACATTACCAGCACGCCGGATGGACGCATCTTTCTCGCCGGCGCGGATGAATCGTTGTACGAATTGGTTTACGCGCAAAGTGACACGTGGCATAGTAAGCGATGCAAGAAGGTGCGCCATAGCTCCAACTTGTCATCCATGTTACCGTCAGTGTTGCGGTTGAAGGGTTCGGATGCGTTGAAGCAAGTCATCGTTGACGCCAAGCGAGGGATCTTGTACACGCGAAGCGAGCAAGGTGTAGTTCACGTCTACGACGTCGGACCTTTAGCGAAGGACGCACCTCGTCGCGTAGCCGAAGTGAAGAATGTAGCACAACTTGCCGCGCAAGCGCGAGGCCAAGGGTCGCTGTTTAGCTCGGCGACATCTTCAGTTAGAAAAGGAGCAAAGTTGGTGCACATCGCCATCGTGACTCCAGAGGAATCGTCGGTGGTGACGCTCGTGGCTATATGCGCCGATGGTCGACGCATTTACCTCACATCGCTCCCTCCGTCGCGCGGATACTCTTCGCGCTCGCTTTCGGGAAGCTCGCGATCGGCGCCGTCACGCTTGAGCGTGGTTGAACAACGCGATCCACCTCCACAAGGCGGTAACCAGCGCGGTATGACCACCGCGCAAGCGTTGCTCAACACCACGTCTCGTGCGCTCGAAATCGAGGCTGGGTTTTATAGCAGTGGTGTTCTGTTACTTTCGGACGCAACGGCAAATGATTCGGATGCTCGATTAATTTTGTCCAACCGAGACTTAGCGTTGCCGCCGCACTTGCAGCTTCCTCCGCCGACGCCACCGCCGAGCTCTGGTAGCGGCACGAGAGGCTTGCGCGAAGTCGTCACTCTGCACCAACTTGATGGACGCTGTGCGTCTAGCCTCGGGTCTTTGGGAGAAATTCCGTTGCCGAAGAGTGTGCAAGAAGCGTTGGAGCCGCCTTATCCAGCGGGGACGCTTCCAGAGGCGCGCGTGACGACGACGGGTTTGCTCTCTGAACTTGTCACGCAATACGTGTGCCCGCGCAGACGATTCGTGTTGATGACGAACGCCGGCTTAGTTCGATTCGAAAAAGCTCGTCCGATTGATATATTGCGAAGCCTTCTCGAGAAGAACATTCCCGAGCAAATCGAGGAATTCTTTAAGAGCTATGGACCGATTGAAGCGGCGGCAATGTGCGTCGCGCTTGCGGTGTCTGGAGCCGAGTCCAACGCCATCATCCTCGCTGCTAAGCGTGCGTTTGATGATCCGCGTCTCACGGGCGAACCAACGATCGTGGAGGACAGTTACGCTCAAAATCAAGAGAATAATGGCGGTTCTTTTAACATGGGGCGCGCCATTGTTCAACCGATTTTGACCTTTTCTTCGGCGCAGCGTGGTTTATTCTTGTTTACGGCGCGCATCATGTCGAGCACTTGGGAGCGTCCAATCATCGTGCCCGTTCGCGCGCCGGCGCAGACGCAATTCAATAGCAATGCACGCCCGACGTCGCCGGCAATGATGATCGCAAACAAGGCTTTGGGCGCCGTGCAAGCGGCGGCGAGATACATGAGCGAAGAGCCCGCGTTAGTGTGCTCCATGGATGCCACGCTCTTGGCAACTTTGCAAGACCGATTGTTACCGTTAGTAACGTTCTTAAGACAGCGTCGCCCGCGCATCAGCAGCGGTGTCGACATGTCTCAGAATAAGCGGCGACGCGTACGCTCCTCTGGTAGCGAAATGACGGCGCTTCAAGAAGAAGAACGGAGCCTCTCCGCGCTCTCCGCCATGGTGAGCCGTACAGCGCAGGCGTTATCATTAATCAGCATCGTCATCGCTGACGAACGCTTTTCGAGGGTGGCAGATATGCTTCCTTCGGCGATCCGAAAGGAACTATCACAGGTGTGTATTTTAGACGCTCTCGCGTCGCGTGGCGACCAACTGTTTTTTTTTCAAAAGCCTCCCTCCGGCGCGTTGATGACTTCCCATATATTCAATCTGTCAATCCCCTGATTAACCTTGATGACAACCTATATGGTGCCCTTCCACTGAGCGTCACTTTTCTTGCTCTGTGTATTTTTCAACGCTACTCTATCGCGCACCGACTGACATGATGTGTACACGTCTTCCTCTACTTGCGCAGCTCACGTTGAAACGCTTGGTGTCGACGCAACAGGGCGCGCGCATCGCTAGCGCGCTCATTGAAGCCATGATGTCGCACATCATGTCGCATGCCCGACACAGCGCCGAAGCGTTAGCCACTGACCTTCAAAAGGGATGTCCAGACTTTTTTGGCGCCGATTCGCGCACGTTTTACCATGCACGCGATCTGTTACAGCTCGCGCGCGATGCGCGGGCGAGAAAAGAAAACGTCGTTCGGGACAAGCACGTCAACGATGCCATTGCTTTATTCATGAAGGTGCCCACGGCTGGTGATCTATCGAGCGTGTGCGCAGAATTAGTGGACTTGCGTGCGTTCCATGGCGTCACTGCCGTGCCTTTGGCTGCCGCTGCGGCGCTCGAGGCGCGCGCAGAGGAGAACCGCTTTGCCGCCGGGCAATCCAGCGTTGATATGGTGGTGAGTAATTATTTGATGCGCGCGCCGCTCGCGCGCGACTCGTACGGATTGTCGTTTCGCGATGAAGACAAAGTATGTGACGTGATCGCTTGGCTTACCGCCAAAGCGTCCCGTGACGATTCAAAATTTCAGAACATCTAAGGCTGAGCGATGGCAATTCGCGTTTACTTTTTCGTCACGCGTAACTATCAAGTCGAGCTCGACTAACCATATTGTTTACCTTTTACTTTTCCACTTCAACAGGATTTGCACGCGTGTTTTGACGTCACGTGCACGACTATCCGAGGACTCGCGACTGGGAAATCCGATACCGATGCGGAACCAGGATCGTTGAGTCGCGTCGCCGCGGAACTACCAGAAGATATTCGCGAACGCGGTCTCGTCAAGATTCTCGAGCAACTTCAGCGCGTATCTAGTTCGGATTCTCAAGACTTCATGCACCGAGTGTTTGCTGAATTGATTCACGTGAAGCGCGATGGCATGCTACTTTCGTTACCGGCGGCAATGTTGGAGCCATACTTGGTGAGCAAGAGCGCGCTCACCACGGCGCAACAGGGTGGCGTGTTGACACCCGACGAAGCGCGCCATCTTGATCTGTTGGCGCAGCTATACGCCGCTCGCAGCTTGTTCGGATTAGCCGCACAAGTTGATTGTTCGTTAGCCGAACGACGATGTGCGAACGATGAGATATTCACGTTGGATCAACGCATGGCATTGTTTGAGCGAGCGCTCATGCACGCCAGAAAGTCAGTTGACGGCGGTAACAACGGCCTCGACATGTCCTTTTCCGAAAATGTCGACAGTAAGATCAAGCTGCTCGACATGCAGCGTCGTGTGCTGGGTGTGTGCGTCGAACGCTCGCGCCAAGCCCGAGCGGCAGGCTCAGGGAACGCCCCAGAAGAGGCGTTTGTGTACGAGTTGGAGCGAGAATTGAAGCAACTGAGCGACTTGTACAACGACTTTGCCAAGCCGTGCGAGCTGTGGGACATCTGCCTCGAAATGGTGCACTTTTCGCAGTACCACGACCCTGATGGTGAAATCGCGTGCGACTTGTGGGATAAGCTCTTGTTGCAAGCTGCCGACCGAGCGCCGAGCGCTACGACGTGCTTGCGCGAAGCGTGCATCGCCGTTCGCGCGTTGGGTGTGAAGTTGTTCCCATCAGATGTCGCCTTCCCCGTCGTACACGTCGCCCTGCGTTTAGAACTCATGGCTGCTGGTATTTGGGGCGTCCCCGACGCCGCCGTCGACACGCACGCCGATGAAGAATTCGATACGGGCGAGGTTGCCGACGCGCTCGTCGGCGCGTGCAAGGGCCTCGCCGAGCCCGTGCAACGCGCGTACGACCGCCTACTCGCGACACCAGCGCAACGTATGCACGACAAGCGCTTGTCCAAGGTTGATGCCTTGCAAACGCCTCGCATGCGCCTTCGCTTGTTGCGTTCGGTCTTCTTTGTATTGCAGCTTTGGGATCAGTCGTTGGTGCCCAAGTCGACGGCGTATGGCTCGACGTACGCCACGGGTGGACACGTGCGCGCCGCAATCGGAGACTTATGCGTCAGCTATGCTTCGGAATGCCGACGTATGCAATACAGCAACGAACGCGCGCGTACGGCTACGGAAGAACTCGCCGCCGCGTTTGATACGTTCGGTCGACGTTTGTTGTCGTAATCGTAAAAGCTGTTTTATTTCTAGTAGAAGAAGAGTTTGTCATGACGAACGTGAAATTAAAATCCAACAATTTATCAAAGGCTGCTAATCGAGAACCCTCGTGTGTGTATGTGTGTCTCTGTGTATGTGTGTGTGGTGTAGTTATTCTTCCTCCTTCTTCTCCTCGGCAACCTTGGTTTCGCCCAAAGCATCCGCCAACTTGTCCGCTTCCTCCGCCACGGCGGCGGCTTCCTCCGCCTTCTCTTCGGCGTCGGCGTCCGCGGGCAACGCAGCCATTTTCTTCTGCGCCGCGTTAAACGCTTCAGTAAACGCCTCGCGCTTCTCCGCGCTTCCAAACTTGATGCACATGTTATAAAGTTCCGGCGCAACATCACCATCCGAGCAATCCATCGTGGTAAACACGCACGCCTTTTCGCTCGCCGCGTGCTCCGCCACCTTGGATTCTTGTTGCACGTAAAAGTTGGCGCAAATCTTAAGCGTCTTGTCCCGTCGCATCAACACGCGAATCTTCTTCGACGTCTTGTGCTCCAAAAGCTTAATCGGCCCCAACCCGCGTTCCTTCCATTCGCCATCCGTAAATCGGTACGACTTGACCTTCCTGTTCGGTTCGTCGAAAGCAAAGCAAAGGTTAGAGACGGATGGACGCGCGTGAAAAGCGACGATGGATCGCGGCTCGCGCGCGCGACGCCCATGCACCGCGCACGAACCACACCACGCGCGCGCGCGCGCGCACACACACACGCGAACGCTCAAATACGTACGCTTCAAACAAGATATCCTCATCCTCCTCCCCAGTCGTCGTCGCCTCCGCGCCTTCGATGATCTCGAGCTTCACCACGGGTTTGAACTCGGCTTTGCACTCGGCTTCGACGTCCTCATCCCCCTCGCCCTCGCCCTCATCACCATCCTCCGCCTTTGCCGCCGGCGCGGCAGACGCGAATTTACTCGGGTCGAACCCACCCGCGGCGGCGGCGGCGGCTCCGAACCCCGTCGCGCCGAACGCCGCGCCGAAAATCGACGGCGCCGCTGGCGTCTGCGTCGCGCGCATCACACACACGATCCTCGCCTCGGTTAGTCGCACGCCTCGATGCGCGTCGTGGACCCGCGCGCGCGATGATCAGATCGAGAACGCGTGCGCGCCGCGCGCGTACCTGTGCGTCTTTCGCGTCGTCGCTCATCGTCGCGAATCGAGTCGTCGAGGAATGAGCTCGGCGTGGGAAAGGTTTTTCGCTTCGTTCTCTCTTGGGGGGGGGACTCATCGACCAATCGTGACCAGGGGGGCTCACACAGAACAGAGAGAGTCAGTCGGATTCGCGTCGTCGTCACATCCATGCGCGCGCCGGTGGACGACGAGGACGCCGCCGCGTCGTCATCGTCCGCGACGGCGGACCGCGCGGGGGCGTTCGGTGCGCGCACGCGGGTGTGTTACGGCGTG
>Ga0222714_10006025_pt1 | contig 11396 bp, 9 predicted proteins | sample C33_3DmetaG_FD_165048 | JGI IMG/M metagenome (GOLD analysis project Ga0222714, IMG submission 165048) | Estuarine water microbial communities from San Francisco Bay, California, United States - C33_3D | ecosystem: Environmental > Aquatic > Marine > Unclassified | place: USA: California... | reverse complement strand
GACTAAGCCGCTCACGCTGCCGACAACGGAGTCGACAACGGAGCGCAAGCCACAGGTGCACGTTGCCCTCGACTTCGATGGCACGATCACCGTGGGCGATACAGGCGATGACCTCTTCCGCACCTTTGGTGCCTTCGAGCCCCTGCACTCGCAACTCCTCGGTGGACAGATGTCGGTAGCTGAGTACTACCTGCGCGCGGTGCGCTCGCTCACCGCCGACGCAACACCGCAGGCTGTGCACTCCTTTGCCCTCCGCCGACAGGTCGACCCAGGCTTTCTGGCCCTCGTAGAACTCTGTGAGCGACACCGAGCCCATGTCTCGGTAGTGAGCGATGGCTTCGATGTGTACATCACTCCCATCCTAGAGCAAGCCGGCTGCGGCCACCTTCCGGTAGCGTGCAACACACTGCAGCATACCGATGAACAGTGGCACGTAGCGTTTCCTGGCGCATCGGAATCGTGCTCCTGCTTTTGCGCATCGTGCAAGCGCAACGCACTGCTGGCCACTGTCCACGAGCATGATCTTATTGTGTTTGTTGGGGATGGCCGATCCGACCGATGCGCGGTGAAGCATGCCGACGTTGTGTTTGCAAAGGACAACCTCGCTGCCTGGTGCACCGAGCAGCGCATTCCGCATCACCCATGGCGCACGCTGCATGATGTTGCTCGCGTGTTGGGAACAAAGTTTGCAACGCAGGCGTTGCGTCCTCGAAGGCAGGCACAGCTGGCTCGAAAAGCTGCCTACGAAACCGAATAGCACGACTGTACTGATCCTTATGCGCGCTCTCCTGTGGTTCCGCAATGATCTTCGCCTCGAGGATCATCGCATTCTGTCGAGTATTGCCTCTGAAGCGGAGGTGCTTCTGTGCGTCTTCGTGGACAACCCCGACACGTATCGCGTAACGGATCTAGGGTTTCCTAAGACTGGTGCCCATCGACGACGATTCCTGCTTCAAACGCTCGCCGAGCTTGACCAGCAGCTGCGGTCGCTGGGACAGCGCCTGCTGGTGGCCGAGGGCCAGCCAGCAGCCGTGATCCGTACGTTGTGCCAGGAGCACAACATCACCCATGTGTACTGCTCCCGGGAGGTCACCACAGAGGAGCTGCAGGACGAGGCTGCCGTTGCCGAAGCCATCAGCCCCTTACCCCTGCATCGATTCTGGGACCGCACACTGTTTCATCCAGCAGATCTGCCGTTCCACATCGACAACCTTCCGGACGTGTTCACATCGTTTCGTAAGGCTGTCGAGAAGCGCTGGAGTGTTCGACCGATGTACCCTCGTCCTACGGTTCTTCCAGCACCTCCAGCGATGGACTTCCCTGAGGTGTCATCGGTGGCGATGCCGCAGGAGTGTGGAGCCTTCCCGTTCAGCGGTGGTCCTACATCCGCCATGCGGCACCTGCACGACTACATCCATACCCGTCAGCTGATCCGCACCTACAAGGACACCCGAAACGGGTTGATCGGCGCAGAGTATTCGTCGAAGTTTTCTCCGTGGCTGTCCGTTGGCAGCCTTTCACCCCGTACGATCTACTACGCCGTGCGGGAGCATGAGGCTACCTATGGCGCAAACGACAGCACCTATTGGCTGATCTTCGAACTGCTCTGGCGGGACTTCTTCCGCTTCACGGCAGCACGGCATGGTGCGGTGTTGTTCCATCGGTGGAGTCTGCGTGGCGAGGGGCCGGTGTGGCGTAGGGACCGCGATGCATTCGATCACTGGCGCAACGGCACCACCAGCGACGACTTCGTGGACGCCAACATGCGGGAGTTGTTTGCCACGGGCTGGATGAGTAACCGTGGCCGTCAGAACGTGGCCAGCTACCTCAGCAAGACGCTTGGCATCGACTGGCGCTGGGGAGCCGCCTGGTTCGAGTCGATGCTGCTGGACTACGACCCCTGCAGCAACTACGGCAACTGGGCCTACGTTGCTGGTGTGGGCAACGACCCACGCTCCAGCTATCGTGTGTTCAACACGCAGAAGCAGGCCCAGACCTACGACGCCGACGGTGCGTTTCGCCGGTTATGGCTGTAGGGGGCTTGAGGCATAGCGTGTCTCGAGACGTTTCACACCTTCCACGAGAGCTACGAGGCATACTCCGCAGAGGATGCTAATCGCCCACGTCAACCATGAAATGGGAACGGAGCTGAACACATGGTTCAATAGAGGCGTATACACAAATGCCAGCTGGAGTACGAGTGTAAGTGAGATTCCCAGAATCATGAGCATGCTGACGGGGCCGGTTGGAGCTTCCGAAAGATCCATCCTTCTGCAGTTGAACAGGTAGGCCGTTTCCATCATCACGAGGCTCGTTGCAGCAGCCGTTTGCGCAGCAGCAGCATCACCACTGATCATGTGTTCCAGCGCATGAACAGCAAACACGCCAAGAACGAGCGTACACCCAACGATCATCACGCGCACCACCTGCCGGCGCGATAACAGCGGAGCACGTGGGTGTCTCGGTCGTGCGTGCATGATTGTTGAACTTCCTGCTTCGAACGCCAGCGGCAGGCCAAGCACGAGTGCCGTGATCATGTTGATCCAGAGGATCTGCATCGGAGTTATGGGGAGATCCATTCCCAGTGCAACGGCCGTAACGATCACCATCCCTTCGGCCACATCCGTTGGTAACACCCACACGATGAACTTCACCAGGTTGGAGAAGACGATCCGTCCCTCACGAACGGCTGCGACAATCGTGACGAAGTTGTCGTCCGTCAGGACCATGTCGGCTGCTTCTTTCGCCACGTCGGTACCGGCTTTCCCCATCGCAACACCGATGTTTGCCCGGCGTAGCGCTGGCGCGTCATTTACGCCATCACCCGTCATGGCCACCACGTGGCCATCGTCCTGCAGGGCTTCTACGAGGCGAAGTTTCTGCTCAGGAGTTACGCGAGCGAACACCACACCGGCGCGGGCCGCCTGGCGAAACTCGTCCTGTGACATCGCCGACAGATCATCGCCAGAGTAGGCAATCACATCGGTCGACTCAGCACTGTGCATGCCTAGTTCACGACCGATGGCCCGTGCCGTTGCAAGGTGATCACCCGTGATCATCTTCACCTGAATTCCTGCACCGTAGCACGATGCAACAGCATCGGCAACTTCCGAACGTGGTGGATCGACCATCGCCGCCAGACCACAGTACGTCAAGCCCCCTTCCACATCATCCATGCTGAGTTCGCCTGTCCCGGCAGGTAGCGTGCCAATGGCCATGGCGAGGACACGCATGCCCTGTTCGCTTGCTTCGGACATCTGCGAGAGAACGGCATCATGGTTAATCGGCAGCACCGATCCGTCGTCCATCATCATGCCATCACATCGCTGGAGGACCGTTTCTACGGACCCTTTCATGGCAACCAGTGGTGCACCGTCGGCTTGTAGGTGGAGCGTTGCCATGAAGCGGTAGTCCGACGAAAACGGAATGACGTCTACCTGTGGATACAGGGTTCGAGCGCGCTCGGGGGCAAGGTGCCCCTTGTGAGCAAACACTACGAACGCGGCTTCGGTAGGATCACCTACGGCCATCCAGGTATCATTGCGCTGTTCGATTGATGCCGTACCACACAGAGCGCTCACCCTGATGCAGGCATCTAAGGCCGCATCGGTACCGTGGGGTCTCACGATTCTGCCCTCGGGATCAAAACCTACACCTTCAACGATGTATCTGTGCGACGGCGTCATCACCTGGGTGATGGTCATCTGATTCTTCGTGAGCGTGCCGGTTTTATCCGTGCAGATCACCGTGGTGCTGCCGAGGGTTTCCACGGCTGGTAGCTGCCGAATCAAGGCGCGCTTCGAGGCAAGGCGCGACACGCCAATGGCAAGAATGATCGTCACCGCTGCTGGCAGTCCCTCGGGAATAGCACCAACAGCCAAGGCCACCGAGGCCAGTACCATGTCGTAGACTGACAGCCCCCGCAGCACACCAACTGCAAACGTGACAGCTGCCAGACCAAGAATACCCCACATCAGGACGGAACTGAATCGGGCAATCATCGTTGTGAGTGGTGTGGCAAGGGCATTGGTGTTCTGGATGAGTCCAGAGATGCGACCAATCTCCATGGATCTAGCCGTGGCCGTCACGATGGCAACAGCGGTCCCGGATGCAATGGTGGTGGCGGCATACACCATGCAGGATCGATCGGCAAGACCATAGGACTCGGGCACGGAATCGACGGATTTCTCCACCGTGACCGACTCGCCCGTCAACGCCGACTCATCGATGCGGATATCCTTGGCACGGAGGATGCGAGCGTCAGCGGGGATGCGGTCGCCCGCTTCGAGGATGAGGATGTCACCCACAACAATGGTAGCTGCAGGGATGCGCGAAATCATCCCATTGCGGCGCACTGTGGCATCGGCACCGATTGCCTCTTGGAGGGAAGCCAGCTCGCGGATGGCCTTTCCCTCCTGGAGATATCCAATGGTAGCATTCAGGATCACGACCGCCAGAATGACGGCTGAGTCCGTCCAGCCACCCAAGGCCGTTGTAACCACTGCACTGGCAAGCAGCAACAACACCAGTGGTGCCTTGAGTTGATCCAGAAATCGCAGCAATGCCGGGCGGGCAGTCGCACGCGGCAGGGTGTTCGGACCGTTATGACGCAGGCGCGTGGCAGCTTCATGGGTCGTGAGACCACGTTCGTGATCGGAGTGCAGGTGCTGGACTACCTGTTCAGCGTCGATCGCATGCCACGTGTGGTCCTGCATGTTCCAGATGGCCTAGCTGGTAGCCACGCTTGCTGCGTGGACAATCGATCGATCCACCACGAGTCGATGCACGGCATCCATATCGTGATAGAGGACACGATCGACTTCGGCAAATGGCACATGCTCGCGAATCGTAGCCACAACCCGCTCGAGGGCTGGGCTGGTTGTGAGCGGACGCAACAGATCGATACCTTGGGCGGCACAAAGGCACTCGATGGCCAACACGCGCTCGACGTTGTCGATGATCTCCCAGAGGTGTCGCGCAGCAATACTTCCCATGGAGTTGTGATCCTCCTGATTGGCACTGGTTGGAATGCTGTCCACGCTGGCCGGATGGGCTAGCACCTTGTTTTCTGACACCAAGGCGGCGGCCGTGTATTGGGCAATCATCATTCCGGAATTCAGGCCGCCCTGAGGGGCCAAGAAGCGTGGTAGTCCACCAAGGGCCGCATTCACGAGGCGCTCCGTGCGGCGCTCGGAAATACTGGCAAGCTCCGCTACGGCAATTCCCAGAAAGTCTAGGGTGATGGCAAGGGGCTGTCCATGAAAGTTTCCGCCCTCGATGGCAACGTCGTCGTCGGCAAACACGAGTGGATTATCAGTAGCAGAATTGAGTTCCCGTTCGATGACGGAGGCAACGTAGTCCAGGGCGTCGCGCGTAGCCCCGTGCACTTGCGGCATACAGCGGAGGGAGTAGGCATCCTGCACACGGCTATCGTTGGTGCGATGGGACTCCCGGATGGCGCTACCGGCAAGAAGCGTTCTGAGTCGGCTGGCCGACGTGAGCTGTCCGGGATGCGGACGCGCACGGTGCAGGCGCTCGTCGAAGGCATTGTCCGTTCCCCGAAGAGCGTCCAGTGACAGGGCCCCGGCAACATCAGCCAGGTCCACCAGATGACGCACGCGGTCTACAGCCAGAGCGCCGAAGGCACTCATCATCTGCGTGCCATTGATCAGTGCCAGTCCCTCCTTGGACGACAACTGAACAGGCTCGATGCCGCGTTCGCGCAATACATCGGCCGACGCTCTACCACCGATCTCTCCTCTGCCAATGAGAGCAAGTGCCAGATGCGACAGTGGGGCGAGGTCGCCACTGGATCCAACACTCCCCTTGGAAGGAATGTCTGGATACAACGCGGCATTGATCATGGCCAGCAGCGTGTCCAGTGTCTGCTCACGAATACCAGAGAGCCCCTTGGCCAGAGCATTGACACGCAAAACCATCATCGCGCGCACCACGGAGGTGGGCAACAGAGGACCAGTACCGGCGGCATGCGAGATGATCAGATTCTCCTGCAGACGGGAAGCTTGATCACGGGGAATGAAGACGTTGGCGAACTCCCCAAAGCCCGTCGTGAGACCGTAGACAACGCGTTCATCGGCTATCCATCGATCTACTGCTGCACGGGAAGCGCGAATTCGCGTCCGCGCACCTTCGGAGAGTCCTACAGGTAGAGATGATTGATGAACGAGGTGGGCAAGCTGGGAAATGGTAAGTGACTGGCCGTCGAGCTGATACATAGTGAACGGAGCAAGAAAAGTGTGCGTGAAATCAGGTTATTGAGCGTTGTCGAAGTCATGCAGCCAAAGGCCGAGATCGGTTGTGTCCGACAAGCCCAGCTTGGTGCGGACGCTCTTGCGGTGCTTCTCCACTGCCCTGCGCGACACAAACATGATTTCAGCGATCTGTGATGGATTCATACCCGAACGGAAGTAGCTGCACACCACAAGCTCCGTACGCGTAAGGTCGGGGTAGGTCCGCAACAAGCGACGCATCAGCGCAGAGGTCACCGTACTGACGTCCTTTTCAATGGCCGTCAGCCGATCGAACCCTCGGATCTGTGTTCGAATCTCACTGGGCAATTTCGCCAGACGTTGCTTGAGCACCGCGGGATTCTGTTCGAACTGCAGGGCCTCGAGCTGTCGAGCGAGCTTCTCCAGAAACTCCCGTTTCCGCTGCAGATGCAGGACCAACACCGTGCGATCGTCGGTGGTTTCCGACATTACGACGTTCCCTTCGAGGCATTCATCATGGCACTCCATGTATAGCCAGCAGGAACAGCCCGACCCTCGTGGGCAAGTTCGATCAGAAAGGTTGCCGTCTTCTCCACCACCCAGCGGAAGTTATCGTCGCGCACAGAGCTGCGCTCAGCATCAGGGGCCGGATTCATGTAGTCGATGGCGTAGGGAATCCCATCGCGAACGGCAAACTCAATCGTGTTGAAGTCATAGCCCAGCATCGTGCAGATCTTGATGCAGAGCTCGGTGAGGTATCGCGTCATTTCCGGCGACGGAGCAAACGAGGCGTCGTAGCGCGTATGGTGCGGATTCCGCGGCTCGTACGGCATAATGTGCACATACTTCTTGCCGATACAGTAGCAGCGGTAGTACTCGGTAAACTCGATGGACTCCTGAAGTGTCATCACGATGTTCGATGTCTCGCTGTACTTCTCAAAGAACTCGTCGATGGTGTGCACCTTGTACACGTGCTTCCAGCCCCCTCCATCAAAGGGCTTCATCCACGCGGGAAAACCCACGTAGTCGAAGATTTCCTGCCAATTCAGCGGATAGATCAGGTTGCGGAAGCTTTCCGACGTCGTATCGGGGGGATGCTGCTTGCTAGGTAGCAGGGCCGTATTGGGAACGGGAATACCAACCTTCTGAGCCAGCGCGTAGTTGAAAAACTTGTCGTCGGCACTCCACCAGAAGGGGTTGTTCACCACACGCACGCCATTGAGCGCAGCCAGCTTCAGCATGGCACGGTAGTAGGGCACGTCCTGCGAGATCCGATCGAGAATGACATCGTACTCGAACAGCTCATCCAGCGTTACGGCTCCGATCTGGACGAACTCGGCCGCCACGAGGGCATCACGGGAGTTGATCTCCTCGACAACGGCTGGTGGAAACGATTGTTCCATGCCAAACAGCAAACCAATCTTCTTCATGTCGAGCTCCTACGTGGGGATGTTCCGTTCGGCGAATATAGGGGGCTCAGGCGAAGTCGGGCTGCACAAGCCGAACACCACTCTCGTGGCTAAACAACGCATATGTTGGTTCGTTACCGAGCCAGTGGCCGAGGTTGACGTACTCTCCTCCAGCCAGCGTTTCGTGAGTAGCATGGTGTCGATGCCCCATCACCACCAGTTGGTATCCCTCTGCAAGGCGGGCAGCCGCGAAATCACGCAAGCCATCGGCAACGCCGTAACTGCGCTCATCTGTGTAAGCACGACTGCTATGCGACGTTGTCGAAGCAAGGGCAATGCCCAGATCCGGATGCAGCCACCGATACAGCGTCTGCGCCCAGGAACTTCTCAATACCGAGCGGAGGATCAGGTATCCCGTGTCGTTTGCCGCCTTGCCATCACCGTGGCTGATGTACCAGCGCTGGTCCCCTACTTCCACCTCCACATCACCCCCGTAGACGGGTATGTCCATATGGTCACGGAAGTAGGTGTAGTGGCCGAAGTCGTGATTCCCCATGAGATACGTGATGGGAAATCCACGGTCGCGCATGCTGCGTAAGGCAGCTAAGGTGCGCACAAACTCTCGCGGAATCACCCTTCGGTAGTCAAACCAGAAGTCGAAGAGATCGCCCACAATGAACAAGTGGCAACAGGTGCGCTCGATCTCTTCGAGTGTGGCTAGGAGCCGACGTTCGCGGACGTCGTTCTGTGCTGCCGTACCGTAGCCCAGATGGACATCCGACAGAAACGCTACGGACTGTCCGGCCGGCACCTCCAGATGCAGCGAATGCAGCGAAACAACGGGTGAAAACATAGCGGAAAGATAACGCCGAGAATCTAACGCCGGGAATGTCGGCCTCGGCTATCTTTGCCCACACTATGCCAACACCAACTACGCGGAAACGGGTCACCACCTTACGACTCGTCCAGATGAAGCGCGAGGGTACACCAATCGCTGCCCTCACCGCCTACGATGCCCTGACGGCCGGAATCTTCGACCGTGCAGGGATCGACGTGCTGCTTGTTGGCGATTCTGTTGGAAACGTTGTTCAGGGTCACGACACCACCATCCCCGTAACGTTGGATCACATGATCTACCATACGCAGGCCGTGGTGCGCTCCGTCGAACGCGCCCTGATTGTGACAGATATGCCCTTCATGAGCTATCAGGTATCTCCGCAGGAAGCCTTGCGGAATGCCGGTCGACTGATGAAGGAGGCTGGGTGTGGCGCGGTGAAGCTGGAAGGGGGCGCGCGCGTGGTGGAATCTGTGCGGATCATGACCGAAAACGGAATTCCGGTCATGGGACATCTTGGCCTTACTCCCCAGAGCATTCACCAGTTCGGATCGTATAAAGAGCGCGGAGCCACTACCGAAGAAGCCGATGCCATCAAGCGCGATGCCGAAGCACTCCAGCAAGCTGGTGTGTTCTCCCTTGTGTTGGAAAAGGTTCCGGCTGCACTGGCTGCCGACGTTACATCAATGGTAGACGTTCCTACGATCGGCATCGGTGCTGGTCCAGAATGCGATGGACAGATTCTGGTATGGGCCGACATGCTAGGAGTGACGACGGAGTTCCGTCCGCGTTTTGTGCGGCGCTATGCCGAACTGGCCGACGTGATGACAGCTGCTGTGGGTGCCTACGTTCAGGATGTGCGCGATCATAACTTCCCCACGCAGGAGGAGTCGTACTGATGGCTCGAGGAAGCACGTTGCCCGTTCTGCTGGCTGGGATGGTTCTTGCCAGCTGCGACGGTGCAGGCACCATCACGAATCCGGATGACATCGTCTTTCCGGATTCCGCTGTGAGCTACCAGGCCCATGTGCAACCGTGGCTCACGTTACGGTGTGGTCCGTGTCACGGCTCGGGGAATGCTGCTGGAGGCATCAACCTTACGAACTACTCTTCGCTCCTGTTCGACCGACCCAACCTTGTCGTGCCGGGGAATCCGGATGAGTCGTTACTCTGTCAGGTACTGGAAGGCACGCTTGGCCACCCAGCAGGACAGTTCCAGTTCCTTCGCTCCGATCAAATGGCGGGCATTCGCACGTGGATCCTCGAGGGAGCCTTCAACAACTAACCCTAACATTGCTTCTGACGTTATCAACGTATTCAAGATCAAGGTTATTCAAGGATTAGCATGCGTCCTCTTCTTATGATTGTTGCTCTGGCTGCCGCCACAGCACTTCTTGCACCGGGCTGTGCGCGCAAGGCCAAGCCAAGCACGATCGAGGCCCTCGAGCTTCGCACAGACGATGAGTCGAAGTTCGCCCTAAAAGTGCCGACCAACTGGCAGGTTCAAACCGTGCCGGGCGAATTGATCATCGCCATTTCCAACCCAGCCATCTCCCGCCGATTCCTCTCCTTCGCCGAGGGTGAAGGCGGCGCCAAGGTCGAGCTTCGTGCGATCCGCATGGATAGCACCACTGTGCTAGACTCCCTCGTGAAGAACAGTAAGCTGGAGTTTGAAGACGGTCTGGATCGCTACGAGACTACCACCACCACGCTGGGAGGCAAATCAGCAACGAAGCTGTCCGTAAAGTTCGACCAGGCCGATGGCGAGTACCAGTCGGAATCGTACTTCGTAGAGAACGACTCCGTGATCACCATATTCACGCTTGCCTCGTTCGGCGGGAACTTCTCCGACTACGCTACAGAGTTTGAAGAGATTCTAGCCTCGGTAAAAGTTGCCGAGCGACCTGTCGTTGCTCCCGTGGTAGACACGTTAGCTCCCACCGGCCCTGAGCCCCCTTCCGATACCCTTGCACCGTACAGTGCCCAGTACTTTGCTATCAAGATTCCACAGAACTTCGATGGTGAGAAGGTTGGTACGGGGCTCGGTTCGGTAAACTTTATCGGATCACGGCTGGACTGCAACATTCAGGTGGATGTCTTAGACGCCAGCAAGCAGAAGAATCTCGACAAGATCGTCGCCGAGAACAAGGCCACGTACAAGAGTGAGCCAAAGTCTGTAACTCTGGGAGGAAAGCCAGCGAAGTACTTCGCCTACAACCCCTCCGGCACAGTCTCTAGCCGAGCATACTTCTGTGTCAACGGTAACAAACTGTTCCGGATTACTGTTAACTGGTACAAGCCAGAGGAGAAGGTCTACCTTCCCATCTTCGATAAGTCACTCGCCTCGATCACGTTCAAATGATCCTACGCGCTCTGATCGCACTTCTTCTTGTGGCGTCGCCTACCCTGTGGGCGACGCCACAGCTTTCTTTGCTTACCGGAAACCGATGTAGCAACTGCCATGTGGCGCCCTCCGGAGGTGGTCTCCGGAGCGAGCTTGGCTGGTATAGTTGGTATGACGTCGGCATGATCTCGCGGAATTCCGAGTTGTTTCGGTGGCTGTACCCGGCCGATGAGTCCAACACATTTTTTGATGGACTCCTCACGCTGGGCATGGATGCGCGAATTCAGTCCACGCGCTCATTCTCCTCACCCTCGGCCCAGCGCGTCACGTTCCCGATGCAGGCAACGTTGTATGCAGCCATCACGCCAATCAAGGCCATGACCGTTGAGGGGCAGTTCAACTTGGCAGCGCTGCGCAAGGCGCCGAACAGCACGTCCACCGTGACCTATGCCGGACAACGGGCGGCCATGGGCAGTGTGATTCTCACCCCTGGCGACAACCTTCCCACCGTGCGTGTGGGTCTGTTCCGACCATCCGTCGGCGTGCGCTACGACGATCACACCGTGCTGCCAGTGAAC